>Ga0307996_1000144_pt1 | contig 20000 bp, 16 predicted proteins | sample Davwhametageno35_FD_203143 | JGI IMG/M metagenome (GOLD analysis project Ga0307996, IMG submission 203143) | Marine microbial communities from Davis Island wharf, Antarctic Ocean - #35 | ecosystem: Environmental > Aquatic > Marine > Unclassified | place: Antarctic Ocean: Davis Island wharf...
AAACTAAGGCAAGTAGAATTGGTGCTAGATGATGTCCAAAATCGTGATGATAATATTTATAGAGTAATATTTGAAGCTGATCCAATTCCAAAATCAATCAGGAAGGCAGGTTATGGTGGGGTAAACCGATATGAAAACCTAAAAGGATTTAATAATTCGGCCCTTATCATTAATACAAGTGAAAAGGTAGATCAGATTTCAAAACAGCTATACATTCAATCTAAATCCTTTGATGATATTATTGAGTTAGCAAAAAATAAATCAGATATGCTAGCTGCATTGCCAGCAATCCAACCTGTATCCAACAAAAACTTAAGCCGTATGGCTAGTGGATATGGATACCGTATTCATCCAATCTACAAAACAAGAAAAATGCATTCAGGAATGGATTTTTCAGCAAAATCAGGCACACCAATTTATGCTACTGGTGATGGGAAGGTTTCAAAAGTAAGGAGAAGCAGAAGAGGTTACGGAAATCATGTGATAATTGATCATGGCTTTGGATACAAAACTTTATATGCGCACATGAAAAAATATGCGGTAAAAAGAGGACAAAAAGTAAAAAGAGGAGAAGTAATAGGATATGTTGGAAGCACAGGTACATCAGTGGCACCACACCTACACTATGAAGTGCATAAAGATGGAAGAAAAATAAATCCTGTTAATTTTTACTTTAATGACCTTAACCCTGAGGAATACGAAAAGATGTTAGAGATTTCATCTCAGAATAATCAATCATTCGACTAATGCCTTACAAAGAAAAATCCACAGAAAAGTTATTTTATAAAATTGGTGAAGTAGCCGATATGTTTGCAGTAAATGTCTCCCTAATTCGTTTTTGGGAAAAGGAGTTTGAGATTCTAAAGCCTAAAAAGAATAACAAAGGCAACCGCATGTTTACCAAAAAAGATGTGGACAACCTTACCATTATCTACCACTTAGTTAAAGAAAGAGGATTTACTTTGGAAGGAGCTAAACAAAAATTAAAAGAAAATAAAGGGGATACGATTGATAATATCGAAATTGTTAATCACCTAAAAGATATTAGAGGTTTTTTAGTTCGACTAAGGGAGGAGCTTTAGTAATAGTTTTTATCTATCAAGTAATGCTGAACATAATCCTTCACTCCTGATTCCAAATCAGTAAACGATTTGCTATACCCAGCCAATATTAATTTATTCATGTTTGCCTGAGTAAAATATTGATACTTATCCCGAATGTCTTCAGGAGTATCAATATAAGAAATTGCACTCTCTTTGCCTAAAGCCTTAAAAGTAGCATTAACTAAAGCTTTAAACGATCTTGCTTTACCGCTTCCCAAATTATACAGGCCATTTTCCTTTTTCTCTCGCATCATAAAGGTAAGTACTTCTACCACATCTTTCACATATACAAAATCACGCAACTGTTCCCCATCTTTATATTCAGGGTTATGTGAACGAAATAATTTCATTCCACCAGTTTCATTAATTTGTTTTACTGCATGAAAAATAACTGAGGCCATTCTGCTTTTATGAAACTCATTAGGTCCGTAAACATTAAAGAACTTAAATCCTGCCCAAAATGATGGTTGTGCATCTTGTTTCAAAGCCCATTTGTCAAAATCATTTTTTGAATCGCCATAAGGGTTTAAGGGAGCCAATTTTTCAACTACTTCATGACTATCAACAAACCCAAACTCTCCCATTCCGTAAGTAGCCGCTGATGATGCATAAACAAAAGGTATTTTATACTCTGAACAAATTCTCCATAAGTCTTTCGAATAATTAAGATTCAACTCATCAAATATAGCAACATCAAATTCCGTAGTGTCTGTACGCGCACCAATATGATAAACTGCTGAAATAGAACTAGCATTTTCTTTTAACCAATCAACAAAAATATTTCTTTCAACTTGCGCTGAAAATTGTTTTCCTACTAAATTTTTATTTTTTTCTTTATTGGAAAAATCATCTACCAAAACTAAATTAGTTTGTCCTAAATCATTTAGTTTACCCACCAAACATGAGCCAATAAATCCTACTGCACCTGTAACAATTATCATATGACAAAAGTACATAAAAAACCATACTTTTGTACTAATGGACAAAGGACAACTAAAAGCAGTACAGCAAAAGCTACTGAACGAAATAGAAATTACTCAGCACAAGATAACTGAGTATACTGAACTTTGCAAACCCATTTCTCCTGAAAACGCAATTGGCAGAATTTCACGAATGGATGCGATAAATAACAAAAGTGTTGTAGAAGCAGCTCTAAGGGAAGCTAAAAATAAAATACAGCAACTAAAAGTTATGCAAACCAAAATTACGGATGCTGACTTTGGCTCTTGTATCAAATGCAAAAAAGTTATTCCTTTGGCAAGATTAATGATTCGTCCACACAGTAAATTTTGTGTGAATTGTGCTCAATAAAATGTACTTTTGAACCCATGAAAGCATTGCAATTAATTTTTAGATACATAAAGTATCTTTTTAGAGCTAAAAGTAAACATTCCGCACAAGCACCCTTTATTTACGAGCTAATTACACAAGTTATTGATAAAAGAACGAATAACGACTCTTGCAAAAACATTGAAGAGCTAAGGAAAGAGTTATGTAAGCAAGAAAGAACAATTAAGATTACTGATTTTGGAGCGGGAAGCACCATTAATAATTCTAAAACAAGGAAAGTAAAAGATGTTGCCAAGAATTCAGCCAAGAATGCAAAATTTGGAAAATTACTCTACCGAATTATTCAATTTTACAAACCCAAAAATATCCTTGAGCTAGGTACTTCATTAGGAATAAGCACATCTTACTTAGCAAAAGCAGATGCTAAGGCAAAAGTATTTACATTTGAAGGATGCCCCGAAACAGCAAAAATTGCAGAAGAAAATTTTGAAAAGCAAAATATAAAAAACACATCAATTACTTTAGGTGATTTCAATTTAACACTTACTGAAAAGTTAAAAGAAATCAAAACTATTGATTTAGCTTTTATTGATGGAAATCATCAAGAAAAACCAACTATAGCTTATTTTGAAAAGTGCTTGGAATATGCCAATAACAATACTATTTTTGTTTTTGATGACATCCATTGGTCTGATGGCATGGAAAATGCATGGAACTATATTAAATCACACTCAAGCACTACGTTAACAATTGATTTGTTTTTTGTGGGAATTGTGTTTGTTAAATCAGAATTAAGTAAAGAAGATTTTACAATTCGTTTTTAAAATATTATGAAAATTTATACTAAAAAAGGAGATAAAGGAAAAACTCAATTATTGGGTGGTAGTATGGTTGACAAAAATCACATTAAGCTAGAATGTTATGGAACTATTGACGAGCTAAATGCATTTATTGGAAATATTTATGACCAAAAAATCAAAACTTTTCATAAGGAGATCCTATTTAACATTCAAAATCAGCTATTTAATTTAGGCTCTATTATTTCCTTTGATGGGAAAAAAGATAGCATAAAATTGCCTAATGTGAAATCCGAAAATATTGAAATGATGGAAAAAGCAATTGATACAATGGAAGAATCTTTGCCTATGTTAAAGAATTTTATTCTTCCTTCAGGACATCCTTCTGCTTCAATATGTCATATTGCCCGTACGGTATGTAGGCGTGCTGAAAGAAATTTAGTTGCTCTAGGCAAGCATCAAGAAATAGATCCTTTACACATACAATACCTCAACAGGTTATCTGATTATTTATTTGTATTAGCTCGCGCTATTCTGAAAGAAAATAACGCTAAAGAAATTGAGTGGCAAAAAGATTAATAAATTCACCTTCAAGTCAATAAAAAATATATTTTTGCAAAACATTAAAACAAATTAAAAATGTATTGGACTTTAGAATTAGCATCAAAATTAGAAGATGCACCTTGGCCAGCAACTAAAGATGAGTTAGTTGATTTTGCAATCCGTTCAGGAGCACCAATGGAGGTAGTTGAAAATTTACAAGAACTGGTAGAAGAAGAACCAGGTATGCAATGGGATACTATTGAAGACATTTGGCCGGATTACCCTACAAAGGACGACTTCTTTTTCAATGAAGATGAGTATTAAATAAAAAGGCTGAATTTCAGCCTTTTTTTATTTTGTATACTCTTGTAATAAAAGTACATTTGTTTCCCTTATACAATTAGAATACATGGCAGGATTATTAAATATTATCAGCAAATTATTTGGAAACAAATACGATAAGGACGTAAAAGAAATTACGCCTATTATCGAAAAAATTAATATCGAATTTGGTAAATTAAGCACTTTAACAAATGATGATTTAAGAGAAAAAACTAGCGATTTTAAAAACCAAATTTTGGATTTTACTAGTAATGAAAAACAAGAGATAGAAGAGCTAAAGAAAGAAGCAAATCTATCAACAACACAAACTGATGAAAAAGAAGGTTTGTACAAAAAGATTGACTCCCTTGAGGAATTAATAATCACAAAAACAGAAGAGGTATTAAACCTTATTTTACCACAAGCCTTTGCTGTAGTGAAAGAAACTGCAAAACGATTTGCTGAAAATGATGAAGTAATCGTTACCGCAAATGAGAATGACAAAGAACTAGCAGCCACAAAAGATTTTGTAAGCATAACAGCTGAAAATGCATCCTATAAAACGTCATGGGATGCTGCTGGAACAGAAATTGTTTGGGACATGATTCATTATGATGTTCAGTTAATTGGTGGTGTAGTATTACACGAAGGGAAAATTGCTGAGATGCAAACTGGAGAGGGAAAAACGCTATCCGCTACCCTACCTATTTACCTAAATGCCTTAACAGGACTAGGGGTTCACTTAGTTACTGTGAATAATTACTTAGCTAAAAGGGATGCTCAATGGATGGGACCTTTATTTCAATTTCATGGATTAAGTATTGATTGTATTGATAATCATCAACCCAATTCGGATGAAAGAAGAAAAGCATATTTAGCCGATATTACTTATGGTACCAATAATGAATTTGGTTTTGATTACCTTAGGGATAATATGGCAAAAAGGTCAGGAGATTTAGTTCAAAGAAAACTCCATTATTCTATTGTTGATGAGGTGGATTCTGTATTAATTGATGACGCTCGTACACCATTAATTATTTCAGGACCAACACCACAAGGAGATAAACACGAATATAATGAGTTTAAACATAAAGTTGACCAATTAGTTGCTGCACAAAGAAAATATGTAACCACCATATTAGCTGATGCTAAAAAACTAATAGCTGAGGGAAATAATAAAGATGGAGGATTTAATTTATTAAGAGTTTTTAGAGGATTACCTAGAAACAAAGCACTTATTAAATACTTAAGTGAGGATGGAGTGAAAATCCAATTACAGAAGACGGAAAACTACTACATGCAAGACCAAAACAAGGAAATGCACCTAGTAGATGAAGAACTTTATTTTGTGATAGATGAGAAATCAAATTCTATCGAATTGACTGAAAAAGGGTTGGAATTGATGACAAGTTCCACTGAAGACAAGGACTTTTTTATACTGCCTGATGTTGGGGCTGAAATTGCTGTTATTGAAAAATCAGAAAAAAAAGATACCGATAAAGCAAGCGAGAAAGATGTTTTATTACGTGATTTTGGGATAAAAAGCGAACGCATACATACCATTAACCAACTCCTAAAAGCCTATACTCTTTTTGAAAAGGATATAGAATATGTAGTGATGGATAACAAGGTAAAAATTGTTGATGAACAGACAGGTCGTATCATGGATGGGAGAAGGTATTCTGATGGATTACACCAAGCTATTGAGGCAAAGGAAAATGTAAAAATTGAGGCAGCAACTCAAACTTATGCTACTGTCACATTACAGAATTATTTCAGAATGTACAACAAGATTGCTGGAATGACAGGTACAGCAGAAACTGAAGCAGGAGAATTCTGGGAGATATATAAACTAGATGTAGTCGCAATCCCAACAAATCGCCCTTTACAAAGGGATGATAAAGATGATTTAGTATTTAAAACAAACCGAGAAAAATACAATGCTGTAATTGAAGATATTGTTAAACTTACTGAACTAGGAAGGCCGATATTAGTTGGAACAACATCTGTTGAAATTTCAGAATTACTGAGCACAATCCTTAGAAAAAGAGGTGTAAAGCATAATGTCTTAAATGCAAAGATGCACCAAAGAGAAGCGGATATTGTTGCGGAAGCAGGTATAGCTGGAGGAGTAACTATCGCAACCAATATGGCGGGGAGAGGGACAGACATTAAGCTTGCACCAGAAGTAAAAACAGCTGGAGGATTAGCAATAATTGGTACTGAAAGACATGATTCAAGAAGGGTAGACAGGCAGTTAAGAGGACGTGCAGGAAGACAAGGAGATCCTGGTTCATCTCAATTTTATGTTTCGCTTGAAGATAAATTAATGCGGCTGTTTGGTTCAGAAAGAATTGCAAAACTAATGGACAGAATGGGACTTGAAGAAGGAGAAGTTATTCAACATTCTATGGTAAGTAAATCCATTGAGCGTGCCCAAAAGAAAGTAGAGGAAAACAACTTTGGTGTTAGGAAAAGATTGCTAGAATATGATGATGTAATGAACCAACAAAGGGAGGTTATTTACAAAAAGAGAAAACATGCCTTGCATGGTGATCGTTTGTCATTAGATGTTGCAAATATGATATATGACACTTGCGAAAACATAGTGGAGGAATTGCAAGCAAGTAAAGAGTATGAAAACTTTAAACTTGAATTGATTCGTTTATTAGCTACAGAATCTCCTGTAAGTGAAGAAGAGTTTAAGGACAATTCAATAGAAGTTTTAACGGAGAAAGTATATGAAAACTGCTATAAAAGCTACCAAGCAAAATCATCAGCTATAGCAAGCCAAGCCTTCCCAGTTATTAAGGATGTTTTTGAGAATCAATCAGCAACCTATGAAAACATTGTTATTCCATTTACTGATGGGTTAAAGACCTTACAAGTAGTAACTAACCTGAAAGAAGCGCACGATTCGGAAGGTGGAAACATTGCAGAAGCTATTGAAAAAAGTGTAACGCTTGCAATTATTGACGATATTTGGAAAGAGCATTTACGCGAAATGGATGACCTGAAACAAGCGGTACAAACTGCAAGTTATGAGCAGAAAGATCCACTTTTAATTTACAAATTTGAATCTTTCAATTTGTTTAAAGCATTGATTAACAAAGTAAATAAGGATATTGTTTCTTTCTTAATTAAGGCTGGCTTACCTACACAATCAGCAGTACAAGAAGATAGGCACAGGGCTGAAAATCATCAAACAAGCCGACCGGAAAATTCAGGAAACTCACCTCAGCAAGCAGGAAAACCAAAGCCAAAAGCACAACCGATAAGAGCTGAAGAAAAAGTAGAGCGTAATGCTCCCTGCCCATGTGGAAGTGGGAAGAAATTCAAGAAATGTCATGGGAAATAAAAAGTAAGAAAGATGAAATACTTAATTAGAAATCTGCTTTTCACCTTTTTCCTAATAAATGTTACTGCTTGTAAAACAGTTGCTTATAAAACTTACAAACTTTTTCCTGAAGCGGAAAATACTCCAGAACACAATTTTGACATAAATTTATCAGGAAATACACCAAATTATTCCGAAATAGATTATTGGGTAGAACATCCAAAAAAGGAGAAGCATTATGCTAGTTTACCCAAAAACTACCTTGACAGCTTAGACAAAGAAAATCCTAATATAGATGCTTTCTTTATCCACCCTACTCTGTATCTAAAAGGGAATAGCTGGAATGCAGATATAAATGACAAAAAGCTAAATAAGGAAATTGGAAATGCAGCTATAAAAAATCAAGCAAGTGTTTTCTTAGGAATTGCAAATATTTATGCACCACATTACAGACAGATGCATATACAATCTTATTACGATTTAAAAAATGGATTACAAGCCTTTGAGGTTGCCTATTCGGATGTGAAAAATGCATTTATTTATTATTGGGAAAATTTCAACAAGGGGAATAAATTTATAATTGCTGGACATAGTCAAGGGACTAATCATGCAGAAAGATTATTAAAAGAAATAATTCTTAAAAATGACAGCATGAAGAACCAACTACTTGTTAGTTACCTTCCAGGAATGCCAATCAAACAATTTCATAAAGACTTACCTCCTTGCAGCTCGCCTAATCAATTAGATTGTTTTCTTTCTTGGCGTTCATTAGCAGAAGGGTATTTTCCAGCAGACTGGGAAGTGTCTGACAGCATATTTTGTGTCAATCCTATTAGTTGGAAGATAGACAGCCTACCTTCTCAAAAAAAGAATCATCTAGGTATTCTTTTTCAGAACCATAAAATACATTATCCGAATTCAATAGAAGCATATACAGATAAAGGAGTGGTTTGGATTAAACCAATAAAAATTCCCTTTGCTCGTTTTTACAAAATGAAAAACTACCATATAGCAGATTATAATTTATATTGGATAAATATTAGAAGTAACCTAAGATATCGATTAAAAGAAAATGGATACAACTAATGGATATTACGCTATATTTTTCTTTGTTCAGCCATATACCTAGAAACAAATTATAGTTCGTAAATTTACTTCCAATTAATTAAAATCTATTCCAATGAAAAGTGTTTTTTCAATACTTCTATTTTTATCTATTTCCATAAGCGGATACTGTCAATCTTATTGGCAACAAGAAGCTCATTACCAAATGGATATAAAATTCGATTCTGATAACCATCGTTTTGATGGAGATCAAGAATTGACTTTCATAAACCACTCACCAGACACTTTAAACAAGGTATTTTATCATTTATACTTCAACGCTTTTCAACCGGGAAGCATGATGGATATACGCTCTAAAACAATACTAGATCCTGATAAGCGTGTAGGTGATAGAATTTCTAAGCTAAAAGATAATGAGGTGGGAAAACAGCAGATTATTTCTTTAAAACACAATGATGTGCCTCTAAAATTTGTACACGATAGAACTATTTTAGAGGTGTTTTTAGAAAATAAAATTCTTCCTGGAGACACAGCTATTTTTAGCATGAAATTTAAAGCTCAAGTACCTGTACAAATTCGCCGTTCTGGAAGAATGAATAAAGAAGGTATTGACTATTCTATGTCACAATGGTATCCTAAAATGTGTGAATACGATATAGATGGGTGGCATACTAACCCCTATGTTGGTCGTGAATTTTATGGGATTTGGGGGTCTTTTGAAGTGAACATAAATATGGATGCAAGCTATACCATAGCAGCAACTGGAGTTTTACAAAATGCAGAAGAAATAGGACATGGGTATTCAAATACAGCTGTAGATACTACTTCAAATAGACTTACATGGAAATTTAAAGCAGATAAAGTACATGATTTCGTTTGGGCTGCAGACCCAGAATACACACACGATATTGTAGTAAACGACAATGGACCCGACTTTCATCTCTTCTATTTAAAAGGGGAAAAAACAAAGGAATGGGAGAATTTAGGTCCTTATATGATTAAAACTTTTGCTTATGCAAATAAAAACTTTGGCGAATATCCTTACCCTCATTACTCTATTATACAAGGTGGGGACGGAGGAATGGAGTACCCTATGGCAACCTTAATTACAGGACACAGAAAACTAAAAAGTTTGGTTGGCGTTTGTGTTCACGAAGCTATGCACAGTTGGTACCAAGGAATGTTAGCTACAAACGAAAGTCTTTTCGCGTGGATGGATGAAGGGTTTACCTCATATGCTTCAAACAGGATAGAGCAACAATTATTTCCTGAAGATTGGCCTGAAACACATGAAAGCTCTTACAAGCGCTATAAAAGAATAGCCAAAAGTAAGTACGAAGAACCATTGTGTACTCACGCCGATCACTTTAACACAAATTGGGCTTACGGTACAGCTTCTTATTCTAAAGGGGTCGTAATACTTGATCAATTGAGCCATATTGTAGGCCAAGAAATAGTAGATAGATCACTATTGCGATACTTTAAAGAATGGAGCTTCAAACACCCTACTTCAAGCAATTTCAAAAGAATTGTTGAGAGAGAAAGTGGAATTGAACTAGATTGGTATTTCGATTATTTTGTGAATACTACCAAAACTATCGACTATGCTATTTCTGAATTTTCGTCCACTAAAAATGGAAGTAGAATACTTCTTAATAAAGGTGAAATGCCAATGCCCATTGAAGTAGAGGTTGTTTTATCTAATGGGGACCATCTATTGTATTACATACCTACAGTTTTAATGCGTGGCGCAAAGGAAGTTGAAGCTACAACAAACCAACTAGAGGATTGGGCATGGACAAACCCAACTTACAGTATCTTTTTAAAACATAAAGCATCAGATATAGTTTCAATTAATCTACACCCAAAAGGTTCGATTGCCGACGTTGAATTACTAAACGATTATCTAATAATTCCAACAAAATGGAACTGGGATAAATACGACTTAAGACTTGAAATCTTAGAAAAAAAATATATAACTGGTTTTTTTGCTGGTGTTAGAAAAGAAAAGATTCCGAATCTTATAAAAGTTAAAAAGTAAGTAACTTAAATATTAGAAAAAAATCCTTATTTCTTCTTTTTCATTGCATCCACTGCCAACAAACTACTTTGAATTTGCATTTGCAAGTCCCCAACATTATCAGGAGAGTAGGGCATAAATATAGTACTTGTATTATTTTCAGAAAGCTTAGCAACCGTTTCATAATGTTGAGTCATAAATAACATATTCATAACATCTTGACTAGTAACATGGTCCTCCATTGCTAACTTCACCTCAGCAACTGACTCTTTCAATCCGTTAGCAATAGCAATTCGTTGTAAGGCTATACCTTCACCAGCCAAACGCTTACTTTCGGCATCCGCCTCTGCAGCTGCAATCACTCTAATTTTTGCTGCTGCTGCCTCCTCTTTAGCAGCTTCTTTCATTCGCTTAGCTGCATTAATTTCATTCATTGCATGCTTAACCTTTGCATCAGGATCAATATCAGTAACTAAAGCTTTTATAAAGTCGAAACCAAATTGTTGCATAGTTTCCGAAAGCTCATTTTTAACTGCTATTGCAATTTTATCCTTTTCTGCAAATACTGCATCCAATTCCATTTTTGGTACTTCAGAACGAATAGAATCAAATACATAAGATTGAATTTGACGTTCAGGATTATTTAACTTATAAAAAGAATTTTCTATACCATCAATAGAATCAACAACAAAAAATTGAACAGAGACAATAATCTTAACGAATACATCATCCTTAGTTTTTGTTTCAACCTCAACAGGCAATTCTCTAACTCTCAAATTAATATCGCCTGCGATACTGTCAATTAAGGGAATTTTAAACTGCAGTCCTGCCCCAGATACTTTATGAAACTTACCTAAACGCTCAATAACAACTGCTGTTTGCTGCTTCACCATATATAAAGCTCCTTTTAGCAAGAAAAGGGCAATTATGATGTAAATTATGTTTCCGAAAATAATATTTGTATCCATTTTATATTGTTTTATATTTTAAGCTCAAATATACGTAAAAAAAAGGAGCCAATTGGCTCCTTAATTTTTATTTCAAATATCTGAAATCGTGATTATTTTTAATTTTTTGTAACGATTCATAAATCAATCGAATCACATCTTCAACATCATCCTTATGTACAGTTTCAACTGTGGTATGCATATACCTTAGCGCAAGCGATATTAAAGAAGAAGCAACTCCACCTGTTGAATAGGCAAAAGCATCCGTATCCGTACCTGTAGCACGAGAAGCCGCCATTCTTTGGAAAGGAATTTTATTCTTTTCAGCAGTATCAATAATTAACTCCAATAAATTATTTTGGACTGCAGGGCCATAAGTCAATACCGGACCTGCTCCACATTTTGTATCTCCTTGTTTGATTTTATCAATCATTGGTGTTCCTGTATCATGACACACATCCGTTACAATAGCAACATCAGGTCTTATCGTATCCACAATCATTTGTGCTCCTCTCAAGCCTACTTCCTCTTGTACCGAGTTAGTAATGTATAATCCGAACGGTAATTTTACTTTATTTTCTTTTAACAAACGCGCCACCTCAGCAATCATAAAACCGCCTACACGATTATCCAATGCTCTACCTACATAAAAGTTTTTATTCAAAATCATGAACTCATCCTCATAAGTAACCACACAACCTACATGAATGCCTAATCCCTCAACTTCTTCCTTGTTCTTAGCACCACAGTCCAAAAAGATATTATCTAACTTAGGGGACTTTTCAGTCGCTCCACTTCTAGTATGAATTGCTGGCCAACCAAATACAGCCTTAACCATTCCTTTTTTTGTATGGATATTTACTCTTTTGGATGGAGCAATCTGATGATCAGAACCACCATTTCTTCTTAAGTAAATAAATCCGTCTTTAGTAATGTAATGCACAAACCAAGAAATTTCATCAGCATGAGCTTCAATAACCACTTTATATTTTGCCTCAGGATTTATCACTCCAACTACTGTTCCGTAAGTGTCTACAAAATGTTCATCAATATAAGGACTAATGTAATCCAACCACAATTTTTGCCCACCACTCTCAAATCCTGTTGGAGATGGATTATTTAAATATTTTTCTAAAAAAGCCTCTGACTTTTTAGTAATAATTTTCTTCTTTGCCATGATGTTTTAAAATTTTAAAGCGCGAAGATAAACAATTTATCCTGCCCAACCCTCTCCGTCTAAGGAACGATATTGTATTGCAAGCCAACTAGAAAGAACTTAATACTTTGTGCTACATCCACCTCAATAGTAATAGTTGTGGCATGAATACCACTAACTGCACTAACTTAGGTTTTTACTAGCATATTTCTATTTTTTAAATTCTTGGAGACCTCTGTCTAGCCAATCAGTAAACAAAACTACCGTACCATAATCTTGGTAGTTGGCATTTTCGACTAATGGGTCTTCATCATGATTTAAAAACACATAATACGGTTGTGAATTTGTCCCATAGCTATTAGCTTGCAATACCATCCATTTATCTCCAGTAGTTTTTACTTTCTTAGTTTTACCAGCCATAGTTGTTTCATACTGATCCTCTTTAGGGAGATCAATTCTTTCATCAACATATAATGAAATTAATACAACATCATTAGCAAGCGTATTTTTCACATGGGCAGCAGACCAAACTTGCTCTTCCATCTTACGACAATTTACACAAGCGTGCCCTGTAAAATCCAGCACCACAGGCTTATTTACTTTTTTAGCATGAGCCATTCCCATATCATAATCATGAAAAACAAGAATTCCTTGAGGCCCTAAATGCTGACCATCTTCTTCATGAACTGAAACAGCACTACCTCCTTGAGAGTTTCCTACACCATAAGGGGATTCACTATATTGCATTGGGGGTGGAAAAGCATTAATTATCTTCAATGGAGCGCCCCACATACCAGGAATCATGTACAAAGTTAAAGTCCCCGTTAAAATAGCAGCAGTCAAACGACCAACAGAAACATATTTTAAATCCGAATCATGCGCGAATTTTAAGAATCCTAATAAGTACATAGTCAACAGACCAAAAATCATAATCCAGATCGCAATAAATAACTCACGCTCCAACCAATGTGTTTGCATTACTAAATCCGCATTTGACAAGAATTTGAAAGCTAATGCAATTTCTAAAAATCCTAATGTTACTTTCACTGAATTTAGCCATCCTCCTGATTGTGGTAAAGAGTTTAACCATCCTGGGAAAGCTGCAAATAAAGCAAATGGTAAAGCAATGGCTAATGAAAAACCGAGCATACCGATAATAGGGCCCATAAATCCTCCAGAAGCAGCTTCAACTAGTAAAGTCCCGACAATTGGCCCGGTGCAGGAAAAAGAAACTAAAGCTAAAGTAAAAGCCATAAAGAAGATTCCTATCAAACCTCCTTTCCCTTCCGCCTCAACACTTTTGTTTGTCCAAGAAGCTGGTAATTGAATTTCAAAAGCACCCAAGAAAGATGCTGCAAAAACAATCAACAGAATAAAAAATCCAATATTAAAATAAACATTAGTAGCCATATTGTTCATAGCATCAGCACCAAAAATATATGAAACCCCCCATCCTAAAGCTACATAAATAACAATAATTGACAAGCCATAAATAATTGCATTTGCAATTCCTTGCGCTTTTGTTTTGGACTGCTTAGTAAAAAAAGAAACCGTCATAGGTATCATTGGAAAAACACAAGGAGTTAACAGTGCCGCAAAACCACTTAAAAAAGCAATAAAAAAAAGTGCCCACATGCTCTTGCCTTCTTTTTTATCAGAAGTATTTTTTGTATCTTCAACAATACTACCCCCGTCAACACCTTTTATTTCAAAAGAAAATTCTACCTCTTCAGGTGGTAAACATTGAGCTTCATCACATACCATAAAGTACACATTTCCATCTAAGCTAAAATCTTCAGCTGAAGAAACTTGTACTATTTGTGTGAATATAGCTTCATGTCCAAAATATTTTAGGATCATGTCAAAATTTGGATCAAATTCTTCAATTGGCACTCCTTCTTTAGGGATTCCAACTAATGAATAACCTCCTTCTGTTGTAAAGGTAAATTCTGTAGGTACAGGCCCATCCTCCTCAATAAATTGAGAATATAAATGCCAACCTTCATCAATAGTAGCTTTAAACTGCAATTCTATTTCATGATCCGAGATCTGTTTTTGAGAAAAATCCCAAGTTACAGGATTGAAAATTTGTGCTGATGTGATCACACTTAGAAGTGTAAAAAATAGGATGAAAATTTTCTTCATTGTTATTTTAATTTATCTTGTATTACTCGAGTTAATTCTTCCGATTTTTGACTACCAATAAGATAAACCAAACCATCTTTATCAGTTAGCTCAACAGCATCAATTCCTCTTGTATAAAATCGAATAGTTCCCTTTAGATGCAAATTGTAAACGGAGCGATTCAAAAAATATTTGCTATATTTTACTTTTCTAACAGATACAATGCTTGCCGTATCAATTTTTATTTTTCTAGAAGTCCAAAGCCCATCTAGGATAATACTTCCGTTTTTTACTTTCGTTTCAAAATGCAGAATAAATAATAGTAATATTGAAATAACCATTATTCCTATCCCAATAAAGAAGTAAAGCTCTCCTGCCTTATCATGATTTTCTCTCCAATAATAAGCAACTAAACAAAAAATTGCCAATGACATTCTTCTGCTAAGCGACATTTTATTAAGTCCCAAATATTGTTTTTCTATAAAATCAAACTCTGACATTCTTCTATAAATTTAAAGTTGTGCAATGTACACTTTTTTTGTATTGGTTTCTAGCTTATACCTTTCATCAATTCTGCAGCCCACCAGCCAAACAATATCAACATCAGAACATAACAGCCACTGTTCTTGTTTATCTATTATAGAAAATTTATTGTCAATGAAAAAATCACTTAATTTCTTGAATTTTTTCATTCCTAATGGCATGAACTTATCCCCCTCTTTCCACTTTCGTAAAGTTAAAGGAAATTTTAATTTCTCTACATCCAATTGGGCAATATCATTATCATAAATAATAGTTTTATCAGCTGTAACTTTAAATTTTATTACTAGCGGATGAACTAAACGTGTAGTTTTTTCAGTAATTTCAAATACCACATTTTGTTTATTTAAAAGAGAGATAAAAATATTTTCTCTGTCCACTACTAATTGATGGGTTGCAGAAAAAAACTGTTTACCACTTTGCCCATGCAATGCATTTGAAATTGCCTCCACAGTATAGAACCCATAAGAAGCTAACAATTCATACAAATAGTTATGGAGAGGGTTTAGTGCTAATAAAGCTGAAATTTCAAACTGCACAATTCCATTTTTTTCTTGAGATAAATCCTTTCTTACTTCTTCAACTTTGGAAGCATAAATTTGGGAAACACCTTCCAAAATTCTCATCTCATCCTTTACCGTTTGCTGAATACTGGGGTTCATCTCAGCCAACAAAGGCAGTAACTCATGCCTTATTTTATTGCGCAAATACTTCACAGAAGCATTACTGCTATCCTCTCTAAAAACTAAGTCACTATCGCTTAAATATTGCTCGATTTCTAATCGAGAAACTGAAAGTAAAGGCCTAACAATCGCATTATTTTTTTCTTTAATCCCCAAAAAACCTTTTAAGCCCGACCCTCTTACTAAATTAATAAAAAAGGTTTCTACATCATCATTAGCATGATGAGCAATGGCTAAGTATTTAGCGCTTGACTTGATCCTTAATTTATCAAACCAAGCATATCTTAAATCACGAGCTGCCATTTGTGTAGAAATCTTATTTTCAGCAGCATAAGCCAGAGTATCAAACTGTTTTACATGGATTTTTAACTGGTGTTTTTTTGCTAATTCTTTCACAAAATATTCATCAGCATCCGATTCTTCTCCTCTCAAATTAAAATTACAATGGGCTAATTCAAATGAATACCCTAATGCCAATAAAATATGCATTAAACAAACGCTATCCGCACCACCGCTTATGCCTAAAATAAGTTTATCTTCTCTTTTGAAAAGAGATTTTTCAGTAATAAAATGCTGTACTTTATTTTTCATCAAATTGAAAATTTAACACCTCAAAAATGGGCCTTACCTTTACCAAACACTCTTCATATTCCTCATTTGCATCCGATTTAATCGTAATTGCACCACCAACAGCCACAGACAAGTATTTTGTGCTTGCATTATACAAAATTGTTCTGATAACAACATTAAAATCAAAATCTCCTTTTGGAGTAATATAACCAATAGCTCCAGAAAAAACCCCTCTTTTAAATTCCTCTAACTGCTCAATAAGTTCCATTGCTCTAAGCTTAGGAACACCTGTCATGGAACCCATAGGGAAAACAGACTTCAATATTTGACTAAAATTGGTTTTAGCATCCACCTTTGACGAAATAGTGCTAATCATCTGATGTACTTTTTTAAAAGTATAAATACCACATAATTCCTCCACTTTTACACTTGCCTTACTAGCTGTAATTGACAAATCATTACGTACTAAGTCAACAATCATTACATTTTCTGAAATTTCCTTTTCACTTTCAATAAGCTCCTTTATTAAGGTCTTATCTTCAGCTAAATCTATTCCTCTTTTCCTAGTTCCTTTTATAGGCTGTGAGATAATTTTATTTCCTGATTTCTTAATAAATCGTTCAGGGCTCGCACACATTATATGCAAATCATTTAGCTTTAAGAAAGAAGCAAAGGGAGTTTTTGCATTTGTATTTAATTCTAGAAATACTTGTTGAGGATTAAGCATTACTTGCTCAGAAAAAAACTCCTGACAATAATTTACTTCATAAATATCCCCTCTTTGAATATGCTTTTTAATTACTCCAATTTTTTCTAAGTATTTTGCTTTAGTATCTCTTTGCTTTAACTGTACGACATTGCTTTTACCCTTCCAATTTAACTGCTGATAAGCTAAAAACTGCTGACAATCTTCTTTACTTTCATAGCTCTGAATTTCTAATGAATTGCCTTTTAATAATAATACATATTTAGGAATAAAGAAAGATAAACTGGCTGCTTTTATCCCATCATTATTATTAGAAGTTAACTGCTCTACTTCATTCTTCAAATCATAAGAAAGGCAGCCAAATAACCAATCCTTATGTTTGTCATGAAAATTTTGCAAAGCATTAAAAGAATCACTATCAACATTAAGCACTTCAAGATCATCTACACCTGCAATCAAATCATAACTAATATAATCAGCAGGTAAGCTAGTTTGATTGCTCTCAGTATTGGAATCCAATACGCTAATATAATTAAGCGACTGGCTTTTATAAAGCAATAACTTAATTAACTCACTTGGCTTATCAACCTTAAATGTATACGAGAATCTCACTTTGCAAAAATAGGAAAAGCAAACTCATTTTATTTTATATTTTTGAGGGATGAAAAAAATACTCTTCATATTTATTGCTCTACCTTTTATTTTGGTTGCACAAACTGATACTACTCTCAATGAAAACAAAGAGATTACTAGTGTAAATGAACAGGGGATAGATGCCTTAGTTCATAAATACGAAAACATATTAAAAGCCAAAAATGGAGTGGAAGGTTGGCGTGTTCAACTACTTTTTAAAGCCAAACAAAAAGAAATAATGCAATTAAAAATCGATTTCATTAACCTTTATCCTGAAATTCCTGCTTATTTAGAATATGATGCACCATATTATAGAGTACGAGTAGGAAACTTTAGAACAAAACTAGAGGCTATAAAAATAAAGCACCAGATAAGTAAAAACTTTCCTGGTGCTTATCCTGTTCCTGAGATCATAAATTTTTCTCAGTTAAAAAATTAAGAGTTTATTTTAATACTCTTTTTACTTCTACCTCTTCATATCCTTCAATAATATCACCTACTTTAAGGTCATTAAAGTTTTCGATTGACATACCACATTCAAATCCTTTCTTAACTTCATTAACATCATCCTTGAAACGTTTTAATGATGACAATTTACCAGTATAAACTACAACACCATCACGAATAAGTCTTACACCAGTTTGTCTTGTTAATGAACCGTCAAGGACCATACAACCAGCGATAGTACCAATCTTAGAAATCTTGAAGGTTTCTCTAATTTCAATATTACAAATAATTTTCTCTTCAACATCAGGTCTAAGCATACCTTCCATTGCTAATTTCAATTCTTCAATTGCTTTATAAATTATAGAATATAATCTAATATCGATTTGTTCAGCTTCTGCCAATTTACGCGCTTTTAAAGAAGGTCTAACTTGGAAACCAATAATAATTGCATCAGAAGCTGCTGCTAACATCACATCCGATTCTGAAATTTGACCTACAGCTTTTTGAATAATATTTACTTTTATCTCCTCAGTTGAAAGTTGTTGTAAAGTATCAGACAATGCTTCAATAGAACCATCAACATCCCCTTTAATAATCACATTAATTTCTTGGAAACCACCTAAAGCAATTCTTCTTCCAATCTCATCAAGAGTTAAGTGTTTCTGCGTTCTTACACTTTGCTCTCTTTGTAATTGACCTCTTCTTGAAGCAATTTTTTTCGCTTCTTGCTCACTTTCTATAACATGAAATTCATCTCCTGCTGTTGGCGCTCCATCTAACCCTAGTAATACAACCGGAGTTGAAGGTCCTGCATCATTTCTTGTTTCACCTCTTTCGTCCAATAAGGCTTTTACTTTTCCTGAATAAGAACCTGCTAAAACATAATCTCCGACCTTTAATGTTCCCTTCTGTACCAACAAAGTAGATAAGTATCCTTTTCCTTTATCCAATGATGCTTCAATAACTGTTCCTTGTGCATTTCTATTAGGATTTGCCTTAAGGTCAAGCATTTCAGCTTCTAAAATAATTTTCTCTAAAATTTCTGGAACTCCAGTACCCACCTTAGCAGATATATCTTGTGATTGATATTTCCCTCCCCAATCTTCTACAAGAAGATTCATTTCTGCTAATTCTCCTTTAATTTTTTCAGTATCAGCAGTTGGTCGGTCAATTTTATTAATTGCAAAGATAATTGGCACACCAGCCGCTTGAGCATGGCTAATTGCCTCTTTCGTCTGTGGCATCACTCTATCATCAGCTGCTACTACAACTACAACAATATCAGTAACTTTCGCTCCCCTAGCACGCATTGCAGTAAATGCCTCATGACCTGGTGTATCTAAGAATGAAATTTGTTTTCCATTTTTCAACGTAACCTCATACGCCCCAATATGTTGCGTAATCCCACCTGATTCTCCTGCAATTACATTTGTTTCTCTTATGTAATCCATCAATGAAGTTTTACCGTGATCAACATGTCCCATAATTGTAATAATAGGTGCACGCGCTTCTAATTGATCTTCAGTATCAATAATTTCTTCAATAGACTCTTGGACATCAGCTCCTACAAATTCAACTTTAAAGCCGAAATCCTCTACCAACATTTGGATTGTTTCAGCATCTAACCTTTGATTCATACTAACCATCATACCAAGACCCATACAAGTTGTTACAATTTCAGTAACTGCAACATTCATTAAAACTGCTAACTCACTTGC
>Ga0307996_1000145_pt1 | contig 19999 bp, 30 predicted proteins | sample Davwhametageno35_FD_203143 | JGI IMG/M metagenome (GOLD analysis project Ga0307996, IMG submission 203143) | Marine microbial communities from Davis Island wharf, Antarctic Ocean - #35 | ecosystem: Environmental > Aquatic > Marine > Unclassified | place: Antarctic Ocean: Davis Island wharf...
AAAGCCATATTCAAAACTGCGCAAGAGCTTGATCAGAACTGGGTCATAGAACATGCCGCTAACAGGCAGAAGTATATTTGCCAAGGGCAATCTGTCAACGTATTCTTTCCAGCCGGTGCTGATAAGGGCTATGTCAATTCTGTACACTTGAATGCTTGGATAAAGGGATTAAAAGGATTGTACTATCTACGCACAGAAGCTAAAAATCGTGCGGAGAATGTGTCCGAGAAAGTAGAACGCGTAGCTCTTTCTGGTGATATGCGAAGCATTGTATACAGCAAGCCTGGGTGCCCGTTCTGTACGTTAGCTGAAGAAGAATTAAAACTTCGAGGTATCTCTTTTGATAAGATATGCCTAAAAGAAATAGAAAAGACTGCGGCTGAAGTCACAGGCAGAAACGTCAAGACAGTTCCACAAATATATATTGCAGGCGAGTATGTTGGTGGTTATGATGATCTTATGGTCCACTTGACAGCCGATCTTGAAGCTGATACAATATCCATAGACGAAGATAATGAGTGCCGAGCCTGCGAAGGGTAGGTCATAAACAACAAAAAAATTAAAAGGAAACGCCGTGTCATTACTAGCATTCAGCAAAACGTACAAGCCATTTTTATATCCATGGGCAGTGGAGTTAACAACGAAGCATGAAGAGATTCATTGGGTTGAGTCCGAAGCGGAGTTATCCGAAGATATTCAAGATTGGAAAACTAAGCTTTCAGTCGAGGAGAAAGAGTTTATCACTCAAGTACTGAGACTATTCACGCAGTCTGATGTGCAGGTAGGCGAAAACTACCACGAACTATTGATACCTAAGTTCAAAAATAACGAAATTCGTAACATGCTATCATCGTTCGCTAACAGGGAAGGCGTTCACCAACGTGCCTATGCGCTCCTGAACGATACTTTGGGGCTACCTGACGAAGAACATTCTGCATTCTTAGAATACCAAGAAATGGCTGATAAAATCGATTTCATGAAACAGGGCGATATTAATTCGCATACAGGACTTGCTCTAGTACTTGCACAGTCGGTGTTCAACGAAGGCATGTCATTGTTCGCCTCGTTTGTAATGCTACTTAATTTTCAGCGTTTTGGTAAGATGAAAGGTATGGGCACAATCGTCGAGTGGTCTATTCGAGACGAGACAATACACGTTCAAGGTAACGCAAAACTATTCCGCGAATTCTGTCAAGAACATCCTCGAATCGTGAATGACGAACTGAAGTCGAAGATATACGAGATGGCAAAGAACTCTGTTAAGCTAGAAGATCGATTCATTAAGCTTGCATATAAGGGAGCTGAGATCGAAGGTCTAAGTGAAGCTGATGTTAAACAATATATTCGACATATTGCTGATCGTCGTTTGCTACAGCTAGGAATGAAGCCTAACTTCAAAGCAAAAGATAATCCATTACCATGGCTCGATTGGGTATTGAACGGTGCTTCTCATGACAATTTCTTTGAGAAACGTGTTACAGAATATTCAGTCAACGGCATGGAAGGTGATTGGGGTTGGGAAACACCACTAATGGACGTAACCCAATGAGTATAATCTTAGAAGAACGACGAAGATTCTTTACCGACTGCGGGATTTGCGAAAGCCAAACACTCGTCGAGGTAATCAATGTTGACGAAGAAGTAGTTTTCTGTCCAATGTGTGGAACTGAAGCTCTAACAACCGAAGTAGATCAAGACGAAATGTCCGAAGTAGATAGAGCCGAAACAGAACTGTAAAGCTTCTAAGTGCTACCTTAGGATAGACCTGAGCATGTCGACTGTCAATTACACCTAAACTGCTCACTTTATAACGACTAAATAGTTTCATCTTAATAGGTGATACTACATGAAACCATCGATATGCCTCTATGAGGGTCATGACACTAACATAACGGTGTATGACCCCAACACCAATTCTTTCTATATCTATGAGTTTGAACGCGTCTCGGGTGTTAAACATCATAACGTCAAAGAAATAAAAGACCTGCCTACGCAAAAACACACTGATTGTATCAATCAAATTCTAGATCATCTACTCGAAGTCCATGGCATTGAAAATGATTTCAAAACATTCATATTTAAACCTCTTTTTTGGGATCTATCGTATATCGACCGATCCGCTATAAAAGCTGATACTATCACATTCTCGGCTATCGATCATCATGACGCGCATTCGTGGTGTGCCTATGCACAATCACCCTTTGATAAAGCCGCTAGTATTAGTTGGGATGGATGGGGCGATAACACCTCATTCAAGTATTCTTGTTTCGACGGAATGAATCGTTATGGCGTAGAATCGAAAGCAAGCTATAGATTTTCTAACATATACACCGCAGTGGGGCTATGCATATCATATCTACATGGTACGTATGCACTCGACGTTCCGGGTAAGTTAATGGGGCTAACAGCATACGGAGAAACTAACGACGATTACGTCCGCTTATTCAAGCGAAGTATGCTAAGTGAATCGCCTATCGCGCCTTTAGAGGACTTGATACCAAAATTGCCTATCGTTAATTATAGAGAAGTATCTGTAAGTGAAAAGGCTGATAAACTCCACGCATTCAATATCGCTAAGTCTGTACAGGTCGCGTTCGAAGATGGTATCGTCGAAACTATACGTAACGAATTTATACCTATGATTTCAAAACATGGAAATAATCTTATCATGTCAGGCGGCAATGCGTTAAATGTATTAGCTAACGAGAGAATAAAGAGAGAGTTTCCTGAGGTGAATATCTACATACCGCCTAACACTCATGACGGAGGGTTAAGCTTTGGTATTCTATACGAGCATTTACAAAGGAACGTATTCAGCCGCTCCTATAAATACGATGTGACTCGATCAGGACCAAGACTGTTCGACTATCTCGATATACCTCGAATCGTTCAAGAGAGACGAGCCAAGAAAGTTTCTGTAGATGATATCACAACATTATTAAAAGATCAAAAGATCATAGGAATGTGTATCGGTAATATGGAAGTTGGTCCTAGAGCGTTGGGCAATCGTTCTATACTATGTGATGCTTCTAATCCCAAGATGAAAGATACCCTTAATTGTCGGGTCAAGTTTCGAGAGTGGTTTAGACCGTTCGCGCCAATATGCAGAAAAGAGGATGCGCACAAATACTTCTACTCACCTAACTTCGAAAACATGGAATGTATGCAATTCGTCGCTGATGTGAAACCTGAACATAGAACGTCTTTGTTCTCGGTAACACACTATGACGACACTGCCAGACTTCAGGTAGTGACACCTAAGAGCAACAAACCAATACATGACATACTTACTGCATTCGATGGGGTGCTTATAAACACTTCCTTCAATGTCCAGGGCAAACCTATACTTAATAGACTATCAGATGCGCTCGATGTGCTGAGAGACACTGGGCTTGATCATGTGGTGGTTGAATACGAACAAGAATACTACTTATTCTAGGAGCTATATACTGCATGTGGAATTATAACGAAGAAGAGTTTGATCCGAGCGAAGAGTTTCTAAAAGACTATGTGGGCTTTGTGTATCGTATCACCGAGAAAGATACTGGTAGAATGTATATTGGTAAGAAACTGTTCTGGAGACCCAAGACTCTGCCCGTCAATAAAACGAGAAAGCGTAAAGTTAAATTGAAGGTAATATCAGATTGGCAGAAATACTACGGTTCGAGTGAACATCTCAAAGAGTCCATTGCAAGAACTGGTGTCGATAACTACCATCGTGAGATACTAAAATTATGTAGAACAAAGGGTGAATGCTCATACTATGAGGCTAAAATGCAGTTTGAGAATGATGTTCTGTTAGACGATATGTATTATAACGCATTCATAGGATGTAAAATTCACGCGAAGCATTTACCTAAAGATTAAATAACACTAAATAAGAGTATAATTTTAAACTCACATTCACGGAAGCAAACATGTTAAAGTTCTCTCAATATCTAGACGAAGGCGTAAATGATCCTGCTATATTTAAAGCGGTATTTCTAGCGGGTGGACCAGGTTCGGGTAAATCATTTATAGTAGGAAAGACTGGATTAACTTCTATGGGCTATAGAGTTAGTAATTCCGATGATGCATTCGAAGCGGGCTTAAAGAAAGCAGGATTAGAGATGAATCCCGAAAATATATTCTCTGTCAAAGGGCAAGAGCTTCGAGGTAAAGCGACCGCTATAACTGGTACTAGACAAACAATGTATATTAAGGGTCGTTTAGGTCTAGTTATCGATGGCACAGGCAAGAACATGAATAAAATGAAACAGCAAGCGAAGGATCTCAAAAAGCTTGGATATGACGTAGCTATGATTTTTGTCAATACTGACCTAGAAACTGCTATGACCAGAAATCGTAATAGAGCGAGAAAGCTTCCTGATGATATGGTTAAATCTTATTGGCAAGAGATTCAAAACAATATAGGTGCATTTCAAGCTTTGTTTGGTAAAAAGAACTTTCTTGTTGTTGATAATTCAGACGGTAAAGACTACAATACAGAAACTCTTCGTGCGTACAAAGATGTACGAAAGTTCACTGAACGATCTCCTGAGAACCGTACAGCGATCAAATGGATTAAATCTGAGAAAAAGCAAAGAAATATAAAGAAATAGCTTGACAACAATCTAGTGTCCTGATATAATGCACTTAGAGAAAAAACAATGATTGAACTGATTAACAACTAAAGGAAGTTAAGGTACCCTATGAACAAAAGTAAACGCTTAGAAATCTTTGAGATACTAGAAGTATTCGCTAAAACAAAATCTAAAGCAGACAAGATTGCGCTCCTCCGTTACTATAATATTATGGCACTCAGAGATGTCCTCCAAGGAACTTTCGATCCCGCTATTCAATGGAATCTGCCCGAAGGCAAACCCCCATATATAGAGAATGACAATCATAATGCTCCTTCGACATTACTTAGACAACATAGATTTTTTAAATACTTTGTCAAAGGTGTTAATGAAAGCGAGAAGCTAACGAGAGCTAAACGAGAGAAAATGTTCATTGAACTACTCGAAGCTGTTCACCCCGAAGATTCTAAAATCATACTAGCTATGGTCTCTAAGAAAAGCCCTGTTAAAGGTCTTACTCTAAAAATCGTAACAGAGGCATTACCCGATTTGATAAGTAAATAAATTATATTATGTGAATTATAACTAAAACCCCCGAAGGAGTACGTCTATGGTAGAAGCATACAGTACAACGAGAATAGGGAAGCGCGATATGCGCGGACTTGGTAATTACATTCACAAACTTAAATCTAAGGGTAAGACTGACAAAGCCTATAAGATTGCGAGACAACAATTGAAGGCTAATACTCAATTCGAGTATACAACACAGACAAGGGGGTGATCATCTAGGCTACAGGCTCAAGGATGAGCCGTAGTCCCTCTTATACATAATATAAAGGTATAACACTATGGATAATGATACTAACAGAATGATCTACACCGATACTGGTGGCACAGAACGCACGTTCCCATTGATTGCTACTAAAAAGCATAAGTATAAAGAGATTAAAGCCTTGCTTGAGCGAGTGAGCTGTTGGATACGGCATATGTCGCGCATTTAGAAGATAGACTTAAAAAGAGAAGAAAATAGAATGCCAATATACACAGTGAAACATAAAGAAACCGGAGTTGAGAAAGATGTTCTTATGTCAATTTCAGGGATGCAAGACTTTCTAGCTAAAGGTGAATACACGCAAGTCATAACAGCACCTGCGTTTATTACTCATACTGGTAACATCGTCAATAAAACTTCGGGCGACTGGAAAGATCATCTAAAAGCGATCAAACGAAACTCGACGGATAATAATACGATAAATGTTTAAGCATCACGGTCATAAACATAGATGCTTTCAAGGCGTACCATTAAGCGTTCTGCTCTAGCACGAACCTGATCTTTCCACCACCAACTATCGCGACCTTCTATTGCCGCTTGTTTCCAATCACCTTCGCATAAAGCTTTCTTAAAGTTTACGAACTTTGAAAGTCTTGGTCGACCCATGTTAAACATCATGTTCACGCAGACTTCTTGAACCTCGTCGGGCCAGAGATTAAACTTAGGTCCATACAACCGAACACATTCCATAGATGCTATATGAACATCATTATTAAACGCTTCTCTCACACGATCTTCTGACACCTCAACACCTACAGGTAAACCGTACTCTTCGTCAAACTTTGTGATCAAGTGTCCTATACCAAATGTAGGATATCCTAGATGGTCTTTATAGATATTATAAACCACACCTTCGTCAATTTCTAGCTGTTCTCTCAATTTTGTATTATCTTTCATTGGTGGCTTCTCTCCGCTTTTCTTGGTGAATAACTTTATTAGACATTTTTTAAACATACTTTATCTATAATGAAAATAAAAGCTTGACAGGCGCATTGAATCGTATATAATAGCAATTCATTAACGAATTTGGTAATAACTAAACACATAAAATAAGGAGATACGTAATGAACAGCGATGAATTTCACGAAGGTCATTCAATAGACACTTGGGCTAGATTTGCAAATATGCGATGTGTGAACAGCGATATGAACAGCGATGAATTTCACGAAGGTCATTCAATAGCCACTTGGGCTAGATTTGCAAGTATGCGATGTATGACCGAGCGAGATGTTTTTAATCTTGATGGTCTAGAGAACGCTTCAAGGGAATTCATGGATCGACTTTTAGATAGCATTAACCTTTGGTAAATTAATGCTTGACATCCCTTGTGACCTTGATATAATAGTACTTCATTAACCAATGTAGAGAGATAAGATTATGGCTAAATCACTAATACTTGTTGTTCAGACCCGACACGCGGAAAACTATGGCGCACATTGTTGGGACGGTGAAGGTAACTGTCCTCAGAGTTGGAGGTTTATGCTCGGTGACACATATGTTGTATCTGACGCGAAGGATACTGACAAGTTTCGTGACTTGGTTTCTAGTTCGATAGTCTCGGGAGATGATTACTATTCAGAAAGCATCCTCGACATTAAGGTGATGGCTGTATCAGATTATGTCGAGAGTGAACATGTAGAACACTGGAAAAGCCCAATCTTTCTTCGTTACATTGGTAAACACGACTCTAATGCGTTTTTCGCGAGAACCGAAAAACGCAACGATTATATGAAGCATTTTACTGCCAGACGTTCGACTTGGGTACAATCTGATGGTGAAAGACGAGACTTTAAATCTGTTTCGTTTCTAGGAAGAAATGGCTCTTGGACGACTAGCCAAGAACTTTCAGCAGTAACAGAGGGAGTAAGAAATGAGCGAATATAAAAGTAAAGAAAATAATTATTTTTTTGGTCACAAAGTTCGCCGCACTGGAGATGGTGATCGAGTTTATATAACAATGCCCCGATGGGAGTGTGGATGGTACTGGAGTTTTGGTAATCTTGTTAGTAACATAGGCAATTCGCCGCAACCAAATGAGACTTCTAACCTAGCTAACTACCGAGACGCTAGAAAGCTCTGCATGTATGACACGTTAAGAGCAGATTATGCTTTATGTGAACCTTTGCGAAATGATGATAACTTATGGAAGTTTTGCGAGTTGACTTATTCTTGCATAACTCTAAAGAATGCCGCAGAACTTTATTCGCGAGGTAGTAATCACGCGTATTCCCTTTCTGGTCGTATAAGGAATGAGGCAGAGTCTGTCAGACTCAATAATGTAGTCTTGCCAGCCCTATTCACTGAGATTGAATCGATCTTTATCAAAAAGGACCAGGCTTTTCTAGATTACGAAGCTGTCAGTAAACTCGTTTTTAATAATAAGCCCCGCAATTATATTTGACAACTACCATTAAACCTGTTACTATTTAAAAATTACTAAACTAAGGATATTATATTATGACAATTAAAAAAGATGCTAAAATTGAAGTGAAGATTCGCGACCGATTTTGTTCGGAAGTCAAAGACGAGTGGTTATATAACCGCAATGCAGTAGTCGAAGGTCGTCTATGCAAGGAAGCTTGTGAAGAGATCGAAAGATTGCGCAAAATTGAGAGTAGGTATAGTGAACTACAACATAGCATCTGGAAGGCAGATAAGGGTATGATAGACTCGGTGATCAGAGATTTAGGTCAAGTCGAAGTTAATTTTCCGAGTGTAGCACTCGATTTTGAATCGATTATGCCCTCAAGACCAAGGCATATTTTTGGTACTAAGATGGGACCCGAACTAACCGCCTTATCAGAGTTGTATAAAGTTGTTGCTGTAGAGACAGAAGAAAGAGCCCAGACTGCCGTGACGAACTACGAGGCGAAAACAGAAGAATCGCGTGAAGCTCTAATTAATACACTGAAACGATTCAAAGAGGCTTTAAAAGAAGCTGGTGTACGGCACCCGTTTTAAACTCACAGTAAGGATATTATATTATGAAAGGTGTTAATGGAGCAATCTCATATCAAGATGTTAAAATTCATAAAAGCGAAGATGTGACATACTATTGCAATGAGAAAGAATTCGCCAATTTAGCCGCCGCACGAGTTTATAAGAAGAAGAAGAACATTATGTATGGTTATGTGAAACACACTATCGAAGAACGGACTGTATCACATATTTCTATATGTTCAAGTCGGTACGTGAGTTAGATTATATATAGTGTATGCCTTTAAAAGAATACATTGAACCATGGAAAAAGTTACCTTTCCTTTTTACTGACACTAATGTCGTAGATTGGAAAGGTACCATTGGCATGGGAGATATTCTTTTCGGGCTAAATGCTGTTCATATGCTAACACACTTGGCTAGAAAAGAACGAGATATAGAATTCACTACGATGAATGTCCACTGGGTTCATGGACCAGACCACCTTCACCACTTCGAAGACCCCGAAACTATTATAGAGCGAACTGACTACCTTCACTCGTTTTATCATGATCATACCGCAGTGCGTATCAATCACGTATTCGACTCTGATGATAAAGAACTTTCAAGACTGAGGCATAGAGGATTGCAACGTAAGTCTGGCGCAAGAGATGTGCTTGACGGAGTTCCTTCGTGGATATTTCGTAGAGATGCCTGGAGAGATTCTAGTGATAGTAACAAGATTACTTTTTGGAGACCCTACGCACTAAATGCTGAGATACCGAAGGGATGGAAAAGGACATTCAGTCCCGCAGATTGGGAAAGAATGTTGTCTATTCTTAGAGATCAAGGCTATGATCTTGTTGAATTGTCATATAGAACACCTGTACGTGAGGCGATGTATCATATCAATACTTCTAGATTTTGCATATTCTATGATGGTATGTGGCAGTATATAGCACGAAATTTATGTAAGCCTGTTATTGCATTAGGTGATAACGGCATTATTAACGTACATAATCCACAGGGGGTGAACTTTAAGTTTCCCACTACAGATAAACGAGGCGAATCTATATTCACCTATCTAACTGATTTACCGAGAACACAGAGGCACATGGATGGTCGAGCAAAGAAGTATCGAGATTTTATCACGAACGAGTTGAATTTGTGATAGGGTTAGCGTATACTACAGAATCCTATATAAGAGAATAATATGAAAATCGATAGAGCAGTAATAGAGATTGTCGGAGCTTGTAACTTCTCTTGTACGATGTGCCCGCAGGATAAGCGCAACGAACAGGGTGGTCGGCACAAAAACTTTCTCCGTAAAATGAACTTGCTTGAGTTTGAAAATTACGTTAGTGATTGCGCTAAACATGGTCTACGCGTAGTGAATCTCGACGGTTCGGGAGAAGCCACTGTTAACAGACAACTTCCTGAATACATTAAGATCGTCAAGAGATATGGCGCTGAGTGTGTGATCTTCTCAAACGGCTTTAAGATGCATGGCAAGTTTATGCAGGACTGCGTGGACGCTGGATTAGACTTCTTTAGATTTTCGTTTATAGGCTCTGATTCAGCCGAGTATGATAAGTGGATGTATAATACTAGAGGATCCAACTTCGATTTCATTAAAAAGAACATACGCGAGATGCGAGAATATGTTAAAACGTCTGGATCAAGCTGTACAGTCGCGACCTATCATCTAATCACTGATAACGATAACATGGAAGTTCAGCTTGAAAAATATAAGAAAATTGTTGAGGAACTAGATGTCAGGACTGAAATCTGGAAGATGCACAACTGGTCAGGCGTTTATGACATAGAGGATAATGCTAGAGAAGGTAAAACGAAAACCTGTGGTCGACCATTCTCACCTGATGTTGTGATAAGATCGGGTGGCTTAGACGGTAAAGTGGGAGCGGTAGCTCCTTGCTGTCAAGTATTAGGTCGTGACGAAGAGGCTGTTCTGGGTCATTGTTCAGAGAATACGATTGAAGAGATATGGGATGGACCTGCATACACTGAGTTACGCGAACGACACACTTCAGGTAATTATCCAGACTATTGTAAATCGTGTGATTTCTTACTTGATGATCCAGAAGTTCTAGTTTACAGTAATCACGAAAGAGACTTACATAAAATGTATGGTACTGAATTCAACTTGGATGATTTTAGAGTATGAGCAAACCCGATGTACACATGATTGCCATGTCAGAAAACGAAATTTCTATGCACTATCGCGACTACGTGCTTCCTTCATGGAAAGACGCGGGATATAACGTAGTAGAATTTGAAGCTATTGTTCCTGATGATCTGAGTAGTCTCGGGCGTATAATTCCTTTGGGTGATAAGACGCGAAGAAATAAAGTCGTGGGATTTACTGATACCGAAAAAGCAGTTTGGTACAGTCACTATAGCACATGGATGCTCTGTCGAAAACTCGATAAACCTATCATAGTTATTGAACATGATATATTGTTAGAACATAACGAAATAGATTCTGAGGTATTTAACTATGACATTGCATGTCTATCTCATGTCACGCGCAATAATGGTGATCACGCAAAGTTAGCCGGTGGTGCGTACTACATTACTCCGAAAGGCGCGAAGAGGCTTTGCGCAATTAAAGATCATAGGGATTTGATCACTTATAACTCGGACGCTTGGATTCATAGTCAATGCGACAAATACGGTAAATGGTTTATGATGACAACGATACAATATCAAGACCCTAAAATAGGTGTTACAGTGGAGCATTTAAAATGAAGAAAATGATATACCAAGTATCTGTTGGTCCAAGATCGACACTCTATGATGCGTGTATTAAAAGCGTAGCCGCATATTGTGATCGCCATGGATTCGAACATGTTGTACAAACATCGCCTAAGCTAAGAATCGCACCTGACATATTTGATACAATGAGAAGCCCTGAGTCATACGGCAAATACGGTGGATATTTACCCATCTATGAAAAGGAGAATGCATTTAACTATATCAATGACTTTGATCAGATAGCAATTATCGATGCAGACATATTCATTCGCGAAGATGCTCCGAGTGTGTTCGACGATTTGACACCGGGGTGTGCTTTTGGTGCAGTGATCGAGCGCGAGATGCCTCTGGTGCCCGCTTATCAAAATAAGATTATCAGTTATAGTCAGATGCAATATGCCACATTACATAACGAAACAGATTTTAAGCCTAATAAATTGGGATATGAATTTGCAAACATGGGTATGATTGTGTTAGACTGTAAGCTGTTCAATGACAATTATCTGAAGAATCGAAGTGCAAGAGAGTTCCTAGAAGCACCTGAGTTCAAGCGATTCATCGATGGCATAGGTTGTTGGAAGTGGTCTACGGATCAAACATTACTAAATTTTTATATCAAGAAGAATAAAGTACCATTCGCTAACATGTCTCATGTATGGAACGGGCTTTACACGGCTAACGCTAAGATCAGTGAATGTAATTTCATACACTTTTTCTTAAAAGATAAACTGCCTGATAGAGGTGAATCGCTATTTAATTCAGACTCCTCTCTTTCAGAAAACTATGTTGTTGTTGAGAGACTAATTAATGTCTAAGTCACAGGCTAAGTCATACGAAGAAAAGACTCAGAAGTATAGCACCTGGGGAGATAAGCTCCTCCAGCATGCCGATCTCTTAGCTTCTATACAAGTCGAAGATAAGTTTAAGCCTGTCACGATTCAGCTATCGTTGTGTGAAATGTGTGACAGTGATTGCCCATTCTGTTCGGTCGCGGCTAGACCTCTGAAGAGTTTCATACCTTGGGAGAAAGTTAAGAAGCTTCTACTTGATTTTAAATCATTAGGTGCTAAGAGTGTAGAGATAACAGGCGGTGGTAATCCATTACTGTATCGAGATAAAGCTGAGAAAAAGAATATCAACGATGTGATCAGATTTGCTAGTGAAGAGTGTGGATTCGATGTTGGTATTATTACGAACACTGCGAAGTTAGAACGACATTTATCTCCTGAAGTATATCCGTTTATCAATTGGCTTCGCATTAGCTTGATTAAGATAGACGAGGGTAAGAGTTGGGAACAATACGATTTCGGATCATTCCCCAGACATAAATTAGGATTCAGTTACATTATCTACGATAGCACAAACGGTATACCCGATGAATTGTCAAGAACTAATAAGCCTTATCTAGGAACTACAGTAGAAAGTATCGAAAGAATAGCGAGTTTGATAGAAGCTAATCCTGAAGTTAAGTTCTGTCGTATCGCAGGAAATTGCTTAATATCTTCGCACAACACTGAGATACGAGGTAAGTTCGGTAGTGTTATTGAAGCACTAGATAAACATAACAAGTTTTTTATCAAAGAGATATGGGACCAAGACAAAGCTTTCGGTGACGGTTGTTATGTCGGTCTTGTTCGCCCGTACGTAGCACCTCATCCACAAGGAGGTGAGTATCAAATTTATATTTGTACTAGTCACGTATTAGAGAATCGCATATATGATATGGATTATTCTCTTGGATCTATTGACAACGTGGTTGATATATGGTATAATGCTAATCAGCGATATGCAAAGACAGGAAATCCTTATGAGATACGCGGTAACTGTGGTGATGATTGGGATAAGTCTTGCGTTAAATGTTTTTATTACAACAACAACAAGCTACTGCACACCGTAGCACAACCTATGGAAGACCCGAACTTTCCTTAAATATGAACAATATAGTACACGTAGTTTTTATGTTATGGCTGTCGTTATCGATAGAAGCGGATGACGATTTATATGGAGCATTGCGATCACTGAAATTAGTGGAGCAATCAAAAAAGGTGATATTATTATGATACACGATTACATATTTGATGTAGACGGAACACTCACTCCAAGCAGAGGAACTATGGATCCTCGCTTCGAAGAAGAGTTCATCGCATTCGCAAATACTCACAGAGTCTTCTTAGTTACAGGAAGTGATAGAGCGAAGACACTAGAGCAAGTAGGCAGTGCCGTTTATAATGCTTGTATTAAAGTGTTCAACTGTAGTGGAAATGACGTTTGGATGAAAGATAATAGAATACTCTCTAGCGTCTGGCAACTACCCGAAGAAGTTAGAGCCTTCTTGTCAACAAAACTAGAAATGAGCGCATACCCACTACGCACAGGAATACACTTCGAAGACAGAACAGGTATGTGTAATTTTAGTGTTGTTGGTCGTAATGCGACCCAGACCGAACGGACACATTACTATGAGTATGACTGCCAAACTAAAGAACGCGCCAAGATTGCCAAAGAACTGAATGAGAAGTTTCCGACATTACAAGTAGATGTAGGTGGAGAGACTGGTATTGATATATTCCCAGAAGGATACAATAAGGAACAGATCCTAAAAGAGTTTGCTACTACCGAACAGATAAAGTTTTACGGAGATCGTACAGATCCAGAAGGGAATGATTATCCTATCTCCAGTAAGTTAAACCCCAACCAAGTATTTTCGGTTAGTAGTTGGCAAGATACACGGGAGTTATTATTATGAGTGAATTTGGTGAAGATTATTACGCGTCGAATAACTATAGCGATTATATGCAACGAGGTGATCGCTATCTAAGAACAGCGGATGAAATTGTCCAACAACTAGAATCTCTTGGTCTTAATAAAGAAGGTCTGATCTGCGATTTCGGTTGTGCCGTAGGATTTCTTTCTGCTGGATTAAAATCTGTTCAGAAAAACCCTGTTTACGGTGTTGATGTTTCAGCGTATGCGAGAGGAGTGTGTGAGAGAAAGGGCATTACCGCACTCAAAGAGATAACTGACAGCCAACACTCGGTAGTATTTTCTCTTGATGTGTTCGAGCATCTATCTAGTTCCGAGCTTCATGATATGTTTTCTAAACTAAAAACAGAGTGTATTGTATTTCGTATGCCTGTCGTGGTCAATCCAGGCGAAGATTATCCTCTCGCTGTCTCTCGCGCTGATCCTACCCACAAGATTAGATGGACAAAAGATGAATGGCGTAGTTTCTTTAAAGAATATGGCTTCATGTCTCTCGACTTAAACCTTCACACAATATATAACTCCGATGGAGTCTTCACGGGAATAGCGATTAAATTATGAAAAGAATAACGGATGTAATCGACGATATGTTTGCTGACAATAGAATGATTAGAACATTTATGAATAAGTTGCCTGTACCGCCAGCCTATGAGCAGTCACATAGACAACTCCAGATTCAGTTGGCTAGATTGGCACAAGATGAAGTTGACTCGTCAAAGGTACATAAAGCACTATTCTCTGAACATCGCCAGTTGACGTTTAAGTATGAAAATGTTAAGAATGCTTATGAACAGAACGAATTCGATCTTATTAGTTTATATAAGACGATGTGGAAAAATCGAACCGGGGAGACTCCCAAAACTATATCGTATGATCTATACAATAGACTAAAAGAACTTTATGTTATGAGCCCTAGATTGATTAAATACGAAATGCCAGTAATTAGAGTCGACCGTGCAACGATTCTAATTACTTCTAAATTGTCCCCTATTAAGTGGGAAGAAATGCGAATGTTAATTTTTGGTGTGTCTCATGGTAAACTAGTTCTTCCGGACTTTAGTATGAAATTGGTTGATACGTATGACAACTCATAATTCATTTAGAGTAGAGCGAATCATTACCCCGCACGAAGTTAATATATTAAAAGATAATTTCAATAAATTAACACCTCGACTCGCGCACCAAGATTACAACTTGTTTGATGTCGATAAGCGATTGATCGATGACTATAGCCATCCGATTCTTCGAAAGATAGATAGGCATGTTGATCTTAAACCTATGTCACATTATTTCGTCAAGTATGGCGAAGAAGGATTCACTAGTCTACACACCGACGATGATGGTGTGGTTAAACTAACAGTAGTTACTTTGATCGAGGATACTGATCTAGTCGGGGGCGAAACTTTAGTCATTGATCGTTACATGAAATCAGCTAGACCGAAAAATAAGTATGCGAAACGTGGAAAGATGGTTAATGCACCGATTGGTCAAAGTAAGATACCTGTTATAGCTAAGATGAAAGTTGGCGAATCAGTCATATACGATAACAAAGTCACTCACGGTGTATGCCAAGTTGAAAGAGGATCACGCTTAGTTCTTGTAAGTTGGTATATGGCACACGATGAAATGTAATATAATATATGTCGCAGGTCATCCTCTATCTGAAAAATGTCGAAAATTAACTGAGGATAGTCTTAAATACCACAGTTATGATTATGAATCTATAAAGGGTGTCACCCCCGATACGATTATCGCGAGAGATTTTCCCTTTCCTAATCTTATACTAGGAAGATTGTACGACTTCTATATCACTGGTCAAGATAGGAAATATGTTGTCAAAAAGAGTTGTTTGTTTAACAATCTCAAATTCGCGCAAAGAGTCATTGAAGCTGATGAACCTATGATATTTCTTGAGCATGATACGATAGCTGTATCGCGTCTGCCCGACTTTGACTTTGACGAGTTCTGTATGCTATCATATGACTATGCATTCAAAGCACCTACCGCATTAGCGAAGGCGCCATATGATAGCTATAACTTATACAGTAAAAGAGGGGTTCATGATTTTCCGAGCAACTATCCTTTACGATACTATAAGCCCACTAAGTATAAAGGTGAGATCATGACTCCGGGCACCGCAGCCTATGCGCTATCGCCTAAAGGCGCGAAGAAGTTATTACAAGCCGCTAAAAAAGGCATAGAGCAATCCGACTTTATTATTAATTCTGGTACACTGAGACTTCAGCATTTAAGTCCTAGCCCGTTTCGTTACCAAAGCGTGAATCCAAATTTATCACATATATTATAAGGCAATACAATGACTGGAGTTGAAGGATATGTAATTACGATAGATGGACATGAGCCGTCGGAGAGTGCTTACTCAAGATTAGTTTCGAGTTCTTCCCAGACTTTCGGAAACACGTTCACTCTCCGCAAGTTTTCAGCTATCACACCAAAAGATGATGTGTACGCTATAATGGCTAAACATACTATTGGATGGAATTATCCGGATATGGGTCAGGGTAGTCATCTATGCTACGATACAGGATTACTTAAATCTCCGTATCAATCAGAGGTATTAGAGAAAAGAATAGCTTGTTTTCTATCTCACTACGAACTATGGTGCAAATGTTTTGATACACAGCAGGCTATGCTAATCTTCGAACATGATGCTATATTCACGAGAAAGCTCCAACTTGACGTTTTGCAACTTTCGGGTTATGATGTCATTGGACTAAATGATCCTCGAGGCGCGACACGAAGATCCGATATGTATCACAATGCATCCAAAAAGTATAACGGTGTCGGACCTGCACCAAGAATAGACGATATAAATGTGCCTCAAGGAATTGCGGGTAACTCTGCGTACTATATAAATCCAAAGGGTGCAAGAAGATTGATCTTAAATGTATCGGAATATGGTGCTTGGCCCAACGATGCGATAATGTGTAGACAGCTAATGGGTGGTAAACTAGGTCAATTGCATCCTTATGTAACAAAAATTCAACAAGGAATAGTTTCGACTACGGTGTTATGAAATCATATGTAATCACGATAAAGGAATTACCTGAATCAGTTAAAGCCGCAGAGCGCATGATAGCCTCTGCTCCTGAGTATGACATTCAAAGGTTCGATGCGATTGTACCATCAAACAATCCAAAGCAAATTCTTGCTGACAATAATATTCCTGTTGGCTGGTTTACAGAAAAAGGTTCTTACACTGATAACTGCATAGCCGCTTTTCTTTCTCACTGGACACTCTGGCAAATGTGTGTACGAGATGGTGAAGAGTATCAGATTTTCGAACATGATGCTGTAGCAGTAGTGCCTATTCCTCGACATATAAATTATCAAGGATGTATTAATCTAGGCGCACCAAGTTACGGTTCACAAAACCAATGTAGAATTCTTGGTGTTAATCCTCTAACAACTAAGCGGTATTTTCCTGGCGCACATGCATATAGATTAAAGCCTCGTGCGGCTGAGTCGTTAGTAGAGATGGCATATGAATATGCACAACCAACTGACCTTTTTCTAAACTTATCCTTCTTCCCATGGCTCGAGGAGTTCTATCCTCATCCTGTAGAGGCTAAAGATACGTTCACGACTATACAGAAAGTTGATGGTTGTACTGCAAAGCATAATTATGGAGAAGCCTATGAAATCATCGAATTTTGATAGATGCTTTATAACAGGATGCGATGCTAATACTGAGTGGATGCTTCCTTGGTTCTTAAAGCACTATCTAAAGCATAACGACACCCCCATAGTTTTCGCTGATTTCGGTGTTAGTGATGCTACTCGTGCATGGATAATGCAGGTGAGTGAATTTTCTGATTACATTCCAATGGAGAAACAGCGAACAAACGGTTGGTTCTTAAAGCCTGCGGCTATGCTTAACTATCGAGTGACAGAATTGTGTTGGCTTGATACTGACATTCATGTTCTTGGTGATCTATCAGGCGTGTGGAATCATGTTGGTCATAACAAGTTGGGCATGGTTCAAGATCATCCCTGGTCATTACGAAGAAAAGAAACTTGGCATAACTCTGGTGTTGTTGCGATAAAGGGTAAGCCTGAGATACTTCGAAAATGGGCTATTGAATGTCAGAAAAACGAAAGAGAAGCGGCTCTTGGTATGGGCGATCAAGAAATACTCCATGACATGATAGGAAATGACCCACTATCACGCCTCTCATTTATCGATGATATTCCAAACATATATAATTGGTTACGTATACAACTGATAGACGGGCAAGACAATGCTAACAAACTAGCGATGCATTGGACTGGTGCTAAAGGTAATGATCAAATTAGGAAGATAATGTATAATGAGTAAGAAAGTATTCCATGTTTTAGGCAATGGCGATAAAGCGAGTTACTATCTTGAGGAAAATCGAGTAGGAACAAAACTTCTCTGTAATATGCCTCCATTCGAAATGCCGCCAGATGACGTTTACGGCACATGTATGGTCGATTTTAAAATGATGATGGCACTCACAGAAGGTTCTGTTAGACTTGATCAATATATGTGGATTCTAGGCACTCGTCCTCGCGAATGGATGTATCAACGATCTGACTTTCACATGAAGTATGCAACAAACATTAAAGAGTTCTATACTCACGTGCCCAAATATGCAGGCAACGCAACCAACTTTAATTGCGGTCACATGGCAGTTCACTATGCCGCGAGTAAAGGTGCTGAAGAGATTAACATGTATGGATTCGATACCATATTCGATTTCAATATGAGAAGCGTAACCGATCTAGTTTTATCGAGCGATAGAACACAGCAAAATAACTATAGATTGCTAAACAACTGGAGACCTGTTTGGCGTGATATCATGCGAGAGTTTCCTAACACTAAGTTTATTCTACACCACAACCATGACGGCTTGAAGATCCCTTTGCTTGACAATGTAGAGGTAAAGGTGTATAATGATGCACTTAGCAACCCACAACAAAGAGAGGACAAAAGTGATATATCTGATGGTCGCGGTATGGATCAACAAGCTATCGAACCCGGTGTTTCTATCAAAAGCACGAAATAAACTATTGCGTTTTTCTCGCGTTTGTGTTATAATGGCTATATGCTAATACACTATGGAATTATTTTATGTTTGAACATGTTACAGATTTTAAATTAGACTATGGCGACCTCGAATGCGAAACTCTTCCTACAGGTCGTACATACAAAACACCAGACGGTGAGAAATACCCTTCAATAACAACTGTACTGAGTGTTAATTCTGGCGACTCTATCGCTAAATGGCGCGCTCGTGTTGGTAACGAAGAAGCTGATAAGATTTCATTTAGAGCCTCAACGCGTGGTACACTCGTCCACGAAATCATCGAAGACTATATTAACAACACAGAAGACTACGCTAAAAAGTATATGCCTAATATCATTGCTAATTTTCTTGATGTTAAGGATATCCTAGATAGTCGTATAGGTAAAGTTTACGCGCAAGAAGTACCTTTGTATTCTGATCATTTAGGCATAGCGGGTCGTGTTGACTGCGTGGCTGAGTTTGACGGCAAGTTGTCGATCATCGATTTCAAAACATCTACGCGCACAAAGCTCCGTAAGTATGTCTTGAATTATTTTCAGCAAGAAGCCTTCTATGCAATTGCTTGGGAAGAACGTACTAAATTGCCTATCACGCAACTGGTTACCATCATCGCTGTAGACAACGAAGCACCTCAAGTCTTTATTGAACACCGCGATGTACATGCGCCAGAGTTAATTAAAACAATAGCCAAATATAGAGAGAAGAAAGATGCCGAACAAAGAAGTTTCTGAATCAGCCGAGTATGAGAATTTCGTGGGTCAGACAGAAGTGCCCGTAGATAATGAGCCCGCCAGTCTCGCAGAATTTGCTGGTATGGAAGATCCTAAGAAAGAATGGAAGAAAGAATGGGTCGGTATGCCCGAATTTGTACAGGAAGATAATCCTACATATAAGACTATATCAATGCACTTTCGCAACCAAGAAGACTACGAAGAGTTCGCTAAGTTGATAGGGCAACCTCTGACCAAGAAGACAAAGAGTACATGGTATCCTAGATTAGATCGAAGCGCAAATTCGCTACTGCGATGGGTTGAAGATTAAATGATCGAAAGAATATACATACCGACTGTTCGAAGATG
>Ga0307996_1000146_pt1 | contig 19989 bp, 8 predicted proteins | sample Davwhametageno35_FD_203143 | JGI IMG/M metagenome (GOLD analysis project Ga0307996, IMG submission 203143) | Marine microbial communities from Davis Island wharf, Antarctic Ocean - #35 | ecosystem: Environmental > Aquatic > Marine > Unclassified | place: Antarctic Ocean: Davis Island wharf...
ACTTCATATTCATCATTAATTCCTGAAACTGCTTGTATCGCCAGTAAAGAGTTTCCTCCTAAACTATTAAAGGAATCATCTGAGCCAATTTTATTAATTCCTAAAATGGCTGTCCAAATCATTGCAATGGCTATTTCTATTTCATTTTCTGGCTTCACATATTTTGTATCTATATCTGGTCTATCGTCTATATCTTTAATTTTTGCAATATTTTTTAATTTGTCTCTACTTTTCTGTAGCAAAACAGAGTGTTTTATTTCATCTAAGCTAACTTGTAATTTTTTAGGATAAACCATTACTTGTGGGATAATTGAATTGCCCAATAAAGTATTTATTACTTGTTCTCCTTCATTTGGAAGAATATCATCTTCCAATGCATTTATAGAAAGCTCTTTTGAATCTTTTTTTATACTCTTAATATTATCTCCTCCTAACAAGGAAAATTTAATAAATGTATAATTTAATACTTCTACTAATAAATCTCCTCTGAGATTAAATAATTGGATATCAAATGAAAGCTCGTTTTCATTTGGTTTTGCTTTAGAAATTCTTACATATGAGTAAATTTCTTTTTCAAAAGGAGAATATAATTTAACTTCTCCGTAAGAACGTGGTAAATAACTATAATTGACATTCATATATCCAAGATGATTAGAAGTAGCTACATCAAACATCGCTGAATGTAAAAAGAAATGAGAGAAATCGTCTTGAAACTCATCAGCCAATGACATTCTTGTAAACCATTCATTTTCAGAAATATGAGTATTTATTTTACAATCCCAACGTTTACTATATTGTATTGTTGGTTTATTATTTTCAGATAAAAGTGTTAAAATATGTCGATCATTATTTTGGTTAGGTATTTTTTCTTTTAATTTAGTGATATCTACCTTTGTTGGTTTTGTATTTTCTAAAAATACCAATTCGCCAATAAAATGGTCTTTCCATTGATCTTTATGAATAGCATCATTTCCATGATCAGTACTTTTAAATGTAAATTTATAAATTTCATCAGGTAGTTTCTCACAAAACAAATAAAGATCTTTTCGTATATTTTTCGTAATCATTAAAGGCGATAAGAATGTTGCACCTCTAACAGATAGAATACCTGATAATCCTTCTTTTTCTTTCCATCTTATTAAAATTTCTATAAAAGAGCATCCAACCATCGTAGGAATACCAGTTAATAAATGTTCTGTAAAAATCCAGTTTTTATGAGCGTTTAAATTTACTTTATAACAAGATTCCTTTTCATGCATGTGGGAGAACGATACGTCAATTGGATAATTCTCAATTGAGTGTTCAATTGTTGTATGTTCTGCTTGACTATTTTTCTTATTTTGTTTATCCAATCTCCAATCTGCAGCCATTCCTAAAAGCCCCCATTGACCCCAATTAATTGACCTTACAGCAGCAGTAGGGTGTAACCAACCTGGTGCATTCGCGCAAGCGTCCATAAATGAATTTGCAGAAGTATAATCTATTCTTCCTATATCTCCTATGATAGCTGTAACTGATGAATATAAATGAATAAAATCAAGATCTCTATTTTTTAATAATTTTCTTAAAATAAGTGTTCCTTGTACTTTAGGATTAATAACTGGTTCAATCTTTTCTTTATTAATTAATGCAATTACACCACCGCCGGCAATTCCTGCAGAGTGCACAACTCCATTAATGGCTCCATACTTATTTTCTATATCATCAAAAGTTTGTTGCATTTTGTCAAAATCAAGAACTTCAACATCGTAATATGCCAATGTAGAACCTAAATTTTCTACCTTTAAAATTGTTTTAATTTTTTCTTTTAAAACTGAATTTGTCTTTTTATTTGTTAATAATTTTTCCCAATCCCTTCTATCTGGGAACACCTTTCTACCAGTCCATATAATTTTAGCTCCTTCAACACTTTTAGCAATTAATTCAGACAATACTCTACCTATACCACCAGAACCACCAGTTATAACATAAACCCCTCCATTTTTTAGTAAACTATTAGTGTCATTTTTAGGGATTTTTATCTGCTCAAAAATCTGAGTCCATCTATTTAGGCCCGAATATGAAATGATATTTTCATCTGTTTGAGTATTAACTTCTTTTATAATTTGAACTGACAGTTTATCCTTAAAATCAGTATTAAACGAAGTGATATTAATTAATAATGAAGATATTCCTACATGTTCTTTAAATAATGTCTTAACCGGACCAATTACAAGAGTTTTTTCTGGTTTTATATTACCATTACCAATTACATCAAACCCATTGTTAATTAAATAAACAATACGAATATTTTCTGTAATATTATTTGATAAGATTCCTTGTTGAAGGTATAAAAGATTGTAAAAATTATTGTTGAGAATATCTTCTACATTTTCTAACAAAAGTTCATCCTTGACATCATTTTCAGAAAAAGTCCAGGAATAAATTACTTTTATAAACGTATCTTCCTCTTTTATAGATTCAAATACATTAGCATAGTCCTCTTTTTTAGTACTGTTAATTGTAAATGAAGTTCCATTCTCAAGATATTTTTCTCCTTTAATTACAGTGTAAAATTTCTTACCATTCTCTTGTAAATTCTTTACAAGAGATTTAGATAATTCACTCTCTAAAAAAATTACCCACTTTTCTGAAACTGGGATTTCTTCTTCTTTTAATTTTGGAAGAAAATCTATAGCACTAGTTTTTTTCCAACTCGGAGCATAGTACCAGTTCTCAGTAATAAATGTTTTTGGATTTTCTCCTGAGATAGTATTAGGTAATTTTGGTGAAAAATCTAATAAGTGAGGTTTTCGATTAAAAGGAAGTAATGGAAAGGGGATTTTTTGAAGGTTAGCCGAATTAAACCTTGCATCAAAATCAACAAAAACATTTTCCATCCATAATTTACCTAAGGCGTTATCCATTGAAATGACGGCGTCAGTTTGTTCGTTAAGTGTAGATATAACAGTATGTTTTAAATCTTTATCCAATCTTCTTTTTACTGCAGATTCTAATGATTTTCCAGGTCCGCATTCAAAAAACACAGTAGATTCATTGACTAGAACTTGATCAACGGCATCACCAAATCTAACAGGATCGAGAACATGATTTACCCAATATTCTGTACTTTGTGCTTCACTATTAGTTAAAATTTTACCAGTAACCGAACTCACAATAGGAATGTTTGGTTCGTTTAAAGAGACGGTCTTAAAATAATTTCTGTAGTCTTCAAGACAAGGTTCCATCATCTTGGAGTGAAAGGCATGTGAAGTAGACAGCTTTTTGTTAAATATCTTTTCGTTTTTTAATTTTTTAGCAAACAATTCAATGTAAAATGTTTCGCCAGAAACAACAATTAGCTCTGGGCTGTTAATAACTGCAATGCATAGCTCTTTAGGCAGAATTTTCAGCAAATCTTCTTCACTTAAAAGTACCGCTAACATAGACCCTTGAGGCAAATCGAAAACTAGTTTACCTCTAATCGCAACAGATTTTAACGCATCCTCTAACGACATAATTCCAGAAATGGCTGCTGCAACATACTCTCCAACACTATGTCCAATTAATTTATCGGGGTTCACTCCATAATTTTGTAGTGTCTTTGCTAAAGCATAACTAATTATAAAAATAGCCGGCTGTGTAATATAGGTTTCGTCTATTTGTTCTTTGAGTTTTTTATAATCACCATCAGATGGAAAAATAACAGTCCTAATATCAACTCCAATTACTGGCTCTAATAAGGTTGAGCAATAATCTACACATTCTTTAAATTCAGGGATATTTTGGTATAATTCCTTACCCATATTAACAAATTGATTTCCCTGACCAGGAAACATAAATACGAGTTCTTTAGTTTCTGAAGTAATTTGTTTTAATGGTGATACTTTTTCTATACTCTCTAAAAGATCTGTATAGCTTTTAAATGGAAAGACAGCTTTATATTTCATAGGCATTCTAGCAGTTCTAGAAGTATGAGCTAGTTGACTTAAATTAATATCTGGTTGAGTTTCTAGTAATTTTTTTAAATCTTTACAATAAGCATCAAAAGAAATTTCATTGTGAGCAGAAACAAACAAGGTGTCGTATTGTTCTTTTTTTTGTGTTTTATTAAGTAGCGGTGGTTCTTCTAATATAACACAAGCATTTGTTCCACCTACACCAAAAGAATTAACTAAGGCTCTTCTTGGAGTTTCATTAGTGTTTTCCCAATCTATTGTTTTGGTATTCACAAAAAATGGACTTTCACTAAAGTTAATTTCTGGATTGGGTTCTTTATAATTTAAAGATGCTGGGATTATTGCATTTTTTAAGCTTAAAGCTGTCTTTATAATACTAGCTATTCCAGAGGCAACATCTGTATGTCCTATATTTGTTTTTACAGAACCTATAGCACAGTATTGTACTTCATCTGTATATTGTGAAAAAGCCTCAGAAAGAGAAGAAACCTCAATTGGATCTCCAACTGGCGTTGCTGTTCCATGAGCTTCAACCATAGAAATGCTTCGGGCGCATATTCCCGAAAACTCTAAAGCTTCAGTAATCACTTCAACTTGTCCTTTAATACTTGGAGCTGTGTACCCTGCTTTTCTATTTCCATCATTATTAATGGCTCCTCCTAAAATAACTGCATAAATATGATCATTATCATTTATAGCATCTTCTAACCTTTTTAAAGCCACTACACCACCGCCTCTGCTAAAAACTGTGCCTTCTGCGTTTTTATCAAAAGTTCGGCACTTTCCGTCAGGAGATTCTAAACTACCTTTTTGATATGTATACCCATTATTTACAGGAAGCTCAATAGTAACTCCTCCTGCTAAAACAAGGTCCGACTGGTAACTTAACAAACTGTCTATCCCCATAACAATACTAACCATAGACGTAGAACAGGCACTTTGCACATTGATACTGGGGCCTTTTAAGTTTAGTTTATAAGACACACGTGTAGTTACATAATCTTTATCATTACTGGTAATAATTTGAGTAAGATTTGCGTATTTCAATATGGATTCATCCTCTACAGTATTTACCAGTTGATTTGGAGATCCTACACCGCCAAATACAGCGATTTTTTTTTCCGTATTAAAGGGGTTAATACCGCTATCTTCAAGAGCGTGCCAAGCACATTCTAAAAACAGTCGATGTTGTGGGTCTAATAATTCTGCTTCCCTAGGTGTAAAATTAAAAAATTCTGCATCAAACATCTCTGCATCTTTTACAACTCCTCTTCTTCTTACATAATTGGGATTTTTGTATTTCTTTGGAGGGACTCCTCCAGCGATTAACTCCTCCTCTGTAAAATCTGTTAAGGATTCTTTTTCTTTTACTAAATTCTCCCAAAATTCTTGACTATTATTTGCTCCTGGCATGCGACAGTCTAGACCAACAATTGCTATTTTATTTTTATTTTCTTCTAGATTTTTCATAAGATTCTTTTTTTAATAGGGCTCTACTTCTGATTTTTTTTGCTTTATCAGAAATTATACTAACTTTTCTTTTTCGGTATTCTTCTGCAATTGATTTAATATTTGGATATTGATATAATTCTATGATTGAAAATTCCATAGCTAAGACATTTTCTAATCTTTCTTTTATTTTAAGAAACAAAACAGAATGTCCACCTGCATCAAAGAAATTATCAGTTAAGGAGAAATTATCGTGTCCAATTACTTCAGCCCAAACTTTAAAAATAGAACCTTCAATATTGCTTTCGACTTGTTTTTTATATTGTGTATTAATTTTTTTCTGTTTAAATTCCTGTAAAATTTTAAAATTTATTTTCCCATTAGGAAGCTTCGGAACTTCAGGAACTTGATGTATAAGTGAAGGAATCATATACATTGGTAATACTAAATTTAGTGTTTTTTTAAGTGCATCAATATTTATTAAACTATCAGCTACAATCAAAGCATTTAATCTTTCATCGTCTATATTTAATATGCTTTTATACACAACTACTTCTTGTATTTCTGGATACAAACAAATTTCAGTCTCTATTTCACCTAATTCAACTCGATATCCTCTGATTTTTATTTGATTATCATTTCTTCCAAGAAATTCAAAATTTCCATCCATTAGCATTCTACCCATATCACCGGTTTTATATTCAATTTCTGAGGTAGTGTAATTTAAATAAGTGTTAAATACTTGTTTTGTTAGCTCCTTATTTTTCCAATAACCATCCGCTAAAATTTCGCCGCCAATATAGATATACCCGGGAACACCTCGAGGGACTAATTTCTTATTCTCGTCTAAAATATACATACTGCTATTAAAAATAGGCTTTCCAATGGGTACCGTATAATGTTTAGAATTCTCTGAACATTTGTAATGAGACATAAAAATACTAGCCTCTGTTGGACCGTAAAGATTATGTAATGTTCCTTTGAACCTTTTTGAAACTTCATTCTTTAAATTATTAGGCATCTTTTCACCTCCACAAAAAATATTTTCCAAAGATATTAAAGATGTAAGTACATTAGCATCATTAAATAACCTTAAACCAGAAGGCACAAATTGTATTATAGTTACTTGGTGTTTACTTATTATTGAAGCTATTTGTTCCGGTGATTCCATGTCCATCCTATTTTTAAGAATTAGCGTACCTCCTGATATTAGCGGAAGAAATAATTCCCAAACTGAAATATCAAAACTGATGGACGTTTTAGCCAGTATTTTAGATTCAGTACTTATACTAAATAAGTCCTTCATCCATAATAAATAATTTACAACACCTTTATTAGGAACCATAACTCCTTTTGGTTTTCCAGTAGATCCAGATGTATATATCAAATAAAGTAAATCATTTTTTGTTGTGGTAGAAATTATTTTTTTTATCTTTTTATCTATTTTAATAATTTGATCAATAAAAATAATTTTTGTACTCTCTTTTAAAAAGTTAGCAGATTGATTAGAATTAGTTAATACATAATTGGTATTTGCGTTTTGGATAATATATTTATTACGCTTTGTTGGATAAATGGGGTCTAATGGTATGTATGGAATTGCCAAAGCAGCTAGCGCTAACTTTGCTATTATCATTTCTGGGCTGTGGTCCATATAAATCACGACTGGATGATCCTTTGATAAAGATAACTCCTCAAGATATTCAACTGTAATAGCAGTTTTTTCCATCAGCTCTTTATAACTATAGACAGTGTCATAGTAATTTATAGCGGGTAAATTCTGATACTGATTACATGCTTTTTCAAATAAACTGAATAAAGTTAATTCTAAATCATAATTTACTTGTACACCTAAACTATTCTTTAAAACCACTTCTTTTTCTGAACTCCATATTTTTGGAATTACACCAATCTCTGAATTAAAATCATCTAAAATATCCTTTAAAATCTGCTTCAAAAGTCTAGTAAATTGCAAAGCAAAATCTTCATTGATTACTCTTTTGTCGTAGGTAGTTTTTAGTGTAATTGTATCTAAATTGTCAAAACATTCAAATTGTAATTCACATTTTGCATTTTTATTTTCAACTTCTTTAGTTTCAATTTTTAATTGACTAGTATCTATAGAATAATGTTCCGTTTGATGATATGCAAATAGTAGTTTAAAGGTATTTAAAGTGAACTTAATTCCTTCTTTTCTGAGGATTTTAAGCAATTCATCAAAAGGTACTTGCTGATTATCTAATATTTGGATAGTATCTGATTTTATCTCATTTGTAAGCTCATCAAATGTTTTATTGCTATTAAATTTGGACCTAATAAAAAGTGTATTTGAGAGATATCCGATACTATTTTGCTCTGCTTTTGATAATCTATTTGCAAAAGGCATCGCAATAAGGTATTCTTTTTGATTACCAATTTTATATAATGTTGTTGCAAACGCACTTAATAAGAGTACATTAAGTGTGATTTTTTTTTCTGAAGATAGGCGCTCTAATTTTTTTCTGAAGTCTGGATTTATATTTGTGAGGATAGTCCCCGATTCAAAACTAGTACTTTCTTTGTCTAAATAGATTTTTGGGAAACCATTTATTGATTTAACTCCTTTTAAATAAGATTCCCAAAAACCAAGACTCTCTTTATAGTCTTCTGTCTTTTTATATTCATTTCTTAACAAAGTAATTTCTGAAAAAGATAATGAAGGAAAATGAATTTTCTCTTTTTTTAGTGAATTATAAAAATACGCTAGTTGCTTTATGAAATTTGGCAGAGATTCTCCGTCAAAAACAAGATGGTTTACTACAAACCCTAAAACATATTTGTTTGTTTTAATCTTATATAGCTTGAACTTAAATAATTCATTACCAAAAAAAAAAGGTATGGAGGCAAGGTCTGAAATACTATTATCGATAAAAAACTCTTGTTCTGCAGGAACTATGTGTTCTGATGTTTCTAAAATTAATTTAAATTTCTTTTTTTCAGGAATAAAAAAAGGCTGACCACCTTCTAAAATAATTTTAGATGATAAGAGTTGGTTTTTAGAAATTATATTTTGTATGGCATGCTCTAAACGTTCAATGTTTATAGCGCCATTTAATTTTAATGAATACGCAATATTATAGGAAGTATTTCTTGGATATGCCTGTAAAAAGAAAAATAATGCTTTCTGCGGAATACTTAAGACTATCTTTTCTTGTGGTATTTTATCTAAAATAGATCTAACTGGCTCACTTAATTGAATTTTTGAAAAAGATTTTAAAACACTTTCTGGAGTGGCATTATTAAAGAAAAATTGGAAACTGATTTTTTGAGAAAATACTTCTTCGATTTCAATAAGTAAAGAAACTACCTTTAAAGAATTTCCTCCCAATTCAAAGAAATTATCTTGCAGTCCTATCCCTTGGACGTTTAATATTTTTTCAAATAAGCCGAGTATTATTTCTTCGTTATTATTTGATGCCTGTATTTGCTTATTAGGTAGATTTGGTCTTGAAAATTGAATCTCTGGTAGTTGGTTTCTATCAATTTTACCATTGGCTAATGTTGGAAACTCATCAACAAAAACCCATTTTTCAGGTACTGCTGCACTCGGTAAATATTTAAGTAAATAGGTTCTTAATTCCTTTATATTTGCTTGTGTTGATTCCTCATTTTTCAGATAAGCAACAATTCTTTTTTCTAGAAAAAGAACAATACTTTTTGAGACTAAAGAATGTCTAGATAATATGTTCTCAATCTCTCCAATCTCAACTCTTTGCCCATTAATTTTAATTTGCTGGTCTTTTCTTCCAGAAAATTTATATTCATTTTCTTTAATTTTATAAACAAAATCTCCTGTGTTATAAACCTCTATTGCACCATTTTTTTGAGATTGATAGGTAAAGAAAGTTTTTTTAGTAAGTTCTCTATTATGTAAATAACCACTAGATATTCCTGGACCAGATGCGTACAAAAATCCATATTCGCCAATAGCTGCCTCTTCATTATCCTCTCTAATAACATAAAAATTTGTTTCTGGCAACGGGCTACCAATAGAAATATCATTCTCTGATAAAACTCTTTTAAAACTTAAATTTGCTACCGCTTCAGTTGGGCCGTATAAATTCCAAATTGACATTTTTGGAAATAATTTTTGCGTGACGTTAATGAGATTTTGCGAAATATCTTCTCCAGACAAAAACAAAACTTTTGGAGGATTAAGTATATGACTATTTTTACTTTTTTTAAACCAATGTATTGCTAAAGCCCAAACAGAAGGCACACAATACAAGCCAAATTTAGGATTTTCTGAATACCACGTAAATAATTTTTCAGGATTATTTAAATAATTTGGAACAATGTGTAGTGTTTTTCCAGCTGACAAACACGAAAATATTTGCGAAACAGCTGCAGCAAAATTTACGTCCGAAGTTAAAGGTAATTTATTGTGTATTGTAGTTTTAAAAAAATCTTCTGTCCAAGAGGTGTAATAAGATAGATTTTTATGACTTATTTTCACTCCTTTAGGCTTGCCAGTTGAACCTGACGTATAAAGCACATATGCTAAATCTTCCTCAACAACTTCTATAATAATTTCTTTAATTTTCTTGCTAAAATCTAAAGTTTCAAACACCAAGCTTTCACATAATGTATTTTTTAGATACTCATGTTTTTCATTATTAGAAATAATAAAATTGCTTCCTGATTCTCTTATAATGTTTTCTATTCTTTCTTTAGGAAAGTTAATAGACAGGGGAACGTAAGCTGCTCCAGTTTTTAATATAGCTAAAATACTAATAATAAATTCTATGCTAGGGCTTAGTAACACGGTTATTAAGTCTCCTTTTTTAAGCTGTTTTTCTTGAAGATAAGCTGCTAAAATATTTACTTTATTATCTAAATCTTGGTAAGTTATTAATTTATCCCCAGACACGATAGCATTTGCAAAAGGGTCTTTTTTTAGATTATTTAAAATTTTATTTATCAATTTAATATCTGTTTTTTAGTAAAAATTATTTAATCTAGCTTTTAATAAAAGTTAGTTAAAAAAAATCGGAAAATAAAAAGTCATTTAATTCTTCGGCATTTTGAGGTAATTCTCCTAGGTTGAAGTTAATACCTACATATATTATCCATATGTCATATTTTAACAAATTAAGAGCCTTAAGAGTTTTGAAATAATTATTAAGAGAAATTATAATGTCAGTTTGAGTTGATTCTCCTAATTTAAATTTATCTATTTCGTCTTGATAGCTCTTTTTCATTAAGCCAGCTAGTTCTTTAGTTTGTCCAAACAAATCAATTTTTTGTTTTAATAGCACTAAATTTAACTCAACGCTTGTGGTACTTTCAAAAAGGTATTGTTGCAAAGAAGTTTTAGACAAATCGTAATTAACAACCTGTTCTAAATAAGCACCTTTTTGTGATTGATTTTTGATTGGTAAGTTATGTGTTAAAGATACTAGAACACTAGTACCTGGATTAGCATTAAAAGTAGAATCTAAATTATATACTTCATTTTCATTACTGCCAAAGCGTGAAACTCTAATGTTTAAATCTAAAACATTTCTTTTCTGATTTTTAGCATTGTTTAGTGAAATTTTATTTTCATCAACACCTAAAGCTATACTTTCATATTGTGGTGTATTTTTAATAAGGGTATCTAGTTTGAATCTTTTTTCTGAAATAAATTCAATTAATTTCTCTTTATTTGGATCTGGAACCTGATCCATAAGCTCAGGAATTGAATCAGAATTTTCATTATCATTTATGCCTAATAGAATTTTTGTCTGATAATAAACTTGTAAAACTTGTATGTTTGAAATGGTAAGTTGTTGTAATTTATTATTAAAAAAAGAATTGGCTCTATTTTTTTCTACTAATGGTATTTGATCATTATCAGCAAGTATATAAATCTGATTTTTGTATTTTTTGGATTCATCCACGATATTTTTTTGAATCCTATATTCTTCAATCACTTTTTTTAATGTAAGATAGTTTATGAGTAATTCATTAAAGTAAGTTAATATTTCATTTGAAAATTGTGCTCCTAAGACTTTTTGATTAATTTTTGAAATCTCAAAAAAAGAATTTCCTGAATTGGTTTTTCCTAATCCTTTTAATAATGGAATTTTTATTCCAGCATATGCTCCCGAACTATTGAATAAATAATTTTGTGTATCAACTTCTGTTGTTCTTTCTAATCTAACTCCTGTATAAAAATCCACTCCAAACTTTGTAGGAACTGTAAAGTTAGTTTGTATGTACTTTGTTCCATCATTGTTCATAGTTGGATCTGCACCTTCACCATAAACTATCTTTGTATCTATATAAGGATTTAAAAAACCATTTGCTCTAAGAAGTGTATAGTTTGATTTATCGAGAGATAGTCTTTCTAATTTAATGTTATAATTGTTTTCAAAACCCTTATTTAGTATTTTTTGAAAAGTTAAAACGCTATTTTGTGCTTTTAGCCCAAAATTTAATAATATTGAAATTAATATTAAAAATATATTAAAGTTATCCTTCATTGTCCTTTTTTTAACTCATTTGATTTTTTACTAAATCATAGAAAAAAGCTTTATTTTTAATTAATGTTTCAAAAGTGCCTTTTTCTATAACTTCTCCTTTTTCTAAAACAAAAATTATATCAGCATTTTTAATAGTACTCAACCTATGAGCGATAACTATTCTAGTAGATTTTAATTCATTTAGATTATCAGTTACTGTCTTTTGGGTATCATTATCTAATGCACTTGTGGCTTCGTCAAATAAGATTATTTTTGGTTTTTTTATGATCGCACGCGCAATAATGATTCGTTGCTGTTGACCACCAGATAATATTCCTCCTCCAGCGGGAAGAAAAGTATCCATTTTTTGCCCTAAGTTTTCTATATCTTTATCACAGCCAGCCATTCTAGATGCTTCCCATGCTTCTTCAATAGTGTAGTTCGAAGTTCCTCTAATGTTATATAAAACCGAACCCTCCATTATTTTTCCATCCTGTAAAACAACTCCTGTTTGGTCTCTTATTGTTCGTATATCAATCTCCTTCATATCTATCCCGTTAAATAAAATAGTTCCTTGTTCATAATCTTCAAAACCAAGTAAAACTCTAAATAAAGTAGATTTTCCTGAACCAGAGCCTCCTACTATAGCGGCAAATTCTCCCTCTTTTATTTTAAGGCTAATGTTTTTAAGAATTAGTTTCTCGGTGTCATTATACTTAAAATTAAGATTTGATATTTCAATTTCTCCAGTTAAGTTTCCAACCTCCATTTTTCCAAAATAATCTTCAGTATCAGCCTCTAATATTGGTCTAAGTAAATCCAATGCTGGCTTTATACTCAAAAGAGGAATCGTAACCATAAATGCACTTATTAATGCCCCTTGAAAACTTATATAAGCAGAATTAAAAGCGATAAAATCCCCAATGTCAAATTTAGAATTTGGAAGGGTAAATAAATCATAAATTCTTATATAAATTAATAAAGTTGCTAAAATTGGAAAACCATAGGTAAATACAGAAGCGATAATTATTAGTTTTTGTTTATCAGCATAATGTTTTTTTTGTTTAGAAAAGATACTTGCCCAAATATCGAATACTTTATCTTCTGAGGCAGTCATTCTTATTTTTTGAATACCTCCAATCATCATCATTAAGACCCCAGAAATGACAACCTGTAAGCGCATATATGCAGCAACATGTTTAAATGCTAATGCGCTAATAGTTAAGGTGAAAATAGCCACAACAAGACCTAGGCAAAGGGCAAGTATTGCGAGTTTAACATCATAATATAACATTAACATTACATAAAATACAGAAAAAATAGCAGCTATCATTGAAGACATAACGTTAGCAGATAAAATCTTTCTTATTTTTTCGATAGCTAAACTTCTTTGTGCTAAATTACCAGCATCATATTTACTAAAAAAAGGAACCTTCAGTGATAATATTCTATCCCAAACCGCAGATTGTAATTTATAACTCGATTTTCCTTCGATACGAAGTGTTGCAATTTCTCTAGCAAAATTTATTACCGCTAACATCATAACAATTGTACATAATAAACCTCCTATTTCATACAAACTTCCATGTTGACCACCAGGAACAATTACACTAAATATATAACCAGACATTACTGGAATAAAAAGAGATAAAACTGCTCCTAAAATCCCTAAGATAAAAAAGAAAATAATATCCTTTTTAGTAAATGCTAGTATAAATTTAAACAACGCTAATGAATTTATTTTTCCACTAGGTAAAGGGGAGAAAAAAGAATGAGCTATAGTTTCTATAGCTATAGAATTTAAGTTATTCGCAACTATATTTTTCCCAGTTTTTATGTTTTTAATAATATATTTTTTATTTTCTCTAATTAATGCGACTGGAGTTTTGTCTTCTTTCAAAAAACCTAACAATGGACCATGATCATAAAGCCACCATTGGTCTTCTAGTAGAATTTTTCTAGATCGAATATTCGAAGCTCTTAATATTTTTTTTAATGGACTCCATGCTTCAGTAGAACTTTTAAATGCTGCAATAAATTTTATTTTTTCAATATCACCAATAAGTTTACACGTTTTTAATAATAAAGAATCATTAGATTCATTGTTAGTATATGTGTATTTTTTATTATTATAATTAAATACACCACTTAATTTTCTATATGCATCCTCACGTGATAATTTCCTGAAAAAGTATGTAGACTTAACCTCCTCTATATCGTTGTTGGTTATATTTTTTTTAGATTTTTTCATATCTAGTGAATTTTTTATTCCCATTTAAAAACTCTGAATTATGAATTTTTTATTAAATTATAATACAATCCTTTTTTATTTTTAATTAAATCATCATGGTTTCCTTGTTGTATTACAATTCCTCTTTCTAGAACAATAATTTCATCAAAATCTTTAATTGTACTTAAACGATGTGCTATAGTTATTGTAGTACATTTCCTTTTCAAAATACTACTCATAACGAACTTTTCTGTTTCTGTATCTAGTGCAGAAGTAGCTTCATCTAAAAATAAAATAGAAGGTTTTGTTATAAGAGCTCTTGCTATTTCTAAACGTTGTCTTTGCCCTCCACTAAAGTTTTTACCGTCTGGAGTCATCTTAGAATTATAGCCTCCAACTCTCTCTGAAATAACATCATGTATTGCTGAATCTTTTGCAGATTGTATAATCTCAGAATTATCTATTGATCCATTCCACATTGTAATATTTTCCGAAAGAGTTCCACTGAAAAAAAACGTGTCCTGATCTACTATAGATAAGGAGTTTCTTAAAACATCTTTGTTAATTGTATTTATAGACTTTCCATCATAATTAATTTTTCCTGACAAAGGAGTATATAGTCCTGAAATTATTTTAAGTAATGTAGATTTTCCAGAACCAGAGGCACCAACTATAGCTATTCGTTTTCCAGGATATGCAGTCAAAGAAAAATTTTGAATAAGTGGTTCACTAAATTTATTATAACCAAAAGAAATATTTTTAACTTCCAATGTGCCAGTAAGTTTTGAGTTAGCGGTTGTTATTGTTTTGATGGATTCTTTTGTTTTATCGTTACAAAATTCATCAATAGGTTCTTGAAGTGTATCTGTCAGATTATTTATGTTTCCTTTATTAAGCTGAAGTGACCCTGTAAAACTAACTAAAGATTTTACGGGAGAAGAAAAACTAGAAAGAAAACTCTGCAATGCAATAAATACCCCAACAGTAACCTCACCTTTCATAATAAGTAACCCTCCTAAAATTAAAATTACAACATTATTCATTTGTGAAATAAAATTAGGCAAGACTAAAAGTATTCTATTGGTAACTCCTAGTTTTTGGTCATCATTTATTGCATTGATTAAATGACTAGACCATAAGGCAAAAAAATCATTTTCAGAACCTGAAGCTTTTAATGTTTCTATCTGTTTAATTCCTGTAGTAGCAATACTAAATGTTGCTTGTTCTTTTTTAAATAGAGATTGATTAAGAGCTGTTCTTTTGTTTGAAAAATAACGGAGCACAAAAATATTAAGAAGCATTATTGAAACACCAACTAAAGACAGTAACCAATTATATTTTAGCATTATAATACCATAAAAAACGAGAGTAATGCAATTTAGAATCACATTTGTTAATTGTGTAGTTAATACATTTGCAATTGTACTGTTAAGCCCAATTCTTTTAAATGTTTCTCCAGCAGAATGATTATAAAAATAATTGTAAGGAACTTTAAAAACATGGATTACAAAATTTGCAGATTCTATTAAACTAGTTTTTAATTCAATTTTAAGCATTATCCAATCCTTAAAATAAACCAAAATGCAGCCTAAAACAATAAAAACAGCAAGAATACTAAGCATTGGGTAGAACCATTGAAATTGAGAAAGTATTATTATGTCATCAAAAAAAAGCTTCTTAAAGGTGGGTATAATCATGGCGGGTATTACCAAAATTATTCCAGCAATTAAAGCATATGACATATCTTTAATATTTGGAATAATTCGTTTAATTAATTCCTTAGAAAAAGAACCTGTTTTTTTTATGATTTCAAAATCATTACCCGGGGTTAGTTTGAGTGACCAACCTCCATAAATATTTTTTAATTTTTGTTTTGTGATTTTCTGTGCTCCTCTTTCAGTATCGTGAATTAGGTAATCGTTTTTGTTTTCTTTGATTATTAGAATATATACTCCAGAAGTTGTTTTTATAATTATTGGAGAATCAATAGAGATATCTGTGATTTTGTTAGTATTGTATTTTGCAATGAAACCAAAATTTAAAGCAATTTTATATAGGTTTTCAGGTAAGATTTCATTAATACTAGCATTACAAGCAGTTTTTACAGTATTTAATCTTGGAAAAGAGCCATAATGTGCCAAAACCATTGCTAAGCAAATTGCTCCTGATTCTCCAATGCCAGATTCTAAAAATATAGGAGTTTTATTCATAAATCGTATAATTAGATAACTTTTATGTTGGCAAGGTTTTAATTAAAAGAAATCACTAAAAATAGGCAATACAAAGTCAATGGGAGCCTTGACCCTTACATGCACGTAAGCGAGAGTTAATTGTCCTGGAAGTATTTTATTTGGAGGGCCTATTTTATTTGTCCATTCAAAACCACTAAACGTATTTGGGTCTGTATCTAATTGGACTATTACATGGTAAACTGAGCCTTTATCCTCTATTAATTGAATCAAACTCTTATTCTCTAAAGTATTTACAAGACCACCGTAAGTAGAAGTAAACGGATTTACATACTTAACTTTTCCTTTTAGCCATCCATATAAGTTATGATCTACATTAAAGGGTTCAATATCTACATCCATACCTTCAGAAATCACTTCATTTGTGTCAAAAGGTATATACAAATTCAGTACATAATCTTTTAGTTTTGTTTCATGAACATGAATTATTGCTAAAACAACATTTTCAGTAATGACATCCCCTACTTTAAAATTTAAGGATCTAATCGTTCCAGCCTTTTTTGCAGTAACTTCTGTTTGAAATTTATAATCTTTTTTTAAATCGGCTAATTGCATTTCCAAATTTAGCAATTGTGTTGAAATATCATTTTCGGTAAGATTTAAATCAAAATTTCTTTCTTCGCTATCAAGTATAATTATATTTAGCTGTTCTTCTAGACTAATTTTTTCTGTTTTTAATGCGGAAAAATTAGTTTGAGTATCAACATATTCGTTATAAGTAATAAGACCTTTTTCAATTAATTCTTTTTCTTGAGAAATTCTTTTTTCAAAAAAAAGAATATTTTTGTTAATCTCCTTAATTTCTCCTTTTAGTCTTGATACTGCAAGCTTATCTACTTTTTTATTGATTGAAGAATTTTTACTATTCCCTGAATAGGTTAGTACTTTTTTCTGTTTTAATCGTTTAATAGAGAATGCCATTTCTTGAATGGCAAACTCTAATTTTGGTCTCTCAATTATAAGAATAACATCCCCAGGAATTACGGAATCATTTAATTCCACTTTTTTTTCAATTATAGAACCTCCATAGATAGAACTTACTCTTTCCAAACCATCTATGGTGTCTATTTCACCAACACCTTCAATTTTTTGAGCAATTGATCCAAATACACTCCAAGTTAATCCAATCAAAGAAACGGCAATAAAAGCAATTAAAACGTATGCATAAATTGGACGAGTTATGGCAATTGTAGCCAATAAAGATACATCCAAATCATTGGTGTCTTCATTTGAGTGCTCCATATTGTTGAAATTATTTAAAAAAAAATCTTAGGATTATAAAGCCATTCTTTCTTCGTGCTTCTTTATAATAGCATTAAATTTATCGACTTTTTCTGGATGGATGCAAATTACTTTACCATTTTCAATTCTATAATTATCAAGGTTAATATTAGTTAACTTCTGTATTTCAGCAATTTTTTCCTTGGTTACTCCTCCTTTTAAAATAGCTTTGACTTTTTTCTCAAAGCTTCTAGTTGGATGGTCGATATTGTTTTCTAAATAAGATTTTGGAATTAAATGTTTCATAAGTTTTGTTTTTAATGGTTTATTTTTAGTAATTTTTTCGTTTAACAAATATAAGTTTTTATTTGCAATTAAATAACAATTTTTTAAATTTTATTACCTAAAATTCATTGTTTCGTAAAGTTTATTGTTTCGTAAAGAGCTATGTCTGCAGCGTTAAAATATTTAATAGCATCTATGGTCTTTCTGTCTATTTCTTCAATCTTTTTTCTATCATCATTTTTATTTTTAATCTTATAGTTAGTTATAGTCCATCCATACATTTTTTGAAGAATAATAAAAGATTCGTTGAATTTTTCAATAGTTCCCACAAATGAAAAATGTTGTTTTATGTTTTCAAGAGCTTTTTCAAGCATAAGTTCTTCCTTATCTTGAATTCCACTAATTAATCTTGTTTGACCATTATTTATATCTATTATTGGGTAATACAAAGATTTTTTTTGAAACTTATTTCCGATGGGAAAATTAATTTCTGTTACAAAATCATAAAGTGACATATCGTCATTAAACAAATTAAGCCTGTAAAAATGATGCCAAGGTGATTTCTTGACATAATAATAATATGAAATTATTCTTTCTATGGGATTTCTTAAAAAGGTAATGTATTCAGAGCTTGCCGAAAAATAATTATGTAATCCAAATTGCATATGTCCTTTTAATAGTTTTATTCTATCTTTTTCTTGAACTTTAAGATTAATAAAATCTTCAATATTTAACTTAGTATTTCGTTTTTGTTTTATGTCAAAAGTTTCTTCTGATAAATATATTTTATCTAAAATATTGTTAAATGTTGTTCCTCCACATTTTGGGATATGCATAAATATTAATTTATTACTCATAATTATTTATTAATTCAACTTGTTTTATACAATAACTATTCTGGTCAGAATAAATTTTTAATTTAACAAAAAAGCATCTTATAAATAATAAATTTTTCATAATGTCAGTAGTTGTTAAATTTGTATTTGATTTGTAAAAATGTTGCAATTTTTGATGAAATAAAAATTAATATCAATTTAAATATTTTATATTTTTACATAATTAAAATAAATCGTTATGTGGAGAACAGTACTATTTCTAATTTTCACCCTTATTGTTGTACCAATTTTAACCTTTAAATTTGATGTTCCTTTAACCGAACTCCAGCAATCTACATTAAAAACGTTGTTAGGTGTATACGGAATTGCAGCAGGTCTTTGTTTTGTTGTAAGCTCTGTCACTAAAAACTATAGTCAAGTAGATAAATTATGGAGTATTATTCCTATACCCTATGTCTGGATTATTGCGTACAATGCAAATTTCGAGCCTCGCATTGTACTCATGGCTTTTTTGGTAAGTATCTGGGCAGTTCGTTTAACTTATAATTTCGCTAGAAGAGGTGGTTATTCATGGAAATTTTGGACAGGAGAGGAAGATTACCGTTGGGCTGTCCTGAGAGCTAAACCAGAATTTCAATCTCAATGGAAGTGGCTGGCTTTCAACTTATTCTTTATTTCCGGATATCAAATGGCCCTTATTTTATTTTTTACATTACCTGCTTTAAAAGCGATGGAAAGCGTTATACCAATAGGCTTATTAGATTATATTCTTGCAATCTTTTTTGTGGCACTTGTTATCATAGAATATATAGCGGATAATCAACAGTATCATTATCAAGAAGAAAAATACCGCCAAAAGAAAACAGGAAAAATAGGCGACTTTTATAAAATTGGTTTTACTCATACTGGCCTTTGGGCTTTTATGAGACACCCTAACTACTCAGCTGAACAAGGTATATGGATTTTATTTTATTTCTTCTCGGTAATTGCTACTAACATATGGCTAAACTGGTCCATAGCTGGCGCATTATTACTTGTATTGCTATTTAAAGGCAGCTCTGATTTTAGTGAGGAAGAAACTGCTAAAAAATACCCGCTTTATAAGAAATACATAAAAGAAGTAGGCCGATTTATTCCTTTTAAGAAAAAATTTAAAATTTAGTCCATACTGAAAATTAAGAAAGCCTCTCAAAACTGAAAGGCTTTCTTATGGTGCGGGCGGGGAGACTCGAACTCCCACGCCGTGAAGCACTAGATCCTAAGTCTAGCATGTCTACCAATTCCATCACGCCCGCT
>Ga0307996_1000147_pt1 | contig 19901 bp, 17 predicted proteins | sample Davwhametageno35_FD_203143 | JGI IMG/M metagenome (GOLD analysis project Ga0307996, IMG submission 203143) | Marine microbial communities from Davis Island wharf, Antarctic Ocean - #35 | ecosystem: Environmental > Aquatic > Marine > Unclassified | place: Antarctic Ocean: Davis Island wharf...
TGAATGAGTTAAGAATGTCAGAATTTGACAATGAAGGAGGTTGGGCTTCGGTTGCTCGTATTACAACTCAAATTGCTGATTTAGGAAACATAACAGTAGCGGGTGATTATAGCACACCAGGGTTTGGGAGTATAGAACAAAAATTAAATGAAAGACAACAAGAGACTAAAAAGAGTTACGATGTATCGACTAGCATAGAATTAGGGAAGTTTATTCCGGAAAAAATTGGATTGAGTATTCCAATGTATTATAATATTTCTGAAGGGAGGGTTACACCAAGGTATAATCCTTTGGATCCAGATTTAGAGTTGGATGCATTATTGAACAATGAATTATTACCTCAACAAGTAAGAGATTCTATAGGTACACGAACACAAGAAGTTACACGAAGGAAAAGTATCACTTTTACAAATGTTCGTAAACTAAAGCCTAAAGGACAGAAGAAAACTCGTTTTTATAACATTTCAAACTTCTCATTTAACTACGGTTATTCTGAAGTGAAATTTAGAGATATTAATACTGAATTTGATAACCAGAAAACATATAGAGGTGGATTTGGTTATTCTTATGGATTTAAACCGAAAAATATTAAACCATTTAAATCAATTAAGAAAAAGGCCTTTACAATAGTAAAAGACTTTAATTTTTATTTGTTACCCAAACAAATAACATTTCAGACCGATATGGATAGAATGTATTCGGAAAGGAAAGCTAGAAATAATACAGGTTTTAGTTTTCCTTTAAATACGTATTATCAAAAACATTTTTATTGGAATAGAATCTATGGTTTAAAGTATGATGTCACAAAAGCCTTGAAATTTAATTTTAATGCAACCAATAATGCAACAATTCAAGAGCCACTAACTTATATTGATAGTGATGGAAATGAAGTGGATACTAGAGGTAGAGTTGATGGTAATTTTGATGGAGAATATCAATCATGGAAAGATACGATTTTAGATAATATAAGAGATTTTGGAACAAATACGCATTACCACCACAATTTCAATTTTAATTATGCGGTACCAATTAACAAACTTCCAGGGTTTAAATTTGTTACGCTTACTACTCAATATACGGGAGATTATGATTGGCAAAGAGCACCAATAGGAGCAGATTCTTTAGGGCATACGATACAAAATTCAAATACAATTTCAGCCAACTTGCAATTAAATATGACAAAGCTTCATAACGAAATAGGATTTTTAAAGAAAGTGAATAAACGCGCTCGAGAAAGGCAAAGAATGAGAACGTTAAAAGCACAACCACCGAAACCTAGTAAGACGAAAGCAGAAAATGCTAAACTTAGAGGTTGGAAAACAGGAACAGCACCTGCGGATATAAAATTTGACTTAAAGAAGTTTAAAGATTCTGATTCAACAAGAGTAGAGCTTTGGAGGAAGGTGTTGCCATTTAAACCTATGGATGTATTTTGGCTAGGGACAATGGGCTTGAAGAATGTTGCTGCAACCTATTCAAAAAATAGAGGTACAATTTTACCAGGCTATAATCAAGAAACAAATATATTGGGTCAAAACCCAGGGTTTGATGCGCCTGGATTTAATTTTATATCAGGCCTTCAAGAGGATGAGTTTGCGTTTAAAGCAGCTAGTGAAAAGTGGTTGGTTAATAATGATTCTACCGGATTAATTTATAATTATGCAAACACTAATTCAGAAAATTATAACATTAGAGCGACTATTAGGCCCATAAAAACATTAAGGATTCAATTGACTGCTACACGTAATTATTCTAGCAATATGGCACAGCAGTTTTTTGCTATTAATGATGCATTTGTTGATAGTTCTGGCAGCGGTAGGGGTATTATAGATGTAGATAATGATGGATATAATGATTATTACTTAGTACAACCTATCAATACAGGGAATTTTAGCATGTCATTTTTAACCTTTAACACGGCATTTTTGGGAGATGATCCTGTGGATCGATCTTCTAAAGTATTTGAAAACTTCTTAAAAGAAAGAAAAGCCATTTCTAGTCGATTAGGAAAAGAAAATAATAATTCAAATACTATAACGAGTACCGGTTTTAATGATGGTTATGGAGAAACATCTCAAGATGTATTAATACCAGCATTTATTGCTGCATACTCAGGTAAAAGCGGAGAGAAAGTATCGTTAAAAAACTTCAAAAACTTTATTCCTTTACCAAATTGGAGAGTTACTTATGATGGATTGAGTAAGATTGCTTTAGTCAATAGAATTTTTAAGAAGTTTACATTAACGCATGGGTATAAATCAACGCTAAATTATGGATCATTTACAACTAACTTATTGCATGAAAAAGATGTTTCAGGAGATGCTTTTTCAAGAGATTTAACGAATAATTTCGTTCCAGAATTGAGTATTGCTAATGTTTCTATAACCGAACAGTTTTCACCACTCTTAGGAGTTGATATGACATTAAACAATAACATGCTCTTGCGTTTAGAGTTTAAGAAGAACAGAAACGTTTCTTTAAGCATGTCAAACAATCAAATAACAGAAATAAAAGGGAATGAATGGTCTGTGGGTACTGGATATAAATTTAGAAAGGTGAGACTTCCGATTGCTAAGTCTGCGGCTGATATTGATACTAGAATTGATGTAGGGGTTAGAGATAACAATACCGTAGTAAGACGAATTGTTGAGAATGTAACTCAATTAACTACAGGATCACGTATTTTGTCTGTTAAATTAACGGCAGATTATAGAGTTAGTTCAAGTTTAAATTTAAGAGCTTTTTATGATTTTATATCTACCAAACCTTTTGTTTCAAACACATTTCCAACAACCAATACCAATGTTGGAATTAGTATAAGGTTTACATTTGCACAATAACTAATTAGGAGTTAAGAGTTAAGAATTATAAATTAGCAAAATAAAATTTAAAATATAGCAAAATGAATGTACCAGCAGAATTAAAATATACAAAAGATCACGAATGGATAAAAATTGAAGGGGATACCGTAACAATTGGTATTACTGAATTTGCACAAGGAGAATTGGGAGATATAGTTTATGTTGAGGTAGAAACTGAAGGAGAAGCATTAGCAAGAGAAGAAGTTTTTGGAACTGTAGAAGCAGTAAAAACAGTTTCTGATTTATTTATGCCTGTATCTGGTGAGGTAACTGCATTTAACGAAGCAATAGAAGATGCTCCAGAATCAGTTAACAATGATCCCTATGGTGATGGTTGGATGATTAAAGTTCAATTATCTGATGCAAGTGAATTAGATCATTTATTATCTGCAGATCAATATAAAGAATTAATAGGATAGTTTTACTCTCCTCTTTAGAGGGGGTAACGGTCTTTTTTTACTTTTTGTGGAGAATCAGAAATTAAAGGAGTGTATAAAAAAGCAATGGTTACACGAAGCATAAAACCATACTTCCCAGCAATAATTTGGCTGCTAATGATTTTAGTGTTAAGTGGTTACCCTGGCAATCAACTCCCTAAAATGGCAGTATGGCAATTCGACAAATTAGTACATGTAGTAATGTATAGTGTTTTATCGTTTTTGTTATTTCCACCTTTTTGCAACCAATTTTTGAATATAGAGAAGCGTTTTAGAATTAGATTAATAATCATTTTAGTAAGTGTTTCTTATGGTGGGATTATGGAAATATTACAAGAAAACATCTTTACAAACAGAGGTGGTAATTGGATAGATTTTACTGCCAATTCCGTTGGAGCAATTTTGGGTGTATTGTTTGCTCCTTTAGTGCTTAAATATTTACCGATAAATAGATGGCTAAGAATTAAATAAATTACTGCAAAAAAAATATTAATTTTAGATAACTAAAAATAGAATTATGAAGTATTTACTGCAGTTTGAATTTGAGAAAGACAAGAAATCACAATATTGGTTACCTTTATTTATCAATCTTGAATCTCAAGAATTAGCAGAAGAGAAAGGAAAGGAAATTTACTCTTTAATAAGTAAGAATTTTAATAAGGTATCTAATTACTCTATTCAGGAGTATAGTAGTGATGTTTTTTTAAATAAGATTGTAGAAGATTATATTAAGGATGAACGTGAAGGGGAATTTTCAATCCTTTCGACTAAAGATAGTTTAAATATTTTATCTATAGATTCAAATGCAGATAGAGTTGTTGAGTTTGATAAAGACTTTACATTTGTTGACTATGACAAAGAATTAATATCGTACTTGGATTTTGGGAAGAAAAAGATTCTTACTAGAAATTTGTCAGATAATATTAATAATTTTGATGAGTATTTAATAATTAAACTAACGCGTAAAGCTGGAATTATAAAGATGGATCCAAAAAAGAACCCCAAAGCAGATTTAGAAAAATTAAGAGGAACTTTTACCTTAGCGGGATTAGTATTATCTCTATTCATTGTATATGCAATGGTTAATTGGAAATTTTATGATGTGCAAGCTTCTCAGCTCGGACAGTTAGTAGTTGATGAAGAGGAAGAAGATATTATTCCAATAACGCAACAAAATACACCACCACCACCACCACCACCACCACCAGTAGCTCCTGAAATCATTGAAATTGTTGAGGATGATATTGAAGTAGAAGATATTGAAATAGATACTGAGGTAGAAGTTGATGAGGTAGTAGAAATATTTGAAGAAGAAGAAGAACTAGTAGAAGATGAAGTTTTTACTATTGTAGAGCAAATGCCAGAAATACCAGGAGGTATTCAAAAGTATTTGTATAATAATGTAAAATTTCCACCTGCAGCGAAAGCAAATGGTATCTCCGGAAGAGTATTTATTAACTTTACTGTTGGAAAAGATGGTAAAATTAGAAATGTAAGAATTCTAAGAGGAGTACATGATTTATTAGATAAAGAGGCTGTTAGAGTTGTTAAAGCAATGCCTAAATGGAAGCCAGGAAAACAAAGAGGGAAAGCCGTAAGTGTTTCTTATAACTTACCAATTAGTTTCCAATTAAAATAATTTGTAGTACTGTTGCAATTTAAACATCCGTCAAAATATGGCGGATGTTTTTTTTATGCTAAATACTTTTAACTTTAAGAGATCTCAAATTTTTAATTATTTCAACTACATTTGTAGCTAAAATCGATACAATGAAAAGAGCATTATACTTAATTACATTAATTGCAGCAACTACTTTTTTAGCTTGTGGAGAATCTGAAGTTGAAAAGTTTTCAGATGAAGTTAAAACAACTAGCTTGAAAGGCTTAGAAGAGTTGAGTTTGACTGATTATGGATATGATTTATCAATAATGGTTCCTAGATCAGATATGAATGGAGCTGCAGAGGTTAGCTTAACAGGAAGAGGTACGTTAGAAATTGTTATAGGCTTAGATTATGGTGTAGAAATAATGTTTGGTGATGGTGATATTGGATTGCTAAAAACAGATTTAGAAGAAAACTTAGTATTTAAATCAGAAATTGTAAAAGAAGAAAAAAATGCGTTGATTTATACACAAGATATTCCTGATTCTGGCGTTAAGATTCAGAACCATTTCATGTATAGAGCAGAAGTAGGTCTAAATATTTATGAAGTAAAGGATATCGCTGGAAGAGAATATGGTTCAGGAATGATTGAGAAGATGTTAGAATCAGCAAAGACAATAAAAGCCACTACTTTTCTTAAAGTAGTGGCATAATTAAATATATAATATGTAAAATCCCTGTCCTAATTACTAGAATAGGGTTTGTTTTTTTTATGAAAGATCAATTAAAATATTTTATCGTTTTAGTAACAGTCGCAATGTTCTCTTGTAGAAGTGATGCAGATATTCTTCCTGAAGGAGTTATGGCTAAAGATACAATGATTGAGATGATTGCGGAAATTGAGTTTACTCAAGCCCTTATTAAGCTAAAATATTCTACGCAAGATACCATTAATGAAAGACAACTTTATAATGAAGTTCATACTATGTATAATATATCTAAAGAGGAGTTTAATAATAGTTTAGCATATTATTGTAAAGATCCTAAGTCTCTAATGAAGATGTATGGAAAGGTAATAGAAAGCCTTACAAAAAAACAATCCGAACAACAACGTAAGTAGTGTTCGGATTATTCTTTTAATAATATTAAGTTTTGGTTTAAAACGTTTCTTCCATATACGCCTCTATTCCAACACAACTACAGATTAAGTTTCTATCACCATAAGCATTATCTGCTTTACCAATAGTTGGCCAGTATTTAGATTCTTTTATCCATGGTAAAGGGAAAACTGCTGTTTCTCTTGAGTAAGGGTAGTCGTAAGCATCAGATATCACAACCTTAGAAGTATGAGGAGCATTTTGAATAGGATTATTTATCTTATCATATTTACCCTCAACAATTTCTTGAACCTCTGCCCTTACAGCAATCATTACTTCAATAAAACGATCTAACTCTTCTTTACTTTCGCTTTCCGTTGGTTCAACCATTAGTGTGCCCACCACAGGGAATGAGACTGTTGGTGCGTGGAAGCCATAGTCCATTAATCTTTTTGCAATATCTCCCGCTTCAACTCCAGAATCTGCTTTAAAATCTCTGCATTCTATAATCATTTCATGAGCAACTCTATTGTTGTTGTTACTGTAAAGAATACCATAACTTTCTTCTAACTTAGATTTGATGTAGTTGGCATTTAAAATTGCAATAACTGTAGAATGTTTTAAGCCTTCTGTACCTAACATTTTAATGTAGCCATAAGAAATTAAACAAATAGATGCGCTACCCCAAGGAGTTGCAGAAACAGCAGAAATTGCTTGATCTCCACCCGTCTTTATTAATGGGTTAGATGGTAAAAATGGAGTTAATTGTTTGGCAACTCCAATTGGTCCTACACCTGGTCCACCACCACCATGCGGAATAGCAAAAGTCTTGTGTAAGTTTAAATGACAAACATCAGCTCCAATATTAGCAGGGTTTGTTAAACCTACTTGAGCATTCATATTAGCTCCATCCATATAAACTTGACCACCATTATCATGTATTAGTTGAGTCATCTCCATAATAGCTTCCTCATATACTCCGTGAGTAGATGGGTAAGTAATCATCATGCAAGAAAGTTCGGTTTTGTGCAGTTCAGCTTTTTCTTTTAAATCCACGATATCAATATTTCCGTTCTCATCACATTTAGTAACCACCACTTTCATCCCAGCCATAACTGCACTTGCTGGATTTGTTCCGTGAGCTGATGCAGGTATTAGAGCAATATTTCTATGGTGATCTCCTCTGCTTTCGTGATAGGCCTTAATAACTAAAAGTCCAGTATATTCTCCTTGAGCACCAGAGTTTGGTTGTAAAGATGTAGCATCGAAACCAGTAATTTCAGATAAATCATCTTCTAAAGCTTTCAGCATTTCTTGATAACCCTCCGCTTGATCAACTGGAGCAAATGGGTGCATGTTGGCCCATTCGTTCCATCCTAAAGGGATCAATTCTGTTGCTGCATTTAATTTCATTGTACAAGAGCCCAAAGAAATCATGGAGTGTGTTAAAGAGAGATCTTTATTTTCTAGTCTCTTAATATAACGCATCATTTCTGATTCGGAACGATACTTTTTAAAAATATCAAATTCTAATATTGCACCAGTCCTTTTTAATTCCTGAGGTAACCCGTTCACTTCATTTAATTCATCTTCTGTTGTTTCAATTGCTTCAGCAAAAAGGGACACAATGTTTTTGATGTCTTGAATGTTTTCAGTTTCTCCAATACTAATTGAAATTCTATCGGCTGAATAATGGAAGTTGATTTCTTTTGCTACAGCGAGTTCATTTATTCTAGTTATAATGTCAGCTTCTAATTCGTAAGTTACGGTATCAAAGAAAGAATCATTGACTCTTACATAGCCTAAAGCATCTAAAGATCCAGCGAGTTTTCCTGTTAACTCATTAATGTTTCCAGAGATATTCTGTAAACCTTCAGCACCATGATAAACAGCATACATTCCTGCCATTACCGCTAAAAGTACTTGTGCTGTGCAAATATTAGAGGTTGCTTTATCTCTTTTAATGTGTTGTTCTCTAGTTTGTAAAGCCATTCTTAAGGCTCTATTTCCTTGGGCATCAACAGTAACTCCAGCAATTCTTCCAGGTATAGATCTTTTGAAAGCCTCTTTAGTCGCAAAATATGCTGCATGAGGACCTCCATAACCCATTGGAATTCCGAAACGTTGTGTTGTTCCAACAACAACATCTGCCCCCCAATATCCTGGTGCTTTTAATTGTGTTAAACTCAAAAGATCTGCAGCAACAATGACTAGACTTTCGTTAGCATGTGCTTTTTCTGCAAATACTTTGTAATCATTTATTTGACCTGTAACATCTGGATATTGAACGATTACTCCAAAAATGTTTTCGTTAAATTCAAATGAATGATGATCTCCAATAATCAATTCGATTTCTAATGGAGTAGATCTTGTTTTTAAGATGTCTATAGTCTGTGGTAAACAGTTTTCAGAAACAAAGAAATGATTTGAACCAGCTTTCTTTGCTGCTCTACTTCTGCTGTTGTATGCTAAGATCATTGCTTCAGCTGCTGCAGTTCCTTCATCCAATAAAGAAGCGTTAGCTAACTCCATTCCTGTTAAATCAACTACCATTGTTTGGTAATTTAATAGAGCTTCTAATCTTCCTTGAGCAATTTCTGCTTGGTAAGGCGTGTAGGCCGTGTACCAACCTGGATTTTCTAAAATATTTCTTTTAATTACTGAAGGAGTAATTGTGTTGTTGTATCCTAATCCTATATGGTTTTTAAACACTTTATTTTTTCCGGCTAACGTTTTAATATGATTTAAATACTCATACTCTGTCATAGCAGGTTCAAGGTCAAGCTCCTTACTTAATCTGATTTTTGAAGGTATAGTTTCTTCAATTAATTGATCTAAAGAAGAAGCATTACAAGCTGAAAGCATATCATTAATATCACTTTCTCTTGGTCCTATGTGTCTTTTTGAAAATTTATCTGTTACCATAACTCATTATTTTATTTAGTCTTATACTGGGGGACAAAAATAAGAATTACAAGCATATAAAAAACATGATTTTACTAACAGTTTAAAGAAAATTAGGAAGCCTATTTTATGGAGGTAAGTTTTTTTTAAAACGGATGATTTGTTTCGAGAAAGTGAATAGAAAATTAAATAGTAATTTTTGAAGAAGATGAGTTATATCTTTTCTTCATTTCAGCTATTTCCAAAATTAAATTTTGATTTTCCTCAGCTCCATTTCCGATTATAATTACATCAGCTCCGGCTTTAAAAATTTCGTTTGCCGCTTGGGAAGTTCTAATTCCTCCACCAATAATTAAAGGGCCATTTTTGGCCGCTTTAGTTTTAGAAATCATACTGTTAGAAATGCACTTTTTTGCTCCGCTTCCTCCATCAATATAAGTTAGGTTTAATCCTAGGTATTCGCCTGTTAGAGCCGTGTTTGCAGCTATTTCTGAATTGTTATGAGGGATAGGGTTGGTGTCACTAACATAAATAGCTGTTGTAGTAGTTCCGCAATCAATCAAAAGGTAGCCTGTTGGGATTACTTCTAAATCTGTTTTTTTTATAATTGGAGCAGCTGTAACTTGATGACCAATTAAAAATTCTGGGTTTCTTCCTGAGATTAGAGATAGAAAAAGAATAGCATCTGCATATTCAGTTATTTGATCTGGATTTCCAGGGAAAATAATTACAGGTTTATTAGAGTTCTCTTTGATTAATCGAGTGGTTTTTTTTATATCACCATTTGTAATAATACTACCTCCTACAAAGAAAAAATCTACATCAGAATTATTACAAACATTTACGGTGTCAATTAACTCTTTAACGTTTTGTTTGTCTGGGTCAATTAAAACCCCAAACATTTTAACACCATTATTAGAGTTGTTTAATATTGATTGATAGATGTTCTTGTTTTTCGTCATTTCTATGCAAACTTAGTTATAAAGTATAAACCAATATAAAATCTTCAATTTTTTCCCACTTCATTGGTATTTCTTTCTGAAAGTCAGGCATTTTTATTTCACCACTAAAACTACTTATACCTTTATCAAAGTTGTTGATGAATAGGTTTTCGATAAAAAGTACTTCTTTTTTGCCATAATATTTATAGAGTGCCTCTTTTGCTCCCCAATATAGAATTAAATAATCAAGAGAAACTATGTTCTTAAGATCGATAGGGTTTAAGAATTTATGTTTGATTCGTTCTATTTTAGGAGTTACTTTTTCAATATCAATCCCACAATTTTCATATTCATTCATGATTATGGCAACAAAATCATTGGAATGAGAAATGGATATTTTCCAACCATTGTCCAAGCTTGGTTTGCCTAAAGCATCATAAATTATTTTAACACCCTTAAAAAATTCATTTAACAAAAGACGTGATGCTATCCTTTGTTTTAGGCGGTTTTTGTTTTTTGTTTGATAGACTGATATGGGTTCAAAACCTAGAATTATCAATTTATTCAAAAGCTCATCTTCTGTTTCAGTTATTCTCCAAACAGCAACCTTTATGGTTTTTGATATATTATTTGTTTGATAAATAGGCATTTTATAAAAGTTACTGAGTTATTACTTAACTTTGTATTTGTTTAAAATTATAAAACTATAACTAAATGAGTACACAAGTGGAAAAATTACCTTACAAAGTTAAAGATATATCCCTAGCTGAATGGGGAAGAAAAGAAATAAAAATTGCTGAAGCAGAAATGCCAGGTTTAATGAGTCTAAGAGAAGAGTTTGGAGATTCTAAGCCATTATCTGGCGCTAGAATTGCTGGTTGTTTACACATGACTATCCAAACTGCTGTTTTAATTGAAACATTAACAGCTTTAGGTGCTGAGGTAACTTGGTCATCTTGCAATATATTTTCTACTCAAGATCAAGCTGCTGCTGCAGTTGCTGCAAAAGGAGTTCCTGTTTATGCTTGGAAAGGATTATCTGATGAAGATTTTGATTGGTGTATTGACCAAACCATTATGGGTTTTAAAGATGGTAAACCATTGAACTTAATTTTGGATGATGGTGGAGATTTAACAAACATGGTGTTTGATAAATATCCTGAATTATGTGAAGGAATTAAAGGATTGTCTGAAGAAACAACTACTGGAGTTCACAGATTATATGACAGAATGAAGGCGGGTACATTAGTAATGCCAGCAATCAATGTAAATGATTCTGTAACTAAATCTAAATTTGATAACAAATACGGATGTAAAGAATCATTAGTAGATGCTATTAGAAGAGCTACTGATGTAATGATGGCTGGTAAAGTTGCTGTTGTTGCTGGATATGGTGATGTTGGAAAAGGTTCGGCTGCTTCTTTAGCTGGAGCTGGGGCAAGAGTTATTGTTACTGAAATTGATCCAATTTGTGCTTTACAAGCTGCAATGGACGGTTTTGAAGTTAAGAAAATGGATGATGCTTGTAAAGAAGCGAATATTATCGTAACGACTACTGGTAACTTTAACATTATTAGAGGAAAGCATTTCGAATCAATGAAAGATCAAGCAATTGTTTGTAATATCGGACATTTTGATAACGAAATTGATATGGCTTGGTTAAATGGTAAATATGGTAACACAAAAGATACTATTAAGCCACAAGTTGATCAGTATACAATTAATGGTAAAATTATTTTTGTTTTAGCTGAAGGTAGATTGGTAAACTTAGGTTGTGCAACTGGACATCCTTCTTTCGTAATGAGTAACTCATTTACAAACCAAACATTAGCTCAATTAGAGTTGTGGAATAACACTGATGCTTACAAAAATGAAGTATACATGTTGCCTAAACATTTAGATGAGAAAGTAGCAAGATTACATTTGGCTAAAATTGATGTTGTATTGGAAACATTAACGCAAGAACAAGCTGATTATATCGATGTAAAAATTCAAGGGCCTTACAAAGTAGATCACTACAGATACTAGGATGTAAGTTTTAAATATTTCAAATCCCATTCGTTAATTCGGATGGGATTTTTTATACAGAAAAAAAAGTAATTAAAACAAAGAGAAGGAGTGTTAGTAATCCTATTAGATCGTAATGTGTAGGATTTCATTGTGTTTTTTAATTGTAAGCGCACCAAAAGAGACTCCTACAAATCCTAAAATAAAAGATAGAATTAAAACGAATCTAGGAAAGATAAATAAGAACATCTTTGCTGTGAAATTATATAAGAAGAAAAATAAATCAATGAGCCGTTTAATAGGATCATTAATGTTCCTAGAATTTTGTATTTCATAGTTTAGTTAAAAATTCGTAAAACAGCACCGTCAAAGCTAGTTTGATATTGCTTTAAAGGTAAAGATGCTGGCCCTTGAGTTATAGATCCATCTCTTAAGATAAAGGTAGAACCACAGCAGTCATCAACACCTGTAATGTTAGTTCCGTCTACGGATACTAATGCACAGCTATTTCCAGAGTCATACGTACAGTGCCTGTCATAAGCTCTAAACTCTTCGTTTGAAATACGATAAATAATAATACCTCTTGATCCGCCATTGATATAGGTCCATGTACCAGGAACGGAAATCACATTAAAAGAAGGGTTGTTCGTGTAAATGGTAGTATCTACTCGAACTAAAGGAATATTTTGATTCTGAGTTTTAGTGCAACCTAATAAAAGAATGGAAATTATTATTATGTAAAGCCAGTTTTTCATTTATAAGGGTAAAATTAGTAAATTCGATTTTAATTGAATGATAACTATTATGAAAGGATTTAAATATACTATCACTGTTGTGCTTGTACTGATTTCTTTAGTAGCGTTTTCGCAAGAAACGGCTAAAGTAAAATCAAGAAGGAAAGCATTAGAGAAGCAAGAGGTAGAGAAAAAGAAAGCGCAAAAGGAAAGTGTTAATGAGGGGAAGGAGCGTCATCAAAACATTCAGACCAAAGTGGTTAAGAAAAGAATGAAAAAAAATGACAAACGAAATAAAAAGTTTCATAAGAAGAGAGCTAAAGCGAGAAGAAATAAATGATGTCAAAAATTACTGCTATAATAGTTGATGATGAACGGCTGGCAAGAGAGAACTTACGTTTATTGCTAAATGAGTTTTGTCCGGAGGTCGAAATTATTGGTGTAGGAAAAAACGTTGAAGAAGCTCGGGCATTAATTGCTGAGAAAAAACCAGAAGCAGTTTTTTTAGATATTAGAATGCCTAGTGGAGAAGAGGGCTTGGATTTATTGGAGGATGTAAAGAGTAATAATTTCCAAATCGTTTTTGTTACAGCATTTAAAGATTATGCGATAAAAGCATTTAATGCAAACTCTACTCATTACATATTAAAGCCAATTGATATTGATGATTTAAAGGATGCTGTTGTTAAGCTAATTAATTATAAAGAGCTCTTTTCTCAAGATCCGTCTAACCTGGAAAGCCACTTAGAGTCCATAAAAAATCTTTCAGAGAGTATCCATTATCAGAATGAATCTAATAAAATAAGAGTTGCCCATGCAAAAGGCATTAAAATTATAGATGATACGAATATTCTTTATTTAGAAGGAGATGGTAATTACACCAATATCTTTTTTTTAGATGGTACTTCATTTTTTGATACAAGAACCTTAAAGGTCTACGAAGAAATTCTGAATCAGAATAAATTCTATCGTATCCATAAGAAGCACATCATAAATACCTCTTACTTAACAGATTATTTGCAAGATGAAGGGAGTTTTGCAGTAATGCAAACAGGAGTGAAATTACCGGTTGCTCGAGCAAGAGTGTCAGATTTTGTAAAAAAAATAAAAGAGTTATAACCGTAAGGTCTCTATTTAGTACTATTTAATTCATGAAAACTACCATTAGATAATTCTAGTTAACTTCTTTGTTTTTATTCTCGTATATTTAAACAACATTAACACTAATATTATGGCTATTACTTCTGTTATTATTGATGATGAGCAGCACGCTCGTGAAAATCTAAAATTAATTCTTTCCGACTTTTGTCCGGATGTAAATGTTGTTGCTGAAGCTGAATCTGCAAAAGATGCACGAAAAATAATTGAAGAACATAAACCTGATTTATTGTTTTTAGATATCAATATGCCGAATGAAGATGGGTTTGATTTGTTAGGATCTATTGAGATTAAAAATTTCTCTGTAATATTTATTACAGCACACAATCAATTCGCGTTAAAAGCTTTAAAGGCTGGTGCTGTAGATTATATTGAAAAGCCGATTGATATTGAAGATTTGCAAGCTGCGGTTTCCAAAATTACCGAGAAAGAAAATACAGGTGTTGATTTTAATCTGATTAAGTCTCTCTTATCAGATTATAAAAAAGACCGTAGAAGTGAAACAATAGCAGTGCCAACCTTAAGTGGTTATGAGATTTTAAAAGCAGAAGAGATTGTACATCTTGAAGCGGACGAAAGCTATACTAGAATATTTTTGGCTGATGGATCTAAATGCCTAAGCAGTATGACTATCGCGCGATATGAAAAAGTCTTAGATTCAAATACTTTTTTTAGAGTACACAAATCTCATATTATTAATACCAAACATCATTTAAAGGAATTTACTCGACATGATGGAAATATGGCAATTATGGATACGGGAGATGTGATCCCTGTGGCAAGAAGAAAGTTGTCGGGATTTATTAGTGCAATTAAAACATTTTAAGTTAAAGATTAATGAATAAGTTTCTCGGATTAATTAGTGCGCTATTAGTTTCTTTTAGTGCGTTCACTCAACAATATAATTTCATCAATTACTCTATTGAAGAAGGCTTGGCTCAATCTCAAATTAGAGCTATTAGTCAAGATGATGATGGATATTTATGGATAGGAACATTGGGGGGCTTATCGAAATTCGATGGAATAAATTTTGAGAACTTTTCGACAAACGAAGGTTTGTTACACAACCAAATAAATGCGATTTATTGCGATAGAAAAGGTCGGGTTTGGATAGGAGCACAGGGAGCTGTTTCGGTTTATAATGGGGGTGGATTTATAAACTACACGTTTAAAGAGAGTCTGAATCAACAATCTGTATTATCAATTATTGAGGATAAGACAGGCAAAATATGGTTTACTACAGGAGGCGGAGGTGTTGTTTATTTTGAGAATAACGAGCTTAATTATATAGAGCTTCCGAATGGCGATAAAAGCAATTATGTTCGAGATGTTTTTGTAGATGAAGACGATAATAAATGGTTCGCTACTAAAGATGGTGTATCTATAATTGATAGTGACTTTAATATAATTGACACCATAAAAAATGTTAATGCTACACAAATTTATTTAGATGAGGATAAAACTGTTTGGTGCGCTACTTTTGGAAAAGGAGTCCTTCACTTAGTTGAAAATAGTTGTATTAAACTCACTGCAGCAAAGGGTTTAATAAGTGATCATATAAGAGGTTTTGTTAAGCGGGAAGATGGATCCTTTTGGTTTATATCGAAAAACGGGGTCTCTAAATTAAAGGATAATAAGATTAAAAATTTCACAGAGAAGGATGGTTTGAAGAATAATAATTTAAAAACCATAATGGAAGATTCTGAAGGAAATTTGTTTTTAGGATCTGACGGAGGAGGGCTTATTAAGTTTACCAATGAAAAATTCATGAGTTATACAGAAGAGGGAGTCATACAAAGTAATGTGGTAATGTCTGTTTTAGAGGATTTTAATAAAAACATTTGGGTGTCAACTTATGAAAAAGGTGTTGGAGTTTTTACAAGCAAAGGGTTTGTGTTATTAACAACAGAAGATGGTTTAGGGAATAATACAGTTTGGTGTAGTATGGTTTCTGAAGATAAAAATCTTTGGGTTGGAACAGATAATGGGATTTCTGTATTTGATGGAGCTAAATTTAAAACGTATGATAAAAGCCATGGGTTAATGGCTAAGAAGGTGTATTCGTTGGCTGAAGATTCGCATGAAAATATTTGGATAGGAACAAGGAAAGGAGTCTCTGTTCTAAATAAAACAACAAATAAAATCTTAAATATAGAAATAGGAAGAAATATAAGAGATATTTTTATTGAAGATGAAAGTACTATATGGCTTTGTTCTTCTGATGGACTTTTTAGATATAACCCTCAAACAGAAGAAAAACAAGTTTTTAAAGAGGAGGATGGGTTGCCAGGTTCCAGCGTTATGAATATCATTAAAAATGATAGCATATATTGGGTAGGGACTAACAACGGATTAGCAATGTTGTCGGAGGGGAATATTACTACAATTAAAATTCCTGACAATTTTGCATCCAATAACATTAATTTTTTAGAATTAGATAAGAATCATAATTTGTGGATAGGTACTAATTATGGATTGTATCAATTAAACACTCTAAATAAGGATACTTTTTATAGAACTGATTTTATAAGGTACTCTAATTCAGATGGATTGAAGAGTTTGGAGTGTAATCAAAACGCATCTTTTATTGATAGCAGAAATAATCTGTGGTTTGGTACAAGTTATGGTTTGATGAAAAGATCATTAAATTCAGAAAGTTCTAGGATAGATTTACCAAGGATTCATATAAATGAAGTACGGTTGTTTTTGGAGAAAAAAGATTGGAGTAAATATGCAAAAGGTGTGAATAACGTTACAAATTTACCTAAAGAGTTAAAGTTGACATATAACAAGAATCATTTAACCTTTGATTTTGTTGGAATCTACCATACTAGCCCAGATAAAGTGAAATATAGATTTAAATTAGATGGTTTTGATGCAGATTGGCAGCCAATTACAAAAGCAACTTATGTAACATATTCAAATATACCAGATGGAGAATTTACATTTCAGATTGAAGCAACTACAGATTTAAAAAACTGGACAAATCCTGTTCAGTTTTCGTTTACAATTACTCCTCCGTTTTGGGCTACTTGGTGGTTTTATTTGTTATGCTTACTAGGTTCAATTGGTGGTGTTTGGTTAATCGTTAATGTAAGTAAAAAAATAGAAGAACGAAAACGAGTGACTCAACTAATTGTAGATAAATCAAAAATGATGAAGCTGGAGCAGCAAGCATTAAATTCAAGTATGAATCGCCACTTTATCTTTAATGCACTTAATTCTATACAATATTATATTAATCGACAAGATAGAATATCGGCCAATAAGTACCTTTCTAGTTTTGCAAAATTAGTAAGAAAAAATTTAGATAGTTCCCTTGTCAATGAAATTTATTTAGATGATGAAATAGAACGAATTAGCTTATATTTGAAGCTGGAAGAAATGAGGTTTCAAGATAAATTTGACTATAACATTAATGTAGATAAAAATATAGAACCTCAATCTATAAAAATCCCTTCAATGTTACTTCAGCCTTTTATTGAAAACTCAATATGGCATGGTATCCTTCCCAGAGATAAACGAGGTAATATAGATGTTGTGGTTACTAAACAGGAGGGTAAACTTATAATTTTGATTAAAGATGACGGGGTAGGTATTGATACAAGTATTGAAAATAAGAAAGGTAAAAAGCAATATCATGATTCAAAAGGAATGGAATTGACTAAAGGAAGAATCAAGTTGATTAGTAAAACTTCGAATATAGATTGTGCCATAAGAGGACCATACCAAGTCTATAGCCAAAAGAGAGAAGTTGCTGGTACAGAAGTGTCAATTATCTTAACTTTGTAGTCTTAAAACTTTAATATGCTAGTAAAAGATATTATCAATATAATTGAAGCGTTTGCTCCATTGGTTTACCAGGAATCTTATGATAATTCTGGGTTAATTGTTGGGAGTGAAAATGATGAAGTAACCGGAGTTTTGATAAGCCTCGACTGTGTTGAAGAAATTCTAGATGAAGCTATTGCTAAAAACTGTAATATGATTATTGCGCATCATCCAATAGTATTTAGTGGTTTAAAGAAATTTAATGGCACTAATTATATTGAACGAACGGTTATAAAAGCAATAAAAAATAACATTGTAATATATGCAGTACATACCAATTTAGACAATGTTAAAAATGGTGTGAGTTTTAAAATTGCAGAGAAAATAGGGCTTAAAAATTGTGAGATTTTACAGTCCAAAAAGAATCTGTTAAGTAAGATTGTAACATATTGTCCTAAAAATTTAGCCGATAAGGTTAGAGCTGCAATGTATAATGCCGGAGCTGGGAGTATAGGGAATTATTCTGAGTGCAGTTTTAATTTAGATGGAGTCGGCACTTTTAAGGCTGGAGAAAATACTAATCCAGCTGTTGGAAAAGTTGGGGAGTTACACCGAGAAAATGAATCTAGAATAGAAACTGTTGTTCCCTCTCATTTGGTAAATAGAGTTATTACTAGTTTAGAATTAGCTCATCCTTATGAGGAGGTTGCTTATGATGTTTTTGAGCTGCAAAATAGATATCAAGATGTAGGTAGTGGGGTTTTTGGAGAGTTAGAAAATGAAGAGGATGAATTAGCTTTTTTAAAACGATTAAAAATTGACTTAAATACTGCTTGTGTTCGGCATACAAATTTGCTGGAGAAGAAAGTGAAGAGAGTAGCAATATGTGGAGGGTCAGGAAGTTTTTTGTTAAATAATGCAATTGCTAAGCAAGCAGATGTTTTTATTACTGGAGACTTTAAGTATCATCAATTTTTTGATTCAGAAAATAAAATAATAATTGCGGATGTTGGTCATTATGAAAGTGAGCAGTACACAAGTGAATTAATTTATGAGATTCTTAATGAAAATTTTCCTAATTTCGCAATTAGTTTAACTGAAAAAAATACAAACCCAGTAAATTACCTTTAAAGATGGCTAAAAAAGAAGCGACTATAGAAGAAAGATTAAAAGCGTTATATGACTTACAGGTTATTGATTCTACAATTGATAAGATTCGTACTGTTAGAGGTGAGTTACCTTTAGAGGTTCAAGACTTGGAAGATGAGGTTGAGGGTTTGACACTTAGATTAGATAAGTTAACAAGCGAAATAGAAGATCTTACTACGGACATTTCGAACAAGAAAAACGGTATAAAAGATTCTGGGAATATAATTAAAAGATACGAAGAGCAACAAAATAAAGTTAGAAATAACAGAGAGTTTGATGCAATTACGAAGGAAATGGAATTTCAGACTCTAGAAATAGAGTTGTCTGAAAAAAGAATTAAAGAGGGTGAATTTAAGTTGACTTCTAAGCAGGAGAGACTTGTAGCAGCCAAAGAATATTTAGATGGAAGAAAGATTGATTTAGCTAACAAGCAAAATGAATTAGAAGAGATTACTGGAGAAACTGAAGCTGAAGAAGATAAACTAGGAAAAAAATCAGCTAAAGCAAGTAAAGTGATAGATGATAGATTATTAAAAGCTTACACTAGAATTAGAGGGAATGCTAGAAATGGTTTAGCTGTTGTTACTATTCAAAGAGATTCTTGTGGTGGTTGTTTTAATAAAGTGCCACCTCAAAGACAAATGGATATTAAGAATCATAAAAAAGTACTAGTTTGTGAGCACTGTGGTAGAATTTTAGTTGACGCAGCATTTGATCCTAATTATGTAGAGCCTTCAGAAGAGGAAGTGAAACCAAAAAGAAGAGTTATAAAAAAGAAAAAACCTGAAGCTGCTGAGTAGTTAGTTTCTAAAGTATAAATAAAAAACCGCTACAGAAATGTTAGTGGTTTTTTTATATTTTAAAGTCCTTACGGACTTGGTTTAGAACCTATTTTCATTATAAATAATCTTGCCGCAATACTTCCTCATTGAGGAGTTTAATAGCTACACTAGTCTTTAGAGGTCGGGATGAGCTTTCCTTAAGTCAAGAAGGTTAAAGCATAAGTTCCTGCTAAAGAAATGGTCTCATATATATGTGGTTTTGTCATTCAGTATCGGCTTTATATAAATGGGAAGGTTATTCCTGTTTCAAACTCTCTGTTATTTCTAACTTTATTCTGTCTGGTTTTGAGCATGATAGTGTTTGGATTAAATTTTTCTGAATAAAGGTTATGTATATGAATAAAATACGGTTACATTTGCAGCCGTTTAAGGAGCAAGGGTTTTTGAAGCGAGTGTT
>Ga0307996_1000148_pt1 | contig 19870 bp, 16 predicted proteins | sample Davwhametageno35_FD_203143 | JGI IMG/M metagenome (GOLD analysis project Ga0307996, IMG submission 203143) | Marine microbial communities from Davis Island wharf, Antarctic Ocean - #35 | ecosystem: Environmental > Aquatic > Marine > Unclassified | place: Antarctic Ocean: Davis Island wharf...
TGTCCCATCACATCATTAAGCGTGAACCCTAGTAAATAGGCACTTGGTTTTAAGTTTACAGTTATTTCTTTAATTCCTTGAGGATCATTGTCTGTGATGTCTTTAATTCCGCTTATTTCCGAAAGGGCTTCTTTCAGTTCTTTTTTTGCAGACTTTAATTCATCAATTTTATTTCCCAACAAAGAAACCGCAATGGGCGAGCCACCAAATACTGCTCCCGAACCAAAAACTAAACTTTCTGCCCCAATAATTTCATCTGCAGTATCTTGAATTGCATTGGTTATCTCAGGAGAAGAAACAGTTCTAAATTCCCCCTGTAGTAAGTTAACTGTTAGTGATGCTTTGGAAGAACCCGGGCCTATTGTTTTTACAATATTTAAAACAACAGAATCTCCTCCTTCTTGTATCTCCATGAACTTTTCATTCACTTTCCACACGCTATTCTCTAGGTTTGTAATCAATGAATCAGTTAAGTTTTCATTGGTTCCTTGTGGCATGTTCAATGTAATTTGAACCCTGTCACTTGCAATTTGTGGAAAGAAAGTCATTCTAATTATCCCTCCTTTCATTCCTCCAAGAGTAATTAAAAGTAAACCTACCATAATGGCAAATCCTATAAATTTAAACTTCAAGAAGAAATTAAGAACTGGCTGGTACAGGTTATCTCTTAAATAATTCATGAACTGCTCTGCCTTTAAGTTGAATTTAAAAGGTTTTGTTCCTTTTTGTAACGTTTTGGAATTAGCAATGTGAGAAGGTAAAATAATAAGTGCCTCTATCATAGAAACCGAGAGTGTAATTAAAACAATTACAGATACTTCTCCAAAAAACTCACCTATTCTTCCATCTAAAAACAAGAAGGTAGAAAAGGCTAACATAGTAGTTAAAATAGCTGAAATTATAGGAGGAATTACTTCTAACGTTCCATCAATTGCAGCACGAACAGGAGACTTCCCTCTTTCGTGATGAGAAAAGATATTCTCGGCAATTACAATTCCATCATCTACCAATATTCCTATTACAATAATCATTGCGAATAGAGAAAGTACGTTTATTGTAACATCAAATTGACCCGCAATAGCAAACATTCCTAAGAAAGAAATGGGCAAGCCAAACGCCACCCACATCGCAATTCTTGGTTTCAAAAAGATAGATAAAATGATTAAAACAAGTAACATTCCTACCAAAGCATTATTTAGCAACAAGTCTGTTCTTTGAGTCAAAGTAATAGAAGAATCTGAAGTAACATCTAATTGCACATTGTTGGAGGTCAAATTATATTTGACAATGTATTCTTTAACAAACTCAGCAGTAGAAATTAAATCTTCGCTATTTGTATTTTGAACAGTTATGTTTACTGCCTTGTTTCCATTAAAAAATATTCCGTTAGGGTTTTCATTGAATTTATCTCTCAGTGTTGCCACTTCTTTTAGTAAAACTACATTTCCGTTTGGAGATGATTTCACTACAATGTTTTCTAATTCACTAGCGTAATAAGCTCTGCTACTTGCTCTTATCAAATATTCTTCAGCATCTGTTTTTATAGAACCCCCTGTGGTAATCAAGCTGTTTTTTGCAACCGCATTGGCCACTTGCTGGAAACTTAAATTATAAGCTCTAAGCCCCGCTTCTGTAACAGCTATTTCTATTTCTTCGTCAGGAAAACCAGTGATAGAAACTTGCGAAATCCCATCTTTTCGCAACAGTTCTTTTTCTATTAATTGTGCTTTTTGTTTTAAGATTTTTAAAGGAATATCTTTTCCACTTACAGCAAATGAAATCGTTTGCCTAGTCGCTTCTCTCTTAGAAATTACCGGAGGCTCCATCCCAGAGGGGAAACCAGGGACTTTATCTACTGCATTCTTTACATCTGCTAAAATTACATCTGTATCAAACCCTTTGAAAGTCTCGATAGTAATTGCAGCCGTATTTTCATAGGACTTTGAAGTAACTCGGTCAACTCCTACAATTCCTTTCAGGTTATCTTCTATTTTGAGGACTACTCCTTCTTCCATTTCTTGAGGAGAGGCTCCGGGATAAGCTAAATTAACAGTAATAGTTCTTGATTCCGACAAAGGAAAAAAGGAAGAGGTAAGTGTAGAAAATCCAAAATAACCAAACAAGATAAAGCCTAAGACGATTATCCACCCAGCAATTGGATATTTAATAAAGTATGCTAATATATTTTTCATTCTTTGTGTGGATTAAATATTAGTTTTTTACTGCAACTTTCATTCCTTCATACCCCCCAGGAACGGGAAGCGAAATCAATTCAGAAGAATCTTTTAATCCTTTTATAATTAATGTATTTTCATTAGAATGGATGATTAAAATTTGTTGTCTTACCAGCATGCTATCTTTCACTAAAAACACAGAGTTCTTACCTACAATTAGACTTCTATTTAATTCGAAGACATTCGTTACGTTTTGTGCATTAATGTCTGCTTCCAAATATTCTCCTTCGCTCAAATCATTGGAACGGACCTCCACAAAGAGCTGCACAGTTTGAGACGCCCTATCAATTTGTGAATTTACTCGAGATACAGTTCCTTGATAGGTGTTGGAGTGATCCGTATTGAAAAGAGCTACTTTTTTGCCCACTTTCAGGAAGTCTGTCATGCTTGCATTTACGTTTAGCTCCAACTCGTAAACACCTGTTTTAATAAATTCTCCCAATTTTTGACCAGGAGAAACTAGAGTACCTGGAGTAATATTAGCACTAACTAAGACGCCAGAAAAAGGAGCTGTAATGGTATATTTTGCCAACCTTGTTTCTAGGTTCTTTATCGAATAATAAGTGGTAAGAATAGATTTGCCAGAAATGTAGTTAGAGAAATTTTCATTGTCTGATTTTGGTAAGGTAGGAAGAGAATTATCTGGAGAAATTGAGTTGGCATAATTTTCCCAAACAGTTAATTTATTCGGGTAATCGAACTGAATATCAGCCAATGTTCCTATGATTAAACTTTTAAAATTGATTCTTTGTGATTTTACCGAAGCTGAAAACTCGGCATTGTTAATATGAATTAACGCTTGTCCACTGCCGTACCTTACTCCTGGTTTAAATGGTTTTGAAGTCTGTTGAAATACCCCTTGAACCTCTGAATATAAAACAGCTCTTTCCTTTGCTAAAATAGATCCGGTACTTTCTATTTGTATAGGAAGTGTAGAGTTAATTACTTTAATAGTGGTAACCGATTTAATGGTTTTTTCTGTTTTCTTTTCTGGAGTTTTTTTACTGTTTTCCATCAATTTTTTTACACCTAAAGCGAACAGTATAATTGCTATTCCTATTGGAATTTGAAGTATTTTTTTCATAATAGTTTAAGTTATATCATTGGTCCGGATACGGAACCATTTATGTTTATTTGAATCTTTTTCATAATGTTTTTTGCAAATTCAATCTCTTCTTGAGTTAAGTTTTTCTCTATAGCCATTGCCATGTTGTGAAAATGCGGAGTCGCTTTTTTTAGTATATCTTTCCCTTTTTTAGTAAGATGAATGTTGTTTTTTCTTTTATCTTCTTTGGACGAACACTTTGTAATATATTCTTTGTTGATTAACGTATTAATCATTCTAGTAAGAGAGGATTTATCTCTTTTAGAAAAAAGGGCCAGTTCGTTTTGAGAAATTCCTTCGCGTTCTTCAATGTTTTTCAAAATAATGAATTGCATTTTACTTAGGTCGATATCATTTTCGGAAAGAACTTCTTCAATTTTACAATCGATAAGCTTCATGGTCCTACCAACCCATGGTCCGAGGGAGTTTTTAAATTCTACAGGTGTTTTTTCTATCACGAAACAAAGCTAAAACTAATTTAGTTGTATATGCAACGATAAAGTAATTTTTTTTTCAGTTTTGATCAAAAAAAATCCCTTTTGAAATCATGATTTCAAAAGGGATTTAAATAATTTAGAGAGTTTTATTGCTTAATAAATCGTTTCACTTCTGTTCCTTTTTCAGAAACTACATTCAGTAAATAAATTCCAGAAGGTAGTTTAGATACATTAAGGTTTACAATCCTATTATTGGGAGAGCTAGAGCTAATTACTTTTCCGCTTGCATCCATAATTGTTAAAGTTATAATTTGAATATAATCCGTTTCAACAGTTAAAATAGAGTTGGCAGGAGAAGGGTAAACTTTAAGAGAAGTAATTTTATTCTCATTTATTTCTGCATAAGATTTTATCAAACTGTAACAATTAGAAGTATCGCTACATCCATTTTGAGTAACGGCAACTTTGAAGCTTCCACTTGCTGGAGCTATAAGAGTTTGAGAAGTTTCGCCTGCAATTGCCATTTCAGTTCCGCAATCTATCCATTGGAAAGTTGCTCCTGTTGCACTTGCCATTGCTGTAGAATCATCTGTTTTACTTGCAGTCGCATTTACTGCAACTACATTTATGGTACTTGTATTAGAAAACACAGCACACGCATTGTGTATTCCTTCTACAGTAATGCTAGCTGTAGCTGATAGGCTTGACATATAAGCTGTTGCAGCTGTATTTTGTAAACTTGTGGCTCCATTTTTGAATTCATAAGAAGGATAACTAGTTCCCGAAACAGTAAAAGTTACAGTTTCTCCTATACAAATAGAGTCATTAGCATCAGAATTTGTAAGAGTTAATCTTTCAACTTCTAATAACGCACCAATCCCAAGATTTCCTAATGTTGTATAATTTCCAGATTGGTTTGCACCACTCATATTAAAAGAATAATACCTATCAGCAGGTGCTGATGATGGGCTGTGGGATGATAATGGGAAATACCCAGTTACAGTATCAGCATATTGTCTAATTCCAATAAAATAATCTGGATTAGCAGGCAAGATTAAATTATCTCCTGTTAATGGAAACAAAACTCTACTACCCAATTGAGCAGCTGTAATCGTTATAATTGTAGAAGAATCTATTATTGTTCCTCCAGTATCAATTAACACGGCTTGTATCTGGTTTCCCGTAATATCTGGATTTAAATCAATATTTGCATAAATAGCAGTGATAGTAGTATTCATTGTAGATGTTGAAGTGTGCTTAGCGGCTAAAATTCCTTCTCCCATATTAAATCCGATGGCTGTGTATGGAGCAGAGTTATTTGTGTAACTTAACGTGTCACAAGAAACAGACTGGTTTACCTCTATAGAATCGTTAGTTGTAAATTGATCGGCAGGAACAGATAGTTTTACCAATTGCATTCCACTTGTTGCAGTAGATATTGAAGAGAAAGTTATTGTATCTAATGCTCCAGCGGCTATAGTTGCGATTGTTTGATTAGTAACAGAAGGATTTGCTCCTGTAATTGTAAGTTTAACCAGAACAGAAGTTAATACTCCTGCTGAGTTGTTTTTCAAAACACCTCTAATTGTTTGAGTTGTGTCATTAATATTATTGTGATGACCTTCTTCAAGAGCAACAAACTGTACAGCCATATCATTTGTAAGAGGATTAACATAGCTAATATATAATCCAGGCCTCCAGCTAGAAGTAGCATTAAGTGTTGCCAATGGAGTTGTAGTAATAGTTTTAGCCATTTTCAAATCACCGGCTACAGTATTGTTACAGTCATAAGTTGCTGCTGTTGTAGCAAAAGTAGAACCTAAATAATCATATGCAACTTGAATTCCATTTCCAGAATAGGTAAAAGTATCACTTAAAACAAATGAACTTGTGGTTGGTGTTGTAGAAACGGGAATCGCATATGCCCCATCATAAAGAGTATCCATTCCAGTGATCGCAGTTGACCATGTTAAAGATTTAGTATTACTTGTGGCAGTAGAGTTTTCTAGATAGAATTTTAAATTTCCAGTTACTGCTATATTAACTCCATTATTGTAGACAAAACCTATTGATGTTATTTTAGAACCATTTGGCAAAGCTACAAGATCAGCGGGATATATCATATAGTGTGCTCGAATAGTGGTGTGGGTAGAAGTTCCGTTTGGAGCTCTGAACGTAGAAGCTGCGCCAAGTGTTGCAGGTATGTTTTGGCTCACAATTTGTCCAAAACAAAAAGATGTTAATATTGTGGTAAGGATGAGTAATATTGTTTTCATAATAATATAGGGATATTAATTCAGTTAAATTTAAACAAAATCTATAAAATATGTTAAAAAAACGCGTTTATTTTTTACAAAATAGAGAAAGTGGTTTGAGTTAGTTTTAAAATATTCAAGTTGAAATCGTAAGTTTTATGACGTAACTTCGTTTATGAATTATTAAAATTTATCTACATGAAAACCTTATTTAGCTCAATAATTTTATCTCTTTTGTTTATTAATTGTAACTCGAGTAAAGTACAATCTGATTCGCAAGAAAAAAGTGAAAAAGAAACCTCTGTCGCGATTTTACAAGATGAATCTAAAGGCTATTTTTCTCAAAAAGAAGAAGTTATTGATGAAACAAAATTAGTAAGCGCCTATTTTGCAAGTGGATGTTTTTGGTGTGTAGAAGCAATTTATGAACACACAAAAGGAGTGAAGGAGGTAGTTTCTGGATATGCTGGAGGGCATACAAAAAACCCAACTTACGAGTCTTCTAATACTGGAAAAACTGGACATGCCGAAGCTGTAGAGGTTATTTATGATTCGTCAATCGTTAGTTTTAAGGAATTGGTAGATATCTATTATGGAACTCAAAACATAGAACAAGTAAACGGACAAGGAAATGACATAGGAAGCCAATATCGCAGTATTATTTTTTATTTGGATGCAGAGGAATATGGAGTCATTAATGCAAAAATCACAGAACTAAAAGCTATTGGATTAAAGCCCGCAGCAGAGATTAAAGAGCACAATACATTTTGGGTAGCCGAAGACTACCATCAAGATTATGAAAAGCTTCATCCCAATCAACCTTACATTAGATCGGTTTCAGTTCCAAGATTGAATCGATTTAAAACTGATTTTCCTGAGTTGGTGAAATAGAATTATTACAAAACCCCTTCAATAATTTCTTCCACACATTCTGGATTCAATAAAGTTGAGATATCTCCTAACTTATCGGATTCATTACAAGCAATTTTTCTTAGTATTCGTCTCATAATTTTACCCGAACGAGTTTTTGGTAATCCGTTAGTGAATTGAATTTTATTTAGTTTTGCTATCGGTCCAATTCTCTCGGTAATCATTTGGTTTATTTCTTTTCTCAAGTTGTCGTAATCAATTTCTTTACCCGAACCTTTAAGAGTAACATAACCATAAAGGTCATTTCCTTTTAAATCATGTGGAAAACCAACAATTGCAGATTCGGCTACAGCAGGATGTTCGTTTATTGCATCTTCAATTGGAGCAGTTCCTAAGTTGTGACCAGAAACAATAATTACATCATCTACTCTTCCTGTGATTCTGTAATTTCCATTTCCATCTCTAAAAGCCCCATCTCCAGTAAAATATTTATTTTCGAAAACAGAAAAATAAGTTTCTTTATACCTTTCGTGATTACCCCAAATTGTTCTTGCCATAGAGGGCCAAGGAAACTTTATGCAAAGCCTACCATTTGTATTATTTTGATTAATTTCTTCACCAATTTCATCCATCAATGCGGGTTGAATTCCGGGAAAAGGCAAAGTTGCAAAAGTAGGAAGGCAAGGAGTAATCCCTGGCAAAGCCGAGATTAAAACTCCTCCAGTTTCAGTTTGCCACCAAGTGTCTACAATAGGGCAATTTTCTTTTCCTATCTTCTCATTGTACCAATTCCAGGCTTCCTCATTTATTGGTTCACCTACCGAACCAAGGGTTTTTAAACAGGATAAATCATATTTGTTGACATAATCATCACTTTCTTTAGCTAAAGCTCTTATTGCTGTAGGAGCCGTATAAAACTGATTGACTTTATGTTTCTCAACAATTTCCCAAAAACGACCACAATCTGGATAACTAGGAACCCCTTCAAACATTATTGTAGTTGCACCATTTGCTAAAGGTCCGTATACAATGTAACTGTGGCCAGTAATCCAACCAATATCGGCTGTGCACCAGTACACATCGTTTTCCTCGTATTGGAATATGTTTTTGAAAGTATAAGCCGTATAAACCATATAACCAGCCGTAGTATGAACCATTCCTTTTGGCATTCCTGTAGAGCCCGAAGTATACAATATAAATAATGGATCTTCGGCATCCATTATTTCTGGTTCACATTCCACAGAAGCTTCATCCAACAAAGGCTGTAACCACTTGTCTCGCCCTTCTTTCATGTTTATATTCGTATTAATTCTTTTTGCAACCAATACAGTTTCTACACAATCACAAGATTCTAACCCTTCGTCTACAATTCCTTTTAAATCTATTGTTTTTTCACCTCTGTAAGAACCATCAGAAGTAATTACCATTTTACAATCGCTATCGTTTATCCTAGTAGATAATGCAGTAGCAGAAAACCCCGCAAAAACTACAGAATGAATTGCTCCTATCCTCGCACAAGCCAATAATGAAACTGCTAACTCAGGAATCATGGGTAAATATATACAAACTCTATCCCCTTTTTTTATTCCTTGAGACTTAAGCACATTGGAAAATTGGTTTACTCGTTTTGCTAATTCGTTATAAGTAATATGTTGTGCGGGTTCATCAGGATTGTTGGGTTCAAAAAGGATAGCTGTTTTTTCACCTCTTGTTTCCAAATGCCTGTCTATACAGTTTTCTGTGATATTGAGTTTGGCTCCCTCAAACCATTTAATTTCGGGTATAGAGAAATCCCAGTCCACTAAATTCTCCCATTTTTTTTGCCACACAAAATTTTCTTCAGCTATTTCTTCCCAAAATTTTTCGGGATGCTCCATAGAATCTTGGTAGGCATTTTGATATTTTTCTTTGGAAGTTAAATTATAGTTACTCATTTTGGTGTTTTTACTTTTCTAAATTTACTAAAAAATACAACCAAAAAAACCCGAATCTCATTTCTGAAATTCGGGTTTTGAAATTATATATTAATTGATTACATCATTCCTGGCATTCCTCCCATTGGTGGAGCTGGGTGATGGTGGTCGTCTTCTTTTGATGGTAAATCTGTGATTACACATTCAGTAGTCAATAACATAGAAGCGATTGAAGCAGCATTTTCAAGAGCAATTCGACTTACTTTTGCTGGATCAATTACTCCACTTTTCATTAAGTTTTCGTATTGATTTGTTCTAGCATTGTAACCAAAATCTTTCGTCCCTTCTTTTACTTTTTGAACCACTACAGAACCTTCTCCGCCAGCATTGGCAACAATTTGTCTCAATGGTTCCTCTATAGCTCTTCTGATGATTGCAATCCCTGTAGCTTCGTCCTCATTTTCTGGAACAACTGTATCCAATGCGATACTTGCTCTGATGTATGCAACCCCTCCTCCAGGAACAATACCCTCTTCAACTGCAGCTCTAGTTGCGTGAAGTGCATCATCTACTCTGTCCTTCTTTTCCTTCATTTCTATTTCGGTAGTTGCACCTACGTAAAGTACAGCAACTCCACCAGCTAATTTAGCTAGTCTTTCTTGTAGTTTTTCTTTGTCGTAATCAGAAGTTGTACTTTCGATTTGAGCTTTTATTTGACCTACTCTTGCAGAAATATCATCTTTGTTTCCACCTCCATTAATGATAGTCGTATTGTCTTTGTCTATTTCAATTTTATCAGAAGAACCTAACATTTCTAATGTTGTGTTAGCTAACGTTAATCCTGTTTCTTCAGAAATAACTGTACCTCCAGTTAATATTGCAATGTCTTCTAACATAGCTTTTCTTCTGTCTCCAAATCCTGGAGCTTTTACTGCAGCTACTTTCATTTGACCTCTCAATCTGTTTACAACTAATAGTCCTAAAGCTTGAGATTCGATATCTTCAGAGATAATGATAAACGGTCTTCCTGTTTTTACAACTTCCTCCAATAAAGGAACAATGTCTTGAATGTTAGAAATCTTTTTATCATAAATAAGAATCAAAGGATTGTCATATTCAGTAATCATTTTCTCTGCATCAGTAACAAAATACGGAGATAAATAACCTCTATCAAATTGCATACCTTCTACTACATCTACGTAAGTTTCAGTCCCTTTTGCTTCTTCTACTGTGATAACCCCTTCTTTACTCACTTTTTTCATTGCATCAGCAATCAAAGCTCCAATCTCTTTGTCGTTATTGGCAGATACTGTGGCAACTTGCTCAATTTTCTTGTTGTCAGAACCTACAGCTTGAGAAAAGCTAGCCATTTCAGCAATAATTGCTCTTACACCTTTGTCTATTCCTCTTTTTAAATCCATTGGATTTGCACCTGAAACTACACTTTTAAGCCCAGTATTGATGATAGATTGCGCCAAGATTGTAGCAGTTGTTGTTCCATCTCCTGCTTGATCCGCAGTTTTAGAAGCTACTTCTTTTACCATTTGTGCACCCATATTTTCTACTGCATCAGATAATTCAATTTCTTTTGCAACAGTTACTCCATCTTTCGTGATGTGTGGAGCTCCAAATTTTTTGTCTATGACAACATTTCTTCCTTTTGGTCCTAATGTTACTTTTACTGCATTGGCTAGTTTATCAATTCCCTTTTTTAATCGGTCTCTAGCGTCAATGTCAAATGTTATTTCTTTAGCCATTTTATAATTTTTTTAAATGATTTGTTTTAACTTAAAATTCCAAAAACGTCAGCTTCCCTCATAATAAGGTAGTTTGTTCCGTCTAGTTTTACTTCTGTACCAGAGTACTGTCCGTAAAGTACGGTATCGCCAGACTTTACAGTCATTGGTTCGTCTACTTTTCCTGGTCCTACTGCTACAACTGTTCCTTTAAGGGGTTTTTCTTTAGATGCATCTGGAATAATAATTCCCGAAGCAGTTTTTTCCTCAACTGCAATTGGCTCTATAACAACTCTATCTGCTAGAGGTTTAATGTTTATTGACATAATTTTTTATTTTTTAATGAAAAATACTAATAATACTTAAGCACTTTTTGTGCCAACCAAGGTTATGGCAAAAATCAACAAATTAAGACTGAATTTATTTCCTAATGCGTGTCATTCTGTCACAGAAATGGTTTGTAAATGTAAGAATATTTGTACAGAACAGGAATCAACTTTTATTTTTTATCCAAATAAAAATCCTTAGTTAATTCGTGGTGCCTTTGAGAATAAACTTGATGTGATTGATATACACAAAACGCTTCTTTTTCTAGCTCTTTTTTTGTTTTAGAAAAAGTCATCATTACTCTATTTACGCTTTTCTTTTCATTCGGTTTTACGAACGCGATTCTTATTAAATGAAGAGAAGTTTGTTTGGCTATTTCCCTAAAAATTTCACTTTCATTTAAAGGAAGTATCAAATTAAAGTTTCCTTTTTGAGAAAGATTATTTTCTATAAAATTGACTAAGTTTTGAAAAGAAAGCGAATCGGTATGACGAGCAGTTGCTTTGTTTTTATCCTCGTTTTTTAAATCATTTTCAAAGTAGGGAGGGTTAGTAATGATGAAATCGAAAGGGGAATTATATTCATACTTTTGAATAGGTAAATTTACGGCTGTAAGCCTTTTCTTCCAGGGAGAGATATTAAAATTAAATTTTGACTCCTCAAAGGATTTTGGTTCAATTTCTACTCCAATTATTTCAAGGGTTGGGTTTCTTTGAGCCAACATCAAAGCTAAAATCCCTGTGCCAGATCCAATGTCTAAACCTATTTTAGCATCCTCAGAATTTTGTGCCCATGCTCCCAACAATACCGAGTCGGTATTTACTTTCATAGTACTTTTTTCATTCTGCACAGAGAATTGTTTGAATTGGAATGTTGACATTGGTTTACTTTTTTCAGAGTCATCCTGAATTTATTTCAGCATCTCACATAGAATACTTCAGGACTAACTTTTGTGTAATATTTCAATGAATAAAGATGCTGAAATAAATTCAGCATGACAAATAAATAGGAAGAAGAATTTTTTACAAATCGACTAGTCCATCAGGTATTTCAATGTGTAGTTTTTTATTCTTTTTATCTAGCTCAATCATTAAGTTAAGGGGAACAAGAACTTCCTTTCCTTCAACCAGAATTTCTGCAACAGGATTATTGGGCAAATCATAGATTTCAACCACTTCTCCAACTTCTTTTCCTTCTTCATCAAAAGCTGTATATCCTACAATTTCATGGAAGTAAAATTCGTCTTCTTTTAGTTTAGGCAATAAATTGTCGGGCAAGTATAAATCACATTTCAGTAATTTTTTAGCTTGTTCTTGGGTATCGATTCCTCGGAATTTAATACGGGCAAACCCGTTTATTTGAGGATCTATTTTCTCTACGAAGTAAGGAACAAGACTTCCTTTTTCTTCGATAAAAATTGCATTTAAATTGTCAAAAAGATTGGGTACTTCTACATCAAACCGAGCTACAATTTCTCCCTTAAATGAAAAAACCTTGGAGATCGCTCCAAGGTTAAAGTATTCATCAAATTTCATTATTGAAATGTTTTAGTCTTATTCAGCAGTTGGCGCTTCTTCAGCAGGCGCTTCAGCTACTGGAGCTTCTTCAGCAACAACTTCTTCAGCCACTGGCTCAGGAGTGTTAGCAGCAGCAATTGCAGCAGCTTGCGCATTGTTTGCAGCAACCTCAGCTTTCATTCTTTCAGCAGCTATTTTATCAGCTTTTGCAGTAATTGTGTCAGATTCTTTAGTATTCTTAGCATTTTTTTCTTCTAACCAAGCTGTAAATTTCTCTTCAACTTGCTCTTCAGTTAATGCTCCTTTTTTCAAACCTCTTAATAAATGCTTTTTGTACATTACTCCTGAATCAGAAAGTAAGTTTCTTGCAGTGTCAGTTGGTTGTGCTCCATTTGCTAACCAAGACAAAGCTAAATCTACATCTAGGTCTACTGTTGCTGGGTTAGTAATAGGGTTATAAGTACCGATTTTTTCTAGAAACTTCCCATCTCTTGGCGCTCTACTATCAGCAGCTACAATGTGGTAAAAAGGTCTTCCTTTTCTTCCTAGTCTTCTTAGTCTAATTTTTACTGGCATATTGGTTAAATTTTAGAGGGTCGAAACCCCTGATTATTAAATTGTCTGCAAATATCGTGTTTTTTTCTTAATTGCAAAGGTTTTGGGAGAAAATATAGTAGTTTAAAGAAAAAATAAAAGTATGAAATCGTGTTTTTTACTATTTTCGGTTGCCATTTTTGCTTTTTCGTGTACTTTTTCCAAGTATCGATTTCCTTATAAAACGAAAGTTTCAACCGAAAAAAAGGATAATATAATCAATATTTTGATTGACTCAGAAGAACTTTTTGGCACAAATTATTTCTTTGAAACTCAAGTTTTAGATCAGTATGGGGAGCCTGGAGATTTAATTTTAGTGACAGATTCAATCCAGGCATTTATGATAGAAAAGTTCTCGAATTACTTTACCAAAGATTTAGAATTTTATTATCACAATAAAATAGCAGAAATAGATTCAGTCTCTTATTTGGTTTTGAGTCAAGATAGTTCAGTAGTAATAAACGATAAATTAAGCGAGTATGATAAAAATTATTCTAGAATTGGCGCTCATGTTGTTGTTGAATCAATAATTTCTAGAGAACCCGAATTTAAAAGAGACTACTATATTATAGAAGACTTAATTATTTATTCGGGAACTAAGATTTTTCGATTTAAAAATTATTTTATTTCGATTTAATTAATCACAGGATTCAGCCATTTCTTCATTTTAGCCTCTTCCATGCCTTTACGATCAGCAATGCTTTTTACTTGGTCCATGTCAATTTTCCCTAATCCAAAGTACTTGGATTGTGGATGTGCATAATAAAATCCACTTACCGAAGCTGCAGGGTACATAGCCATTGAGCTTGTTAGTTCTACTCCAATTTCTTCGGTAGCGTTTAGTTTCTTGAACAAAGTAACTTTCTCGGTATGATCTGGGCAAGCAGGATAACCTGGTGCAGGACGAATTCCTTGGTACTTTTCGTTTATCAATTCTTCGTTTATCAATTCTTCGTTTGGTGCATATCCCCACAATTCTTCTCTTACCTTCTTGTGCATTAATTCGGCAAAAGCTTCTGCTAATCTATCTGCTAATGCTTTTAGTAAAATAGCACTGTAATCGTCATGATTTTCTTGGTATTTCTTCACGAAAGGTTCAATTCCAAGCCCAGCAGTAACAACAAATCCTCCAAGGTAATCTTGCAATCCTGTTTCTTTAGGAGCAATAAAATCTGCTAATGAGAAATTAGGTAAATTTTTGGCTTTTTGTGTTTGTTGTCTTAATGAATAAAAGGTTTCTTCTACTTCTGTTCTTTCTTCGTTTGTAAAAATAGAAACATCATCTTTTCCATTAGAGTTTACAGGCCAAATTCCTATCACTGCCTTGGCAGTTAGCCACTTTTCTTTTTCTATTTTAGCCAACATTTCTTGAGCATCTGCAAACAAACTTGTCGCTTGCTCTCCTACTATTTTATCTTCTAAAATTACTGGATAACGCCCTGCCAATTGCCAAGTTTGGAAAAATGGTGTCCAATCTATAAATGGAATAATTTCGGATAATGAAAAATTGGCAAAAGTTTTATTTCCAATAAAATTGGGTTTGTAAACTTCTTCTGCTTTCCAGTCTATTTTAAATCTATTTTCTAATGCTACATCATAAGGAAGTAACCTCTTTTGAGTTTTCTTCTTTGCATGATTTACTCTTACTTTTTCGTATTCTGTTTTAATATCTGCCACAAATTCTTTGGAAGAATTTCCTAGTAATTTTTCCACTACTGTTACAGAACGCGAAGCATCTAACACATGAATAGTTTGCCCTTTGGTGTAACTTTCTTCAATTTTTACAGCCGTGTGAACACGCGAAGTTGTAGCTCCGCCAATTAATAATGGGATAGTTAATTCAGCTTTTTCCATTTCTTCGGCAACTGTAATCATTTCATCCAAAGAAGGTGTAATTAAACCACTAAGTCCAATTACATCTACGTTTTCTTCTATTGCTTTTTTGATAATATCTTGGGTTGGTACCATTACACCCATATCTATTATGTCATAATTATTACAGCCTAGCACTACGCCTACAATATTTTTTCCAATGTCATGAACATCTCCTTTTACGGTTGCCATCAATACTTTTCCATTAGGCTTTACTTCTCCGTTTTTTGCTTCTTCAATAAATGGATTTAAGTAAGCTACCGCTTGTTTCATTACTCTAGCAGATTTTACTACCTGAGGCAAAAACATTTTACCTGACCCAAATAAATCTCCCACCACATTCATCCCGTCCATCAAAGGACCTTCAATTACTTCAATAGGTTGGTCAAATAACAAACGACATTCTTCGGTATCTTCAACAATGAACTCAGTTATTCCTTTAACTAGTGCGTGCGTAATTCGAGATTTCACATCCGTTTCTCTCCAAGTTAAATCCCTCTCTTTTTTCTTTCCGTCCCCTTTTACACTTTCTGCATATTCCAATAAAACTTCAGTTGCATTGTCATTTCTGTTCAACAATACATCCTCTACTTTATCCAATAACTCTTTCGGGATTTGATCGTAAATCTCCAGCATAGTTGGGTTTACAATTCCCATGTCCATTCCGTGTTGTATAGCGTGATACAAAAATGCAGAATGCATGGCTTCTCTTACTTTATTATTTCCTCTAAACGAAAATGAAACATTACTCACGCCTCCACTAATTCTAGCTCCAGGCAAGTTTTCTTTTATCCATTTTGTTGCATTAAAAAAATCGACAGCATAATTATTATGCTCAGGAATTCCTGTAGCAACAGGAAAGATATTAGGATCAAAAATAATGTTTTGAGGCGGAAATTTCACTTTGTCCACCAAGATGTCGTAAGAGCGTTTACAAATTTCAATTCTTCGTTCGTAGTTGTCTGCTTGTCCACTTTCATCAAATGCCATAACAATAGTTGCGGCACCATACATTTTTACTTTTCTTGCTTGTTCAATGAATTTTTCTTCCCCTTCTTTTAAACTAATTGAATTTACAACTCCTTTACCTTGAATGCATTTAAGTCCAGCTTCTATGATTTCCCATTTACTGGAATCAATCATTACAGGAATACGAGCAATGTCTGGCTCAGAAGCGATTAAGTTTAAAAACTTAACCATGGCTTCTTTTCCATCCAACATCCCTTCGTCCATGTTTACATCTAAGATTTGCGCACCACCTTCCACTTGGTCCCGAGCAACATCAAGTGCTTCATCAAATCGTTCTTCTTTTATTAATCGTAAAAATTTACGAGAACCTGTTACATTAGTTCTTTCCCCAATATTTACAAAATTGGTTTCTGGTGTAACGATTAATGGCTCTAGTCCACTTAGTTTTAGGGTATACTTTTTCATTTTCTTTTTTACCAATTTTTTATGATGCTTGACTTTACATCACTATGATTTAAGCCAGATTTTATAGTTAGTTCTAAAAAGTCATTGATTAAAGAATGTAGCCTTTTCATTTTTCTTGCATCATCTATCTAGACCTTTACAACTGAAGCCACAAGTAATTCTGTAGAAATAAATTTTTTCAAAACTCTTCGAACCTTCTATTTTTTTTCTTTATAAAACGAGCAAACGTCTACATCACCACACTCCAGTTGTCCATTCCTGAGCTATTCATCCAATCTTTGTATTTTTCTTCCCCCCCTCTTGCAGCCCAATCCGAATCAATTGCAAGTTTTGCAGATATTCCTCCTCTTGGGTTACAAATCATTTCTATTCTCATTCTGTCCGGTTCGTATACCTCCATCAAGTGATCGTAAAAAATATTAATTAATCTTTCGTAAGAAACCACAATATCTCTCAAGTGAAACGAATACATTTTCAATGATTTTAATTCAATAATCTTTTTGTTTGGATACATAGTCAAAAATATCGTAGCAAAGTCTGGTTGTTCTTTTACTCCCAAGAAGGTAAACTCAGGTATTTTAATTTTAATCTCATACGCTTGTCTCGAAGGGTTTGGAATCGCTTCCAAAATTGTTTTATCAATTTCTTTGTATAGTTTAGGTGTAGCCATTTTTATTTATGTTTTTTTAATATTTGACATTCGCCTGATTCTTGGGTTATAGATTTCCTTTTTCAAGGGAATGACAATGTTGTTAGTTTTGTTATTGTTAATACTGATTAATTTCTCGAGGCTTATAGTTACTGGCTAAATCAGCAATTGCTTTTATGTGTGCTGGAGTTGTACCGCAACAACCCCCGACAATATTTAGCAATCCTTCTTCTAAGAAAACCTTTATTTGTTCTGCCATCATTTCTGGCGTTTCGTCATATTCTCCAAACTCATTGGGTAAGCCAGCATTAGGATGTGAACTAACAAGAAAGGCCGATTTTTTGGACATTACTTGTAAATAAGGGCGTAAATCTTTTGCTCCCAAAGCACAATTAAGTCCAATGCTTGTGATTGGGGCATGCTCGGTTGAGATTAAAAAAGCTTCTGTAGTTTGCCCAGAAAGTGTTCTCCCGCTTTGGTCGGTTATTGTTCCCGAAACCATAATTGGAATTTCTACCCCTTTTTCCTGAAAAACTTGTTCTATAGCGAACAAGGCCGCTTTTGCATTTAGTGTGTCAATTACTGTTTCTACCAGCAATATATCAACTCCACCCTCAATTAGAGCTTCAGTTTGTAGTTTAAATGCAGAGACCAATTCATCAAATGAAATAGCCCTAAACCCTGGATCGTTTATCACAGGAGAAATAGAAGCAGTTTTGTTTGTTGGACCAATCGAACCGGCTACAAATCTTGGCTTGTTTGGTTCTTTGGCTGTAAATTCATCAGCTATTTCTCTTGCAATTTTTGCCGAATGATAGTTGATTTCATACACTTTATCTTGTGTGCCATAATCCTCTTGAGCAATGGTAGTTCCACTAAATGTGTTGGTTTCAACAATATCTGCACCTGCTTCGTAATACTTTGCATGAATTGCTTTTATGATATCAGGCCTAGTGAGCGACAATAAATCATTATTCCCTTTCAAAGGAAATGTACTGTCTTCAAACCATCCTTTTCTAAAATCGTCTTCGCTCAATTGATACTGTTGAATCATGGTTCCCATTGCTCCATCCAAGACTAAGATTCTCTTTTTTAATTCTTCTTTTATGTTACTCACTTTTCTTCTTTTTTTTAAACGAAAAAACCCCTTTCTGCAAATTGCAGAAAGGGGTTTTAAATTTCCTTTTATGCAACTTATATTTCCCTATTTTTAGAGAAGGATTTAGCACCTTTTACCAATAAATTGGAACGGTTGCTAAGGTTTCGTAGGGCCTTTTCCCTCCACCTTTCTTTATAAGTTTAGTCTAGTTAAAGACTGGTATGAACTAGATTATATTTCTTAAGTATTCCATTATGTTTGGCAATTCAAAAGAAGGGCTAGACAAAACGCTTCCTGTTTCATCTCCACCTTTGGAAGAAGATTTAGAATTTGAATTATTTATTTTTTCTGTTTTAATATTCGAAACTTTGTATTGGCTGTCGTTAAGACCTTGAACCAAATCAACAAACTGTGTTGATACTACTTTTTTATCGTCATAAATTACTGTAGCAAGCTTCTTTTCAAAATTAACTTTACAAGATTTCACACCTTCCATTTTAGTAATTTTTTGCTCAATTCTTTTAGCGCATCCAGTTTCACATGTCATCCCTTCTATTGCCAAAGTAGTGTTTGCATTGGCCTGAATAGTTTCTTTTACTGAAGAGCTACAGCCCGTTAGGAAAGCAATTATTGTTATAACTAAAATTAGTTGTTTCATCTTGAAATTGATTTTGAATAGTAAAAATACAATTTTTTGTTTAACGATCAATGATTTTGAGGTTTTTTAACAACCTTAAAACATAGATGCGCTAGTTATTTTATTTTCAAAAAGTTTTGAAAGTTTAAAAAATTAAGTTACTTTAGTAGTGAATTAAAGAATCAATGAATTTAGAGGAAGCAAAATATAAGTTTATTCAAGAATGGGGAGTGCTGGGAAGTACTTGGGGAATAAACCGCGCAATGGCTCAAATTCATGCTTTTTTAATGTTATCTCCAGAAAGTAAAACTACGGACGAAGTGATGGAAGCATTAAAAATATCGAGGGGAAATGCAAACATGAATATGCGAGCATTGATTGATTGGGGATTAGTTTATAAAGAATATAAACCAGGAGAAAGGAAGGAATATTTTTATGCAGAAAAGGATTTGTGGAATGTGATGAAGCAAATTGCCAAAGAGAGAAGGAAGAGGGAAATTGTTCCAATTAGAGAAGTCTTGAAAGAAGTTTCTATAGCTGAAATTGAGAATACAGCTGAAGGAAAAGAATTCAAAAAAGTAACGAAAGATATAGACACTATCATTAGTAAATTTGATGGGTTGATTGAAATGGCATCTAAGTCGGATAAAAATTGGTTCTTGAAAGCTTTGACTAAACTAATAAAATAATTTTTTTAAGCTAAAGCTTTCATAAATTATTGAAAATACGAAAAGAAACAACAATCATGAACATAGTAATTGCAGGAGGAACTGGTTTCATTGGACGTGAATTAGGTAAGCATTTCGAAAAACAAAACCACCAAGTAAAAGTATTAGGGAGAAATAAAAACAACAATCCCAAAGTAATTATTTGGGATGGGGAAAGTTTAGGGAATTGGAAAAACGAACTTAAAGGAACAAATGTTTTGATAAACCTTACAGGGAAATCGGTAGACTGTAGGTATACAGAAAAGAATAAAGAAGAGATTTTTGATTCTAGAACAAACTCGATTAAAGTGCTAGAAAAGGCATTTAACGAAATAGGAGAAACACCAAAAACTTGGATTCAAGCAGCAACAGCAACTATTTACAGGGATGAGTATGAAAAACCAAATAACGAATATGAAGGAATAATTGGTGAAAGTTTTTCGGTTGAAGTAGCTAAAAAATGGGAAAAGATATTTGATGAAGT
>Ga0307996_1000153_pt1 | contig 19457 bp, 9 predicted proteins | sample Davwhametageno35_FD_203143 | JGI IMG/M metagenome (GOLD analysis project Ga0307996, IMG submission 203143) | Marine microbial communities from Davis Island wharf, Antarctic Ocean - #35 | ecosystem: Environmental > Aquatic > Marine > Unclassified | place: Antarctic Ocean: Davis Island wharf...
ATATATGATGCTGGCCAAGTAATCGGTGATGTAGTTGCTAGTAGATTTACTTTACCAGGAGCAGTATACAAAGTTAAATCTTTTTCGATAGCTGATTCACCATATCAAGGTGAAATAATAATGAATACTTCAAATCCAAATGGTGTAACTAAAATAAAAATTGCACTTGCAGATGACAAGGGTTATAGAAACGCATATTTAGAATCTGTATTAGAAGATAGAATGGACGTAGACGGAGTTAAAGTTTCGTTATTCTTAACTAACGTAAATAATAACAGTGAATATTCTGTATTTGAAATTAAAAGTTGGAATAGAATAGACGTATTAAATGTAGACGTTAACAATCCTATTAATAATGATGACGCAGATGCAATAGAATTAACAGTATTTGCAGAAGGTAATTCAAATATTGTAGGAGGAGATTACTCAATAGAAGCAGGCGATGAATTAGGTATATTTACTGAATCTTATTCTTCACCACATGCAATTTCAATTACACCAACAAATGCGGCTAACGAAAGTTTAGCAACTATTACAGATGTAAGCGATCTTGTATTTAAAGGTGGAGCTGTAGTAAACAATTTATCAGGTGGTAAAGTTGAAGTAGTATTTCCTTCAGTTGTTGTAACAACTTCGGGAACATCTGGATCATCAGGAGTTACTGGAATACAAGGAATACAAGGTGTTACTGGTGTAAGAGGTCTTACTGGTGATGCTGGAACATCAGGAGTTGATGGAACATCTGGAACTAACGGAACATCAGGTAATGATGGAGCTGCCGGAACATCTGGAATTAATGGTCAAGTTGGAGTAACAGGTGCTGATGGAACATCAGGAGTTAATGGTGAAAGAGGTATTACTGGTGAACAAGGAACATCAGGTAAAGACGGAACATCAGGAGTTAATGGAACATCTGGAGTTAATGGAGACAATGGAACATCTGGAATTGATGGAGCACAAGGTAATACTGGACCACAAGGTCTTATTGGTGAAGCTGGAATTAACGGAACATCAGGAAGTAATGGAACATCAGGAAATGATGGAACATCAGGAGTAAACGGTGAAAGAGGTATTACTGGTGAAAGAGGTATTACTGGTGAAGCTGGACCACAAGGGCCACAGGGTAATAATGGCGCTGATGGAACATCTGGTTTAACTGGAACATCTGGTTTAAGCGGAACTTCTGGAATTAATGGAACATCAGGAGTAAACGGTGAAAGAGGTATTACTGGTGAACAAGGAGCTGATGGTGAAAGAGGAGTTAATGGAACATCAGGAAATGATGGTATTGCTGGATCAGTTGGTAATGACGGAACAAGCGGAACATCAGGACTTAACGGAGTTAATGGAGCACAAGGTGCTGCAGGAGTTGCTGGAAATAATGGAAATAACGGAACATCAGGAGTTAATGGAACATCTGGTTTAACTGGAACTTCAGGAGTAAACGGTGAAAGAGGTATTACTGGTGAAGCTGGAACAAACGGTGAAGCTGGAACATCTGGTTTAACTGGAACATCTGGTAAAGATGGTACTGACGGCGAAGATGGTTCAAATGGACTTAACGGTTCTTCTGGATTAACTGGAACATCTGGAATTGATGGAGGTGAAGGATCACAGGGACAAAGAGGTAATGACGGTGCCGCAGGAACATCTGGAATTGATGGAGTTGAAGGTACATCAGGAGTTAATGGAACATCTGGTTTAAGCGGAACATCTGGAATTGATGGAGACAATGGAACATCTGGAATTGATGGAGCACAAGGTAACAATGGACAAGCTGGAACTAGCGGTACTTCTGGAAATGACGGAGCTGACGGAACATCTGGAATTGATGGAACATCTGGAATTAATGGAGCACAAGGAGCACCAGGAGCAGATGGTGGAGCAGGAGTTAATGGAAATAATGGAACATCTGGAACTGACGGAACTAATGGAGCAACTGGTCAAGCTGGAGTTAATGGAACATCTGGAATTGATGGAGTTGAAGGCGTAGATGGTTCTTCAGGAACTAGCGGAGCAGATGGAGCAGATGGAATTAATGGAGCACAAGGAGCACCAGGAGCAAAGGGAGATGCTGGAGATGACGGAACAAATGGAATTAATGGAACATCTGGAATTAATGGAGCAACTGGTCAAGCTGGAGTTAATGGAACATCTGGTTTAACTGGAACTTCTGGTTTAACTGGAACATCTGGATCATCAGGAAACGATGGTTTAACTGGAACATCAGGAGTTAATGGAACATCAGGAATTAATGGAGCACAAGGAGCACCAGGTAATAATGGTCAAGCTGGAACAAACGGTGATGACGGAACATCAGGAGTTAATGGAGCACAAGGACAAGCTGGAACATCTGGAAACGATGGAGCTGACGGAAATAATGGAGCTAACGGAACATCTGGAGTTAATGGTGGAAATGGAGCTGACGGAACATCTGGTTTAACTGGTACATCTGGATCATCAGGAAACGATGGAGACAATGGAACTAGTGGAAACGATGGAACATCTGGTTTAAGCGGAACATCAGGAGTTAATGGAATTGCTGGCTCAGACGGAGCTGCAGGATCAACATATATTGCGCGTGTAGAATTTAACTCAGCACAAGCTGTAGTTGGAGCTTCACTAGTAGATCCATCTGGAACTGGTGTTTATTCAACGACAGGATCGGTAGGAGCAGTATCTGGAACTTCAATCCCATTTACATTTGGTAGTGAAATTGCACCACCATTCAGTATATTAGTATATGCAGCCAACGTTGCAACAAGCGAATACACAGTAACTCACTTAAATGCAGGTGGAGATAATATTTCACATAAACTTACAGGATTTACTATGTCGCCATATACTAGTGCAATTGGAGGTGTTAATCAATACGATTCAGATTTATTTAATGCATTTGCAACAGCGAGTGTAAAAATTGATTTTGCTAAATCTAACTTTGATTGGAATAGAGTAGGTTTCCCTAGTGCAAAAGAAGCGCATGTATATGTTATATTCAGATTCTAAGTAAGAATTAAACAAAAATTAAACAAAAATTAAACAATAATATATGTCAACATTTACACCAATAACAGTACAAGCACAGATATCCTCTTATATTGGAAAAGAACTTTATGGTAAAAGCGGTAGTATCGGTGATAACGATTCACCACTAAACACGGTATTTCATACATATGATGTTGTAATATCTGGAATTATTCAGCAATCAATAACTGATCCTACTACGAGAGAGGCTAACCTATATAATGGTTTAGATATTGAAGCTGGTATGTTTATTTCAGATACAGGTGGAGCATCAATTGCCAAAATTAATTCAATCTCTGATAAGTCAGAAGCACAGATAACATGTGTAGTTGAAGATGTTGATTTGATTTCATATAGACTAAAAGGTTTTAACTTAAGTGCGATAGGATCGGCCGTAGTAATATTTTCGGTAAATTCTGAAGGAGAACCTGTAATAGTTAATACTGCAGCATTTGAAGCTGGAGCAATTGACGCCATTCAATCTAGGTTTAGTCTAAACGAAAAAGATGATAGAGTTAAATTCAGAAGTATCGCTAGTGCACCAGTAATATCTGGTGATATAGTTGCACTTGTTAAGGGAAGCGGAGAAAATGCTGGCACAATAACAAAATTTGGTTCTGCTAATTCTTCTACTACTAAATTAGGAGTCGTTATAGAATCACTACCAAGTGGAATAGAACATTTTGTAAAACCATTCAGTGATATTATTAGTGATTTTGGAAAACCAGAAGAATTAACAGGAAGTACAGGTGATATCTATTATACTGATTTAAATAATAATGGTAAAATTACAACAGTAGCTGGTGGAAAAGCGTCTTTTTTACAAATTACGAATGCTAAGCCAACTGTACAAAACATTACTAAAAATACAATTCCTAGTAACGGAGATATAGTCAAGATTAACGGAATAACAGCATTTCCACAAAATGGAATTGCACCTACATCTCTTGCAGAATGGGTTATAGACATTAACGATATAACATCAGCTTCTCACGTAGTTGCAAGTATTGAACAAGATCCTGCGGTAACACAGTCACATGATGTTTCTTTAGGTTATGCAAATACATGGGGAGAAAACGATGTTATGATTCCTATAGGTGCAGCTGGATCTACACCTTCTTCATATGGTTCAATTTCTATTTCGGATAGTATAAATACAGGATCAGTTGTATTTAATTCACCAGATGTAGTCATTAATCTTGGAGCTGATTATGATGTAATGTCACCAACCGCAATTAAAGCTGCCATAGATGCTGTCATAGCTAGCGCTAATCTTCAGATCACATGTACATTAGTACCAGGAGCGGTTGGTCAGTCTATTAGATTATCTTCAAGTAAACCGATTACAATTTTAAATACTAACCCAGATGCGTTCAATTCCGCTATAGCTGGAGCTGGAAGTGCAATTGGTTTAAACTTAGTTACACAAATTGGAGCCAGTACATTAAGATTAACTAGAAACTCAGGTGGAGATATTAAAATAGACGGTTCACCAAACTCAAGTGGATATATCAATTCAGGTGGAGTTGTTTCTTCTAATGATGGAAGTGTACCTTTACTTATGATGATAGAAGCTGAAAGCGGAGCATCAGGTGGAGTCACTGAAGTTGGTGTAAATACTAGTGATGATTTAAATAAAAGTCCGTTAGTAACTAGCGGTGATGAATCATCTACTGGAATTACAATAACACATACACCATTTAATGATTCTAATGTTACTATTAAAGTAAACGGTATGGAAATTAACTTAGGAAGTGGAAATAAAACAGAAGACTGTTATTTTTCTAATGATTCAGGATCAACTGCTAAAACAATAGCAAACATTGCTGCTGGAGATACACTTTACTGGAACGCATCAAATGCTGGATATGAACTAGAAGCATCAGATGATGTTGACGTTAAATACCAAAAAAATAGTTAATAGTTCTTCTGAAACACCATCACCAACACCAGTCGGTGCTCAGCAAAATAACCAACAAAATCAATCGTAAAAAGACTATTATCTAGCAGTTAATAACATATTATAAAATAAACAAATTTTATTAAAAATAAACGCCGTATTCGATGAAAATCATACGGCGTTTATTATATATAGAAAGAGAGCAATTATGTTCTTGAGCCTAAAAATACAAACACATATAAATGGCACAATTAAAAGTAAAACAAATTTCTGACTTCGTATCTGCAGTAGCATCTGTACATAATGGAGCAATCGGAACGGGTACCGTAACGGGTATATCAATCGCAAAGTCTGAAGCAATTGCATCTGCACTTTCTTCTGCTGAAGCTAAGGATGTTGTAAGAGCTAACGCTACTGCAGGATTTATTGCTACTGCAAAAGGTGAAGCTGTTGACGCTGGTAAATTAGATGCAACTTCAAAAGCTGACGCTGCTGAAGCTGCTGCAATTTTAGCTGCTGAAAACAAGGATGTTGTAAGAGCTTCTGCTACTACAGGATTTATTGCTACTGCAAAATCTGAAGCTATTTCTACTGCTTCTGGTGATGCATCTGCAAAAGCTGACGCTGCTTTAAACGCTGCAGTATTAGCTGCTGAAAACAAGGATGTTTCAAGAGCTTCTGCTACTGCTGGATTTATTGCTACTGCAAAATCTCAAGCTATTTTAGCTGGAGAAGCTGATGCAACTGATAAAGCTGATCAAGCATTAGTTGACGCCAAAGTTGACGCAACTAATAAGTCTGATAAAGCTTTAGCTGACGCTAAAACTTATTCTGACATTCAGAAAGGAAGAATAACTACTTTATTAGGTGGTTCTACTGCAGCATTAGATACTTTTGGAGAAATCAACACATTTATTGCTGGTTTATCTGAAGCTGATGTAACTCTTATTGACGCTGTATCTTTAAACACTGATAAAGTTGGTGTAACTACTGCAACTGTTTCAGGTGCTGGCGCATTAATGGATAGCGAAGTAAGTAACTTAGCGCAAGTTAAGGCATTCGACTCAGCTGATTATGATGTTAAAGGTGCTGCTTCTGCTGCACAATCTGCTGCAATTTCTGCTGCTTCTGGTGATGCATCTGCAAAAGCTGACGCTGCTTTAAACGCTGCAGTATTAGCTGCTGAAAACAAGGATGTTGCAAGAGCTACTGCTACTGCTGGATTTATTTCTGATGCAAAAGGTGAAGCTATTGCTGCTGGAGAAGCTGATGCAACTTCAAAAGCTAACGCTGCTCAAGCTAACGCAATTGCTTCTGCTGAAGGTAAGGATGTTGTAAGAGCTGCTACTGCTGCTAAAGCGACTGTTGATGCTCAAGCTGCTGCAATTTTAGCTGCTGAAAACAAGGATGTTGTAAGAGCTGAAGCTACTGTTGGATTAATTTCTGATGCAAAAGGTGAAGCTATTAACGCTGCATCTGCTGATGCAACTTCAAAAGCTAACGCTGCTCAAGCTGCTGCTGCTACTGAAGCTGGAAGATTAGATGGTTTAAACGCTGTTGCTTCTACTAATTATACTGACGGTAGAGAAACTTCTATCTTAAGTGTATTAAGAGGTGAAATATCTAGTTTAGCTGGAACTGACAAGTTAGAGCAAATTGCAACTTTCACTAATAAGACTAGTTTTAGTCTTGCTGAAGGTGTTAAACTTGACAACTTAGATGTATTAGTTTATGTAAATGGACTACAAATACATAGAAGTGCAGGTGGTGAAGGTTATACTATAGCTGCTGGCGGAAAATCATTCGCTGTTGAAGGATTAGGTTATGAATTGGAAGAAAATGATCACATCGTGGTTATTGGTATCAAAGCATAATTTTAATTATTATCTTTAATTTTAAAGGCCCACTCAAAAGGTGGGCCTTTTTTAATGAAATATATATAAAAAACAAACTATAACATATATGAATATTGGTATCACTTTACACCTTAATGATGAAAATGAAAGTATTTGGACAAATGGTATTAAATTAAATGCTCTTTATTTAGTTAAAGCCCTGAAAGCTATAGGTTACAATGCTTATATAATAAATGCCGGTAAACTAGAATTTCCATATGAAAATAAAGTACCATGGGACATAAAAGATTTCCCAGTATTTGATTGGCATGCCACTTTGGAAAAGACAGATCTTATGATATGGCTAGGAGCAGTATATACAGATAAAAATATTTTAGAATTTAAATCATTAGGCAAAAATAAAAAAGTTATCAAATATGTATGTGGTAACAATTACATACATGATCTAGAAGCTTGTATGTTCAAAGAAGGAGGAAAAGCATGTTATAATCAAGAGCTTGATGAAATATGGTACGTACCTCAACATGAAGAAACAAACAGAGAATATCTTAGAGTTTTGCATAATTTACCTGCAAATAAAATTAGACCGGTACCTTTTATATGGGATCCTGTTTTTTTAGATATAACTTCTGGAAGATATAATAGCCTACAGGCATTAGAACATGATATTGAAGTGCCTGTTTATAAATCAGGTAAGAAAAACAAAGATAAAAATTTATCGTGTTTTGAACCTAATATTAGTGCACAGAAATGGCATATTAATAATTATTTAATTGTAGAAGATTACTTAAATAATGGAGGTGAATTTAAAAAATTAAATATATTAATGGGCGAAGGTTTACTAGAAAAAGATTATTATATATCTTTAATAGAGCATACAACATTATTTAAATCTGACCCTATTAAGTTAACATATCAACCTAGGCTAGAAGCAGTGGACGCTTTTGCTGGATTTACAGATATCGTACTTGCACATCAGACATTAAATCCTCTTAACTATTCATATTTAGATGCATTATATTTGCAATTTCCATTAGTACATAATGCTGAAATGATAAAGGATGCTGGTTATTATTATAGGGGAAATAATATAGGTTCAGGTTCTAGACAGTTAAAATTAGCAATAGAATCACATGACGATAACATAGAATCATATAATGAAAATAGCGAAAGGGTATTAACAAGATATACAATATATAACGAAGGTCTTTTGGAAACATATAAGCAATTGATCGAAACTACAATGGAAATAAAAGATCATAAATTAGGAGCAATGTATGATTGGAAAACAAATCTGTATAAGTAAAATATGCAATCACATGCTAATAAATTAATCTTTAAAAGGTTAGTAAGAGAATATGAATTTTTAATAGAAGATTTAAAAGACATTGAAGCTGCTAATTCTGAAATAAAAGATTCTTTTATGAAATCATTATCTGACATTGATAAAGATAACATTCTAGAATCAAAAGAAATTGAGGATGTTTCTGGTGAGTGGGCTCGTAATAATAAAGAATCTGAAGATTTAGAAAAAGAATCTAATAAACATCCAGAATTTAAAAGTTTATTTAGAAAGGTCGTAGTACAGTGTCACCCTGACAAACTATCACCTGAGTTATCAGAATCTAAATTTAGCGAGTATAAAGAAATATATGAAGAGTCAGTTGACGCTAATGAAACAGAAGATTGGGCTAAATTAATAAGATGTGCCTTAAAGTTAGAATTAGAAATACCATTAACAGCATATGATCAAATAGAATCTATAGAAAAAAGTATTAATAAGTTAAAACAAAAACAAGAAAATATATTAAATTCAGCCGCGTGGGTCTGGTATAAGACTAATGATGGCGATAGCAAGCAAGAAATTTTAAAACAACATTTAGCATTTATGACTATTATTACAAATGGAACATAAAATAATTTTTAATTTTCTATCCCAATCAACAAGGTCGAAACAAGAATTAGATATATAATTATATAAACGTAAAAAAAGATATTCACTCATGTCTCAATTGAAACTAAAACAAATATTAGAATTTTTATCTAACGCACCAGCAACTGGTGATGTATTGACTTACAATTCTAGTAATGGTAAATATGAAAATACTGCCTTGCCAAATACGTTTGGCTTACAGTACACTTATACTACCACATATTCTGGTTCAGTAACCACCGGAAAAATGAGGTTTAACAGCGCAACACCTACTCAAGTATTATTAAGTGATACTCATTTGAGTGGTTCAGCAACAACTTCATTAGAATCGATGGTACTTTCTACAAATAGTAAAAAATCTATTATAGTTTTTGCTAGTAAATCTAGATCTAACGTTTATAAAACATTCTATGTGAAGAGTGTTACTATAGGATCAGGTGAAAGAACTTTCGAAATTGAGCCTATTGCTAGTTCGAATTGGGGACAAGTTGAAAACAATGAAGATGTTTATATGTTTATTCAACCTATTGGTGATATAGGTACTTCTGGAACTAATGGAACGAATGGTACTTCTGGAACTAATGGATCTTCTGGATCTTCTGGTAATAGCGGTACATCTGGATCTTCTGGTATAACTGGTGGTGATGGTAATCATGGAACGAGCGGTACTCATGGAACGAACGGTTCTTCAGGAATTAACGGACCACGTGGAATTGGTGAAAATGGAACTTCAGGAACGAACGGTACTTCTGGAACTAACGGTACTTCTGGTATTAAAGGAATCAACGGAACTTCTGGTTTAACAGGTACTTCTGGAACTAACGGTACTTCTGGTATTAAAGGAACTTCTGGAACTAACGGTACTTCTGGTACTAGAGGTGTTAACGGAACGTCTGGTTTGACAGGTACTTCTGGAACAAATGGAACAAATACAGCAGTTGCTGTTGGTGAAACAAACACAGGTTTAGAAAACACAGCAGCCAGCGTTGAAAATTCAGGAAGTGAAAATAATATTAGACTAGATTTTACTATACCGGTTGGAGCAACTGGATTAACAGGACCACAAGGTTCTCCTGGTGTTAATGGAACTTCTGGCTCTTCAGGTGAAGATGGAACTTCTGGAACTAACGGTTCTTCTGGAACGAATGGAACTTCAGGAACGAATGGATCAAGCGGTTCTTCTGGAACGAATGGAACTTCAGGTGTTAATGGAACTAGTGGAACTAACGGAACCTCAGGAACAAATGGTACATCAGGTGAAGATGGAACTTCAGGAACAAATGGATCAAGTGGTTCTTCTGGAACGAATGGAACTTCAGGTGTTAATGGAACTAGTGGAACTAACGGAACTTCAGGAACTAACGGTTCTTCAGGAACGAATGGAACTTCAGGAACGAATGGATCAAGCGGTTCTTCTGGAACGAATGGAACTTCAGGAACGAATGGATCAAGCGGTTCTTCTGGAACTAACGGAACATCAGGAACGAATGGATCAAGTGGTTCTTCTGGAACTAACGGTACGTCTGGTATTAAAGGAGATCAGGGTAATCCAGGTTGGGGTGTTTCAATGCAAGGTGAAGTTAATACATCTCTCAATTTACCAGTAGAAGGAAACTCTGACGGTGATGCTTATATAGTACAATCAGATGATTCACTTTGGGTATTTACAGCTGTTGACGGTTGGGTATCAGGTGGATCTATTAAAGGACCAAAAGGTAACGCTGGAACTAGTGGAACGAATGGAACTTCAGGAACGAATGGATCAAGTGGTTCTTCTGGAACTAACGGAACGTCTGGAACGAATGGATCAAGTGGTTCTTCTGGAACTAACGGAACGTCTGGAACGAATGGAACTTCAGGAACGAATGGATCAAGTGGTTCTTCTGGAACTAACGGAACATCAGGAACGAATGGATCAAGTGGTTCTTCAGGAACGAATGGATCAAGCGGTTCTTCAGGATCTTCAGGTTCTTCTGGAACTAACGGAACATCAGGAACGAATGGATCAAGCGGTTCTTCTGGAACTAGTGGACTTACTGGAGCAGATGGTGTAGACGGTGTATCTGGAACATCAGGTGTTAATGGAACATCAGGTTCTTCGGGTCTGACTGGTCCTTCAGGAACATCTAACATATATGCTACGGCAATGAATCAACATACAAAGACAGACTCAAATGTTGCATTCCATGACTTGTCATTATCAGGTTCTTTAAAAAGAGATATAATAACTGTTAATCCATCAGGTGGCACTTTCGATACTAATCCAAATTTAGGAGATGCATTTTTAATAAACGCAGTATCAGGAACTACTTTTAGTATGACAAACATAAATTCTGGTAATTATGGTCAATCAGGAACTATTATAATAGTAAATGGATCGGGCGCAACATTCAATGCATTACCGGTCAACATGAAAACCCCATCAGGTGCAACAATCAATTTTGTTACAACAAATGGAGCAGTATCTCTTATATCATATTTTATAATAGATGAAGGTAATATACTTTGTAACTATGTAGGTAACTTTGCATAATAACGATATATAATCAAAACGACACGACAATAATATGAAGAATATAGGATTTACTAAGGTTGATTTTTGGAGTACAAGTAGCGCAGTCAATACACAAAGAAGTACTGCACAAAATACTTCTACTGCATGGAACACATCAGTGCCTACAATTGTAGAACGAAATACTCAAAGAGCAACCAACAAAGTACGTAATACTAGTAAATCTACTACTACAACTTTTACAACTTCATGGAATACATCTCGTGTCACCTCTACAGCATGGAACACTTCGCATAGTACTACTACGGTATACAGTACAAGTAAGGCTACTAGTACATCCTGGACCACTACATTCAATACTGCACAGAGTACTAGCAGATCAACCAGTAAATCTACGACGACCACCTTTTTAACCAGTAAATCAACATCTAAGGGAACATCAAGAAATACTACAACTGTTTGGAATACATCATGGGCAACTAGTCAAAGTACATTGGTTCCTTTCATTACAGAATGGTCTACAAGCCTAGTAACATCTAGGGCTACTACTACAACATTTAATACAAATTGGACTACATCGTGGAATACATCACAGAGTACAACTACTGTTTATACGACAACATGGACAACTAGCTTTTCTACGAGCCAATCAACAACAACTGCATTTACCACTAATTGGACAACCACGTGGGCAACTAGCAGACCAACTAGTCATTCTACTACAACCGTGTTTAATACTGCTTGGAATACAACCAAATCTACGGTAACTGCATATACTACAAATTGGACAACATTTTGGAATACTAGTAGATCTACTTCTAAATCTACAACTACTGCATATACAACAGTATGGTCAACTAGCATTGCAACTAGTGTAATTACACGTAGAAATACAACGACCACGTTTGCTACAAGTCAGTCAACTAGTCATTCTACTACAACTGCATATAACACAACATTTTTAACAAGTCGCAGTACTAATAGAGGAACATCAAAAAGTACTACAACTACTTGGACAACTAGTAGAGGAACTAGTCATTCTACTACAACTACTTTTAATACGACATGGATAACAAGCCTAGCAACAAGTAGAGCAACTAGTCATTCTACAACGACGACATTTAATACAAGTAAGTCAACTAGCAAAGCAACATCTACTGCTTGGATAACAGTATGGTCAACTAGTAAATCAACATCTAGGGGAACATCAAGAAATACTACAACTACTTGGTCAACTAGTAGAGGAACTAGTCATTCTACAACGACTGTATATAATACATCTTGGCAAACTAGTATTGCAACTAGTAGAGGAACAGCAAGAAATACCACAACTACTTTCAATACGGTTAGATCTACTTCTAAATCTACAACGACCACTTTTAATACAACTTGGAATACAACTAAGAGCACTTCAACATCTTGGAATACAAGCAAGTCTACAACGACAACGTTTAATACAAGCAAGTCTACAACGACCACGTTTAATACTTCTTGGAATACAAGTAAAACTACTATAACTACTTGGAATACAAGTAAGAATACTACAACCACATTTAATACAAGCAAGTCTACAACGACTCTGTTTAATACTTCTTGGAATACAAGTAAGAATACAACGACCACGTTTGCTACAACTAAATCTACTTCAACTACATTTGCTACAACTAGAAGTACGACCACATCATTCAGTACAAGTTGGAATACAACGAAATCAACCACAACTACTTTTGCTACAAGTAAGAATACAACAACTACTTTTGCTACAAGCAAATCGACGACGACTACATTCAATACAGGTTGGAATACAACCAAATCTACGGTAACTGTTTGGAGCACAAGTAAGAATACTACAACGACATATAATACAACCAAGTCTACAACGACTACGTTTAGTACTGTTTGGAGCACAAGTAAGAATACTACAACGACATATAATACAACCAAGTCTACAACGACCACGTTTAATACAAGCCAAAACACTAGTAGGAATACGACAACGACATTTGCTACAAGCAAGTCTACTGTAACTACATTTAATACAAGTAAGGCTACAACGACCGTTTTTACCACTTCTTGGTCTACAACTAAGAATACAACAACGACATTTGCTACAAGCAAGTCTACAACGACCACATTCAATACTAGCCAAAACACTAGTAGGAATACTACGACCACATTTAATACAACCAAGTCTACAACGACTACGTTTAATACAACTAAGGCTACATCTACTGGTTGGACTACTACTTGGAGCACAAGTAAGAATACTACAACTACGTTTAATACAAGTAAGAATACTACAACGACATATAATACTGCTTGGAATACAACTAGGTCTACGGCAACTATATGGTCTACGAGTAAGGCTACTACAACATCATATAACACGGCTTGGAATACAACTAGGGCTACAACGACCACATTTAGTACAAGTAAGGCTACTACAACATCATATACCACAGCTTGGAATACAAGTAAGAATACTACAACAACATTTAATACTACCAAAAGTACTGTAACTACATTTGGTACATCTAGATCAACAAGCAGATCTACGACAACGACATTTAATACAACTAGGTCTACAACAACCACATTTTTAACAAGCAGATCAACTACAACAGTGTTTGGTACAAGTAGAGCAACCACACATTATAGAACAACGTCTTGGAATACTACAACTACATTTGCTACTAGTAGAAATACAAGCAAGTCTACAGCGACTGCGTATAATACTTCTTGGCAAACTAATGCCTCATATAACACTTCGGTTAGTACAAGTAGGTCAACTGATGATGGGGTTATAGAATGTATAGTTGAAGGAACATTGGTTCATATATCAACAACGATGGCCGTTCCTGTTGAAACATTAACATTAGGAGATTTAATATTGTCTAAAGACGGTATATTTAATACTGATAATTTCGATTCATTATATGGAGAATTCAATACTCAATATACAGAGACTCAATATGAAGAGGCAATTGCTAATGAATCAGGTCCTTTAGTAAGAACACGTTCTGGTCGTTTAGAAGTTTCCACAACAGGTATATATGATAATCCGTTATCAAATGATGATTATTTATCTGGTGCAACTAAATTTGAAACAAAGGGAATAGTAGATATAAATAACGGTTTATTAAAAACAACTCCCGGACATGCTCACATAATAAAAAGAGATGGTAATTGGATTGCTACTCCTGCATATGATTTAGTAGTTGGAGATATTTTAGAACATATTACAGATGGAGAAGTAGAAATAACATCGGCTATCATGGACACCACAACTACATATACAGTATATAAGATAAATATTGAACCTAATGATACTTTCTATGCAAATGGATTTTATACACATAATAAAAAAGAGGTAGAATGTGGACCAGAAGATTATTGTAATAGAAGAAGCATCTGTTATGACAGAGACTGTTGCAATAATCCATTTAAATGTTTTCAATAAACAGTGATAGGTTATAATTTAAAAGAATAAAATGAAAAAAGTTAACTAGAGACATGGGATTTAAAACAACAAGTTGGAGTACTTCAAGACTTACTTTGGTAAAGAGAAATACTAGCCAGGGAACGGCTAAGTCAACAAGTACATCATTTTCTACATCTTGGAACACCACTAGGGCTACTGCAACTTCTAGATCAACAGCAGTTGCTGTAACTACATATTGGAATACATCTAGGGCTACTACAACTTCTTGGAATACAAGTAAGAGTACTACAACTACATTTTCCACAAGTAAGGCTACTACGACGACATTTAATACTTCTTGGAATACATCTAAGAATACAACGACGACATTTGCTACAAGTAAATCGACGTCAACAACTTTCGGTACAAGTCAGGCAACTAGCCATTCTACTACAACGACATTTAATACAAGTAGAACTACTACTACTGGCTGGACTACAAGTCAGGCCACGTCACATACTACAACGACAACGTTTAATACAAGTAAGAACACTACAACGACTTTCAGTACAAGTCAGTCAACAACCAGAACTACTACAACTACTTGGAATACAACCAGATCCACAACGACTACTTGGAATACAAGTCTAGCAACTAGTAGAAATACTACTACTACATTTAATACAAGTAAGAATACTACAACGACATATAATACAAGTAAATCGACGTCAACTGGTTGGACTACTTATTGGAGTACAAGTAAGTCTACAACGACTACGTATAATACAACTAGATCTACTGTAACTACATTTAATACAAGTCAAGGAACTCAACGAACTACTGCTACTGTTTGGAGCACAAGTAAGAATACTACAACTACATATAATACAACCAAGACTACATCAACTGGTTGGACTACTTCTTGGAGCACAAGTAAAAGTACAACGACCACTTTTGCTACAAGCAAGTCTACTGTAACTACATTTAATACAAGTAAGAATACAACTAGATCAACCACAACCACTTTTGCTACAAGCAAGTCTACTGTAACTACATTTAATACAAGTAAGAATACTACAACGACTTTTGTTACAAGCCAGTCAACTACTAGATCTACAACAACGACATATAATACAACTAGAACTACGTCAACTGCTTGGAATACAAGTAAGAGTACTACAACTACTTTTACTACAAGTAGAGGAACTTCTAAAAGTACTACTACTACATTTAATACAAGTAAGAATACTACAACGACATTTAATACAAGTAAATCGACGTCAACTACTTTTGCTACAAGCAGAGGAACCTCTAGAACTACTGCTACTATTTGGAGTACAAGTAAATCGACGTCAACTACTTTTGCTACAAGTAAGAATACTACAACTACTTTTGCCACTAGCAGATCTACAAGTAAAAGTACAACGACTACGTTTAATACAACCAAATCTACTACAACTACTTTTGCCACTAGCAGAAATACCACGACGACTTGGTCTACAAGCCAATCAACTTCTAAAAGTACTACAACCACTTTTAATACCACATTTGCTACAAGCAAGGCCACGGTTACTGAATGGACTACTTCTTGGATATCATATTTTAATACAAGCCAATCAACAAGTCATTCAACGACAACTGTATATAATACTGCTTGGAATACAAGCCAATCTACGGTAACTGCATGGACTACTTCTTGGATAACTACATTCAATACTTCACAGTCTACTAAAAGAAGTACTACTACAACTTTCAATACAACTTGGAATACTAGTAAGGCAACTACAACCGGATATACTACAGGTTGGACTACTTCTTGGAATACAACTAGAGAAACTGAACGTTCTACAACAACTGCGTATACCACAGCTTGGAATACAACTAAATCCACGACAACGTCTTTTACAACAACGTTCAATACATCATGGAATACTAGCAGAGGAACTAGTCATTCTACAACGACAGTATATAATACAACTTGGAATACAACTAAATCCACGTTAACATCTTTTACTACAGCTTGGATTTCTAGTTTTAATACAAGTCAAGGAACTAGTCATTCTACTACAACTACGTTTAATACAACTTGGACAACAAGTCAAGCGACAAGTAGAGGAACTAGCCATTCTACTACAACAACTTTCAGTACAAAAGAGTCAACTAGTAGATCTACGACAACTGCATATACAACAACATGGAACACTAGTGCAGCAACAAGCAGAGGAACTAGCCGTTCTACTACAACAGTATGGACGACTTCAAACTCAACTGAACAATCAACATCACATAGTACTGTTACGATATGGTCAACTAGTAGACCAACTGCAAGATCAACTGAACGTTCTACGACTACTGAATGGACAACGTCTTGGACAACTGGACGTTCTACTCTTTATACTGTTACTACGACATGGAATACTGCACTAAGTACTAGCAAATCTACCATAACTGCATACACTACAAATTGGACGACTAGTTTTAATACAAGTAAATCTACAACAACAACGTTCAATACATCATGGGTAACTACGTGGGCAACCTCAAAGAGCACGCAGCAGAATACTACGACTACTTTTAACACAAGTCATTCTACGACTACTGTATACCAAACTGTTAGATCTACAACAACAACTTTCAGTACAAGTCAGTCAACTAGTAGATCTACAACAACGACATGGTCAACTGTATATAGCGTATCTACACAGTGGGTAACAGAAGTTGCAACATTACATGATAGAAGCACTAGTAGAAATACAACAACTACATGGAACACAACCGTATCTACTGACTATGAAGTTCAAGAAACATGGTATAGTACTAACAAACCACTTGACGTATATAGTACTAATAGACAATGGAGAATCAATTCATATCAAGGCAATTAAATAAGTAAGATAAATAATTAAACAAACACTAAGTTGTTTGTATAACTATTAAATTATTTTACAATATGGAAATGTTTAACAAAAAGGTCCTAGCAGAAAGAATTGGACCTTTAAAGAAGAATGAAAAGATATCTAACCTTGAACAAGTAGAAAGATATGTAATTAGAAAATGTAAAGAATTAGGCATTGAACACAGTTATGATGTAATAGCAGAAGAAATGCCATACTTCAAAACGATGGGATACACATCATATGCTACTAATTTCATGTTACAGCCACTAAATCTTAAAATGAGAACTGAGCAAATATTAGATGCTTACAACGACGATGTCAAAGATGTTTCAGATTGGTCTTCTTACTTTGTAGATAATATAAAAAACAATCATGCCAATAAGTATCAGGACAGGAAAGATGCATTAGATGCGTATGATCACAAATCTGTTTTAGTAGTTCTTCCAGGTTCTAATAAAATAAAATCTAATTGCTGCTTGAATAAATTAATAGCTATTTCTAAAAAGCACAAAGGAGATATATGGTTTAAACCTCATCCTATAACAACACATCAGGTAATTGGTGAAATTAAAGATTTATTCGGAGAAGAATCTATTTTACCTAGAGAAATGGACATGTATTCATTTATGAAAAAAGCTGACATTGTTTATACAACGCATATTAGTGAATCTGCATTATACGGAATAGTATTAGATAAACAAGTTGAGCCTATAGATGTTTGGAATAACGTACATCAAGGATCTTTCTATACTATTAATTCACAACTGTTTGACCATAAAGATAATGGTAAAGAATGGATAAATAGAGTTTTTTCTAGTCCAAAATCAGGTATGATAAACCCATCTATAGATAAGGACTGGAAAGAAAAGGTAGATATATACTTTGAATACATCTCTACTAAAAGGGATTATTACAAGGGCTGGTTTCTAGATCAACCTAAAAAGAAGAAGTAAACATGAAGGGTCTTATATCAGATGAATACAGAGCTAAGATAACAGAACTTACTAAAAAGAGGCCATGGGGTGGAGCAGTTGTAGGTAAGGTTCCAGAAATACATAGAATTATGATCTATTCAGATTCTAAGTCATTGTTAGATTATGGTTCTGGTAAAAGCGATTATCTCAATCAGATGAATTCATATAATATGGATCTTCCATATACAATACATGAATACGAACCCGCAAGAGAAGAAAAAGCTGGAGATCCTCCAGTTGTAGATTTTACATTATGTTTCGATGTATTAGAGCATGTAGAACCTGAAAAGGTAGATATGACATTACATCACATTGCTAGTAAAACAAGAAAATTTGCATATATATCAATATGTCTTGTTCCTGCACACAGTTCATTTCCTGACGGAACTAACTTGCACTTATCAGTACATCCAGCAGAGTGGTGGCTGAAAAGATTAGAGCCTCATTGGGATATTATAAGAAATAATACAGATCCTAAAATGCTAACATTAATTCTCAAGAGAAAATCTTAATAATATCAAATGAAACCTGCTATCGAAATAGCAGGTTTTTTATTTTATAATAAATATTAACACAGTAAACAACCAAACATGAAAGAAGAAATTAAATTTAGTAAAACTACAGGAGATGATGGTCACCTAGTTTCTCCAGTATTAAAAGCTGGGCGCAAGAATTATCTAATAGATATTGACGGTACTATTACTGACGATGTACCTAATGAAGAGCCTGAAAGAATGGCAGTTGTATTGCCATATGATGGTTCTGTAGAAACACTTAATAAATGGTTTGACGAGGGTCATGTAATAACATTCTTTACATCAAGAACTGAAGAAGTTAGAAATATTACACAATTATGGTTAAATAAACATGGTTTTAAATACCATGGATTATTAATGGGTAAACCAAGAGGTGGTAATTATCATTGGGTAGATAATCATAT
>Ga0307996_1000156_pt1 | contig 19387 bp, 15 predicted proteins | sample Davwhametageno35_FD_203143 | JGI IMG/M metagenome (GOLD analysis project Ga0307996, IMG submission 203143) | Marine microbial communities from Davis Island wharf, Antarctic Ocean - #35 | ecosystem: Environmental > Aquatic > Marine > Unclassified | place: Antarctic Ocean: Davis Island wharf...
GAAGATGGAAAACTTTCTGAAATTCAATGGGGCGTTTTATGGAGTAATGAAGATACTCCTAGCTGGCCATAATAAATTAATTATACCATAAAAAAAACCGAAAAGAACTTTCTTTTCGGTTTTTTTTATTCTTAAAATCTATTTTCTTTACTAAAGTAAAAAAGTAACTTCGCACTATTATGAGTTTAGAACAAGAAATCAGTAAAAGAAGAACATTTGGTATTATTAGTCATCCCGATGCAGGAAAAACAACACTAACTGAAAAATTATTATTGTTTGGTGGAGCAATCCAATCTGCAGGAGCTGTAAAATCGAATAAGATAAAGAAAACGGCAACATCCGATTTTATGGAAATTGAAAAACAAAGAGGTATTTCTGTTGCCACCTCTGTAATGGCTTTTAATTATAAAGACGTTAAAATCAACATACTTGATACACCTGGGCATAAAGATTTTGCTGAAGATACTTACAGAACATTAACTGCAGTAGATAGTGTTATTTTAGTTATTGATTGTGCAAATGGTGTTGAGGCTCAGACGAAAAAGCTGATGGAAGTGTGTAGAATGAGAAATACGCCTGTTATCGTTTTCATTAATAAAATGGATAGAGAAGGACGTGACTCTTTTGACTTGTTAGATGAAATTGAATCTAATTTAGGAATTAAAGTTAGACCATTAAGTTGGCCAATTGGTATTGGTTCATCTTTCCAAGGGGTTTATAACATGTATGAGAATCACTTGAACTTATTTGATAGTAATAAAACTAAAATGGAACGAGATATCATTTCTATATCAGATATAAAAGATCTTAAACTTGACGATCAAATTGGAGAAGCTGCTTACCAATTAAGAGAAGATGTGGAGCTAATAGAAGGTGTTTATGATGTGTTTGATATAAAAAGATACAAATCAGGCGAATTATCACCAGTATTTTTTGGAAGTGCATTAAACAATTTTGGTGTACAAGAGTTACTAGATACCTTTGTTAAAATTGCTCCTTTCCCAAGAAGTAGAGAAACAAATGTAAAAGTTGTTCACCCTACTGATCCAAAATTTAGTGGATTTATCTTTAAAATACATGCGAACTTAGATCCAAAACACAGAGATAGAATTGCCTTTTTAAGAATTTGCTCAGGTAAATTTGAGAGAAATAAATTTTACCAGCACATTAGAATCGATAAAAAAGTAAGGTTTAGTAACCCTACTAGTTTTATGGCTCAAGATAAAAGTGTTATTGAAGAAGCTTTTCCTGGTGATGTAATTGGATTATATGATACAGGTAACTTTAAAATTGGTGACACATTAACTGAAGGAGAAAAAATGGAATTTCAAGGTATACCAAGTTTCTCTCCAGAGATATTTAAAGAATTGGTGAACAGAGATCCAATGAAAACGAAACAGCTAGAAAAAGGAATTCAGCAATTGACGGATGAAGGTGTTGCTCAATTGTTTATTCAACAACCCGGTAATCGTAAAATTGTTGGTACTGTTGGAGAACTTCAATTTGAAGTAATTCAATACCGTTTAGAACATGAATATGGCGCTTCTGCAGCTTTTGAAGCTAAAAACTTACATAAAGCGTGTTGGATGACAACTGACAATGAAGATAAATTAAACGACTTTATTAAGCGTAAAGCACAAAACATTGCTAAAGATAAAGATGATAACTATGTGTTTTTAGCGCAAACAATATTCTTACTACAAAGTGCCGAAGCTGATTATCCAGATATTACCTTCCACACTACTTCAGAATTTAAAACGAAAGCTCAGTAAAAACTTATCCCATAAAAAAAGCCTCTCGAAATAAATTTAGGAGGATTTTTTTATTTTCAACTATTACTTTATAGTAAATTTTCTATAATTTTTTCAATTGAAAAGCCATCTGCTTCAGCTTTATAATTTCTTACAATTCTGTGTCTAAGAATTGGTTCTGCAACAGCTTTAACATCTTCTATATCTGGCGAATATTTACCGTTAAGAGCTGCATGGCATTTTGCTCCAATTATTAAATACTGAGAAGCTCTTGGTCCAGCACCCCAACTTAAATAGTCGTTAACAACATCAGTAGCTAAAGCGTTTCCAGCTCTAGTACTTGCAACTAATTGAACAGCGTACTCCAAAACATTGTCTGCAACTGGTAGCTTTCTAATTAATTGTTGGAAGTAAACAATTTCCTCAGCATCCATAATTTTGTTTAAAACAACTTTTTTATCAACTGTTGTATTTTTTACAATAGCCAACTCTTCATCATACGTAGGGTAATCTACCCATACGTTAAACATAAATCTATCTAATTGAGCTTCTGGTAAAGGATAAGTTCCTTCTTGTTCTATTGGGTTTTGAGTAGCTAACACAAAAAATGGTTCATCTAATTTATATTGTTGCCCGCCAGCAGTAACCGTTTTTTCTTGCATTGCCTCTAATAAGGCTGCTTGTGTTTTTGGAGGTGTTCTATTAATCTCATCTGCTAAAATTATGTTAGCAAATATTGGTCCTTTAATAAATTTAAAATGCTTGCTTTCGTCTAGTATTTCAGAACCAATAATATCTGAAGGCATTAAATCTGGAGTAAATTGAATTCTATTAAAATCAAGTCCTAGAGAGTCTGAAATTGTACTTACTAAAAGTGTTTTAGCCAATCCTGGAACTCCTACTAACAAACAATGCCCTCTACTAAATACTGATATTAGCACTTTTTTTATTACTTCATCTTGCCCAACAATAACCTTGCTAATTTCATTAGTTAAATCTTTATATCTACCAACAAATCCATCTATAGCTTCTACTTCCGATTTATATTTATTTTTTAACATAAATTATTTTTAGGTAAATTAAAATTATAAATTTGGATTTACTTTATCCATTTATTTTGAAAATTGCAATATCCATAATCAGCTTCAATCTTTATGTACGTGTTATACACCTTAGCCTTAATCCATTCTTTAGTCGTTAAATTTTGCTTATTAGCCAACGCAGCAGCCTGAACTTTTGAATAATCATTTTCAAAAGTTGCTTTATGTGGTGCTGTTTTAGTAATTAATTTGATAATCCTATACCCCTTCCCTCCGTCTCTCTCTTGAGATGGGACTGGTTTAAACACTTCTCCTGGCTTCATTTTATCAATCGTATAATACACTTGTGGGTTTACTTGATCAATACTAAATATAGCTGTTCCACTATTAGGATTTACAACAATACCTCTACTTTTTTTCGTTTGTTTATCATCAGAGTATTTCGCTGCTAACGCTTCAAAAGTAAATATATCTGTCATTAATAAATCATACACACTATCTGCTAAATTTTTAGCTTTTGAAACTTCTTTTTCATCAACTTTTACTTTAACTAAAATGTGTCGTACATTAACTTTTTGTCCTCTACGCTCAATTAATTCCATAATATGAAATCCGAATTCTGTTTCAATTACTTCTGATACCGCTTTAGTTTTTAATTTAAAAGCTGTTACTGAGAATTCAGGAACTAATTCAGCTCTCCCCATAAAACCTAATTCACCACCTTTTTTTGCTGATCCTTCATCATCCGAATATAAAATTGCAATGGTAGAGAAATCCTCTCCATCAATTATTCTATTTCTAAATTTTTCTATTCTATCTTTTGCAGCTTTTTTTTCATTAAAACTCTGTTTAGCATTAAACAAAATTTGAGCGTATTCAACTTCCGACTCAACAGTTGGAATACTATCCGTATTAAGATTAGTATAGTAATTTTTCACTTCTTTTGGAGTAACTTCAGCACTTACCGTAATTTTACTCTGCATGCGTTGACTAACCATTTGGTCTTTAACAATAACTCTAAACTCTTCTTTAATTTCTAAAATTGATTTTTTATAATATTGTTCTAATTTTTTTTCTGATCCTATTTGAGCTATAAAATAGTTCATTCTCCTATCAATCTCACTACTAATCTCTTTATCGCTAACAGTAACACTATCAATTTCTGCTTGGTGCAATAATAATTTTTGAAATAATAACTCTTCTAAAAGTTCACATCTTATATTATCATCAATCAAAACTCCTTGAGCTCTCATCGAAACAATTTGAGATTCTAAATCTGATTTTAATATAACATTATTACCTATCACAGCAATAACCTTATCTATTACACTTCCATTGTTTTGTGCCTTAACCGTTAAAGATGTAACAAATATAAGTACAGCTAAAATTATTGCTTTATTAATTTTCATTTTGATTCGTATAAATTTCAATATCCCTATTTATAAAAGCTTCCTCATAAAGTTCACTTCTAATTTTATTTATCAAGCTTAATTTTCTTTTATTAATAATAATATTTTTAATATTTTTTGCTTCAAATGTCAATGGTGAAAGATCATTTTTAAGTTTATAATCTTCTATATGCACAAAATAAATTGAGAGTGAATCTTCTACTTCAATGTATTTTATATTCTTTAAATAGCCTGTTGCTTCTGAAACAAATATTGGTACTTCATTTTTGAGTTCATCAAATAAAATCCATTGATTGTCATTAAGATGAAACTTTTCAGCATATTGATGCGCCAACTCTTTTAATTCATCTTTATCGCTGTCTTTTTTGTATTTATAAAGCTTTCTAATTTTCTTTAGCTGAGGAGCTTTTTTATTTACCTTTAAATAAAGTACTTTTACAATATCATCCTTTAGCTCAAAATTCTGATTATTATTATCATAAAAATCTTGAATTTCGTAATCTAAAATAATTGTATCAAGCCGTTGTTTGATCAATTCTTTTTCGTAAGAATAAACAATTAAAGAACTTCTATAATCTTCTAGTTGTTTTTGAAAGTCATTCTGACTCTCTTTTAAATTTAATTCTGCTTTCTTTAAAATTAGGTTCTCCTTTACCCATTTTTGTATGTAGTTATTGATGATTAAACTACTATCATCAGCAGAAGCATTAACAGGGACTATACCTTCAATATCAGAAATAAATAGGTTTTTATCTTCAACTCTTGCTAAAACTTGCTCCTCTGCTTCTTTATTAACTAAAGAGCAAGAACAAATAAATAGGAATAACGTTAACGTTAAAAATCTCATAAATAAAAAAAGCAACTGACTACAATATTATCAGCTTAAATGGTTTTATAGTTATTACTTAACTAATTTTAACACTTCGTTGTTAACTTCTACTTTATATTTAGACTTCAATTCTTTTACCCATTGAGTTTCTAAATAATTTTGATAATCAGAAGTAATTAACCCTTTAATTTCATCTAAAGCCTTTGGTTCAGATTTTAATACCTCTTTAATTTCTACGATAACTAAAACTTTATCTTTAGTTAGATTAGATGTCTCACCTTTTATCCAATTAGCTAAATCAACAAATTCATTGTCTTTTTTAGCATACTTCCCTTCATCAATTTTTAATGACAATTGACTATCTACATTTATCAGCTTTAAAATATCCTCATTTGAATATCTTTTTTTAGCTTTCTTTTTCAATATTTTTCGAAGTCTCTTAGCTATTTCAGCATCATTACAAGTATATATTGTTGCTTCTACTCTTTCTCCCCATATGTAATTAGCCTTATTTTTCTCATAAAAGGCATATAAACCAGTAGAATCTTTTACTGCTTTTGACCATACTTTTTCATCCGTTAAATCGAATAATAAAATACCATCTCTGTATTCTTGCATCAACAACTTAAATTCTTGATTCGTTTTCACCAATCTTGAATCTTTAAATTCAACACCTTTTTGATTTACAATATTCTTATACATTCTGTTTATCTCTGCTTCAATAGAAATATTTTTTTTCTTATCCCCTCTATATTTATGCTCTTGAATATAGTTTGCAAAATCAAGTTGAGTAAACTCAAATTTATCACCATCTGCAGCATAATAACCAAACATTAGTTTAGTATACTTCAGAGTAGTAGAAGCGTTAAAATTACCTGCTTTATACTCCGTTGTTTTAACTAGTTTATAAAAATCATTTCGTTCTTTAAGAGTCTCTTTAAATCCATTCTCTGATTTAATTTTACTGTATAAAGCAAATTTACTTCTATTTGATCTTGAATCCTTTGCTACTCTCCCTTTAATACTACTATATAAATGATCAAAAGAAGCGAGTTCTTTTAAATTTTTTCGTTGTATAATGTGCCATCCAAAATCAGTTTTTACTGGTGCTGAAACTTCTCCATCTTTTTCTAATCCAAAAGCAGCATTTTCAAATGAAGCTACCATTTTACCAGCATTAAAAGCAGGTAGAAGCCCACCTCTTCTTGACGATCCTGAGTCATCAGAAAATTGTTTTGCCAAAGCTGCAAAATCTCCACCTTCTTTTACTTTTTGATATATTTCATCAATTTTCACTCTATTATTTATATCCTTTACTGATTTATCTGGCTTAACCATAATATGCGCAACCTCAATAGTTCCTCTCGCAGCTCTTTTATCTACAATTTTTAAGATATGATATCCAAACTTAGTTCTAACCGGTAAAGAAACTTCCCCAACTTTAGTATTAAAAGCTGCAGACTCAAAAGGGTAAACCATGTGGAATGCAGAAAAATAACCTAAATCTCCACCATTCTTTTTTGCAGAAGGATCTTCTGACATTTCTTTTGCAGTACTAGTAAAGTCAGCACCTTTAAGAACTGCTTTTCTAGCAGTCATTATTTTATTGTATGCTTTTAAGGTGTCAACTGGTGTCGCATCTTCTTTAACTGTTACCAAAATATGACTTGCTCTAACATCAGATTTCATTCTGTTATAAGCCTCTTTAATCAAATCTTCTGTAATCTCTTTATCCGTTAAATATGGTTCTGCTAATTGTTTTCTATAGCCAGCTAGTTCTGCAATAAATTTAGGAACTGTATCGAGTCCTAAATCTTCAGCTTCTTTAACTTTTAATTTAAATTTAATATATAAATTCAAGTAGTTTTGTACCGCTTCTTTAGAGTTGTTCTTATTGTAAATTGCGTTAAACTCTGATAATTTAACATCATTTCCCCCTACTGTTAATAAAACAGGGTCGTTGTCTTGCGCATTAATTGTTAATGCTGAAACAGCTAATAATGCTACTGATAAAAATCTTTTCATATTATTTATAAATATCTTGGTTAAAATTTTATTTACCTTCTAGAATAATTAGGAGCCTCTCTTGTAATACTAATATTATGAGGATGACTCTCTGTTATTCCAGAACTTGTTATTTTTATAAATTGAGCTGTTCTCAATTTCTCTATTGAAGCAGTCCCACAATATCCCATCCCAGCTTTTAAACCACCAATCATTTGATAAATTACTTCGCTCAAGAATCCTTTATAAGGAACTCTTCCTGAAATTCCTTCTGGCACTAGTTTCTGAATGTCATCTTCAGCATCTTGAAAATATCTGTCTTTAGAACCTTTTTGCATTGCTTCTATTGATCCCATTCCTCTATATGCCTTAAATTTTCTTCCTTCAAAAATTATTGTTTCTCCTGGAGATTCATCAACTCCAGCGAACAAAGAACCTGCCATAATTGAATCTGCTCCTGCAGACATTGCTTTTACTATATCTCCTGTAAATCGAATTCCTCCATCTGCAATTAAAGGAACTCCTGTTCCTTTCAATCCTTCAGCAACCATCATTACAGCACTCAATTGAGGAACTCCAACTCCAGCAATAATTCTTGTTGTACAAATAGAACCAGGTCCTATTCCAACTTTAACAGCATCTGCTCCTGCATCAACTAATGATTTAGCAGCTTCAGCAGTTGCAATGTTTCCTACAACGACATCCAATTTAGGATATTGTGCTTTTACTCTTTTTAACGTTTCTATAACACCTTTTGAGTGTCCGTGAGCTGTATCTATAATAACAGCATCTACTCCCGCATTATATAATGCATCTACTCTTTCCATTACATCAGCAGTAACGCCGACTCCTGCAGCAACTCTTAATCTTCCGTAACTATCTTTACAGGCGTTTGGTTTAAGTTTTACCTTAGTAATATCTTTATAGGTAATCAAACCTTTTAATTCGTTGTTTTCATTAACAACTGGTAATTTTTCAATTTTATATTCTTGTAATTTTTCTTTTGCGCTATCTAAGCTTGTTCCTTCAGGTGTAGTAATAATATTTTCTGAAGTCATTACTTCTTTTACCGCAAGGTTTACATCTTTTTGAAATCTTAAATCTCTATTGGTAACAATTCCTACTAGTTTTCTATTTCCATCTAGAACTGGTATCCCTCCAATCTTATGCTTTTTCATTAATGCTAAAGCATCTCCAACATTAGAATCTATAGAAAGTGTAACAGGATCTTGAATCATTCCACTTTCAGAACGTTTTACAATTCTAACCTCTTCAGCTTGCGCTTCAATACTCATGTTTTTATGCAAAACACCAATACCCCCTTCACGAGCTATTGCTATTGCTAAACTAGATTCTGTAACAGTATCCATAGCTGCAGAAACGATAGGAGTATTTAACCTAATATTTTTTGTGAACTGTGATGAAACATTAACTTCTCTTGGAAGTATTTCAGAATATGCAGGAACCATTAAAACGTCATCGTAAGTTAAACCTTCTCCAATAATTTTACCTGATTGATTGTCCATGAATTTTCGAATTAAAATTCAAGCAAAACTAACCATTTTTTCAGAAATTATAACCCTTTACACCTTAGCAAATAATCCTACTTTTGTAACATCTATGAGTAAAGATAATATTACATACCCACAATACAGGGAATACAACAACAACAACAAGTCTTTATTTAAGATATTATCACCCGAAAAATTTGAAGAAATTCAAGTTTTAGGGAATAAAAAAGGCTCCATAAATTTGTATCGAAAATTTTACCAGATAGAAATTTTATACATAACCTGACCTTCGATTACGAAAAAAACTGGTTAATGTGTGGTCAGTCTTAATTTGAGGATTTAAAAAAATTGCTCTAGACATACAGTGATTCAAAATCAATAGCATCATCACCAAAAGACTCTACATTATCATGCGCTACAACATAAGTACTCTGCTGCCCTGCAATTTTAGAGAAATACAATTCATATTCCATATTATCTTCTGCAACTACCATATAAATCATTGCATGTTCTTCATTTACTTCTGAAGTTAAATCTACTTGACACATAGGACATTCAAAATCAACTAATTCACCTTTCTCTAACTGAAACTTGTTATGATGAATATAATTGTACTCTCCCACTGTTGGACTCATCATAATTAAACCTTTATGTTTCCTTTTTGTTTGTGTAGCAAAAACTATTTTTCCACCAATATTTAAATGCCCATTACATTCTGGACAACTAAATTCGTTATCTTTCATACTCATAGTTAAGGGTTTAAGGGATTAATATCTTTAGTAAATTTAATAAATAATCAGCTAAAATCAATCAATTAAAGTCTGATGTTTTAATTAATTTTGATTTTTAATTTAACACTATGCAAGAATTTTTATCTAAAGAGTTTTATCACAACACAATTTCTGATTGGGGAATCACCCTTTTAATTATATTAGGTTCAATAATTGCCGGAAAAATTATCTATTGGTTTTTTGGATCTGTGGTAAAAAAAATCACTGCTAAAACGAAAACTAAAATTGACGATATTATATTTGATATGATTGAGGAGCCTATTATTTTAGCTCTTGCAATTATTGGTATGTGGTATGGTCTAAACCGCTTAGATTTTACAGCAGACTGGTACAGCTTTCTGGGTAAAGTTTACCATGTTTTAATTGCCATAAACATCACATGGCTAATAGCCAGATTAGTTGATGCAATAATTCAAGAATATATTGTTCCGCTTGCTGAAAAAACAGAAAGTACATTAGACAATCAAATTATACCTGTTGTTAGGAAAGGCCTCCGTTCTGTTATTTGGATTTTAGGAACAATAGTAGCACTTAACAATGCAGGATATGATGTTGGTGCTTTAATTGCTGGTCTAGGTATTGGAGGTTTAGCTCTTGCAATGGCAGCTAAAGATTCTGTAGCCAATATTTTTGGTGGAATAATGATTTTTACAGACAAACCTTTTAAAGTAGGTGATCGAATTAAAATCAATGGTTTTGATGGGTCAATATCTGAAATTGGTATCAGAACCAGTAGAATGCGAACTTTAGAAGGGCGACTAGTTACAATTCCTAATTCTCTTTTTACGGGAGACATGGTAGAAAATGTTTCTGAAGAGCCAAATAGAAAAGTAGTTTTAAACTTAGGTTTAACTTATAGCATGAAAGCTGTACAAATAGAAAAAGGAATTAAAATTTTAAAAGAAATAGCAGCTAATAATAACGACCTTGAAGAAAATGTTTCTACTGGATTTAATTCTTTTGGTGATTTTTCTCTTGGAATTATATTTATATATTACATCAAAAAAGATAGCGATATCTTAGGAACCCAAACCGCTATTAATTTAGAAATATTAAAGCAATTTGGAACGCATAGTTTAGATATGGCATTCCCTACTCAAACGATATATAATATTAAAGAGGAGAAGTAGATTAACTCAACAACTGTTTATGCCAGCTATTTTTCATAGGTACTTCCCAATGGTTATCAAAATCAATTTTGGTCGTAATCATGTTATTATACACAATTGTATTTTCATCAATTTGTTTACTTTCAATTAAAGCATCATAATCAGCCATTCTAACCACTTCTATATTCTCACCTTTTTTATAAGATTGAACCATTCTATCTAAAAAAGAAAGCTCTAATTTTTCTTCTAACTTTTTCATAAAATTAACAGAAGCATCTTGAGCTCTTCCACACATTGTATCACCTTCTTCATTAACGAAAAAAACGACAAAAAGATTATAGAACACTTCTGTAGTCGCAGTTAACATTTTACCATGTGATTCCCATTCTGAAGTAAAATCGTCTAACTCTACTTTTAAAAAAGCTAATTCATCTTCATCAAAATGCCTATCACTTTGGTAAACCCAAGCTTTTGCGTTATCAGGGTAATTAATATATTCCATATCTTCTTTTTTTTCGCTTTTCAGCTATGTTTAAGGAGCAGTTCTTATAAATCTTTAGCTTCAGCAATTAATTCTGCCAAATCATAAACCTGTAATTCTGTTTCTTTTTCCTTTATTTTTACTCCGTCTGTCATCATTGCCATACAAAAAGGACACCCAGTTGCAATAATATCTGGTTTAATTTCCAATGCTTCCTCAGTTCGTTCAACATTAATTTCTTTAACTCCTTTTTCAGCTTCTTTAAACATTTGAGCACCACCTGCACCACAACACAAGCCTTTAGATTTACATCGTTTCATCTCAACTAACTCAGCATCTAACTTTTCAATTAAAACACGTGGAGCTTCGTAAACATCATTTGCTCTTCCTAAATAACATGGATCGTGAAAAGTGATCTTCTTACCTTTAAACGCTCCACCTTCAATAGAAAGTTTTCCTTCATCAATTAATTCTTGTAAGAATTGTGAATGATGCTTAACAGCATAATCTCCTCCTAACTCAGGGTATTCATTTTTTAAGGTATTAAAGCAATGTGGACAAGTTGTTACAATACTCTTTATTTCGTATGCATTTAACACTTGGATATTTCCCATGGCTTGCATTTGAAATAAAAATTCATTTCCAGCACGTTTTGCAGGATCCCCAGTACAGCTTTCTTCTGTTCCTAATACTGCAAAGTTTACACCTACATTATTTAGAATTTTAACAAAAGCTCGAGTAATCTTTTTGGCTCTATCATCAAAACTTCCTGCACAGCCTACCCAAAATAGTACATCTGTTTGTTTACCTGAAGCTGTCATTTCTGCCATTGTAGGCACTTTTAATTCACTCATTTTTTAACGCTTAAATGATATAATGCTTGAATGAGTAAATAATTTTAAATCATTCTTTCCTTCAAACATTCTCTCATTAATTTATACTTCGTCTTTCCACTTTAATCGGTCTGCTTGAGCAAATTGCCAAGGAGCACCGTTATTTTCAATGTTGGTAAAAATCCCTGTCCATTCTGAAGGGGCTTTAGATTCTTCCATTATTAAGTATTGTCTTAAATCAATTATTATAGCTAAAGGATCAATATTAACTGGACAAGCATCTGTACATGCATTACAGCTTGTACATGCTAATAATTCTTCTTCAGAAATGTAATCTCTTAATAATGATTTACCATCATTGTAATCTTTTCCATTCTTGTCAATTTCTTTACCAACTTCGTCTAATCGATCTCTAGTATCCATTAAAATTTTACGTGGAGACAATGCTTTTCCAGTAATATTTGCAGGACAAACATCTGTACATCTTCCACACTCTGTACAAGTGTATGAATCCATCAATTGTTTCCAACTCAAATCTTGAACATCTTTAGCTCCAAAACGCTCTGGTTCTGCAACAGGTTCTGGTGGATCAGCATAGGGATCAACATTTGGGTCAAACATCAATCCAACTTCTTTCTTTACTGCAGCCATATTTGGCAACTGCCCAGCAGGTGTTAGTTTAGAATAAAACACATTTGGAAATGCCAACATTATATGGAAATGCTTGGAATAAGGCAAGTAGTTTAAGAAAGCAAAAATTCCTACGATATGAAACCACCACAGGCCTCTTTCAAATATAATTAAACTATTTTCTGAGACTGAAGCAAAAAGCCCTGTCAACATTCCACTAATCGGAAAAGAACCTACCTGAGTATAATGTTCTGCTCCTAAAACCTGTAACTGGTCGTCAGCTGCATTCATAATAATAAATGCACTCATCAACAGTATTTCTATAATTAAAATTAGATTAGCATCTGTCTTAGGCCAACCTTCCATTTCTGGACTTAAAAAACGTTTGATTCTGATAATATTTCTTCTGATTAAAAAGATAACACAAGAAACTAAAACCAATAATGCCAGCACTTCGAAAGTAGCAATTAGCACTGTATAAAGACTTCCTAAAGGAGCAAATAAACGATGGGTTCCAAATAAACCATCTAATACAATTTCTAAAACCTCGATATTAATAATGATAAAGCCGGCATACACAACAAAATGTAAAATACTCACGATTGGTCTTGCCTTCATTTTAGATTGACCAATAGCTACTCGAGCCATCAAACTTAAACGCTCCTTTTTTCTATCCTTTCTATCTAAATCTTTTCCTAATTTAATGTTACGGATAATTCTTCTTACATTTTTAGCAAACAAGACAATTGCAAAAACAATTAAAACAATAAAAACAATGATTGAAATATTCATATACTAATTGTTATCTTCTTTTTTATAAGGAATTTCTTTTTTTGAAAGTATTCTAAAATATCTTTTAGGATGCAATTTAATATCTTCTAACAACTCTTCCATTTGTAAAGTTGCTCCGTTTAAACTATTATACAATGAGTCATTATTTAATAATTTAGCCATTGTTCCTCCTCCTTTATTCATCTTATCCATTAAAGCAGACATATTATTTAAAGCCGACTGAGCTGATCCTAATGTTTCATTAATCTCTAATGCTTTTAATGAATCTGCAAGGTTTCCAAACTTTTCCATTGTTGGATTCACCTTATTTTTAACTGTATAATTTAATGACTTAGACAACTCTTCAAAACCTGCTAATGTTGTTTTAAGATTTGCTAATGCTAATGATAGGTTTCTTTTATTTTGATTTGTAAACATCCCATTAATGTTATCTAATGTAGATGTCAGCTTAATTACTGCAGTATCCATCGTTAACATTAAATTCTCTGCCTTATCTTTAATAGGTAGCATTTGTTCACTAAAATCTTCTAGCATTGAAATCTCAAAATCTGATTGAAGTGTATCTCCAGATTCAAGACCCATAGAGGAATCTCCGAGTTTTAATCCAATGGCTTTTGACCCCATAAAGTCAGTACTGATTAACTCGGCAATAGAGTTTTTAGGGATTCTTAAACCACTTTCAGAAATATTTAATTTTACAATAACTCTACTCGACTTGTCAGAATGAAAATAGATATTATCTACAACTCCACTGTGTACTCCATTAATTATAATTGGGGAGGAAACTGCCAACCCTGGAACTTTAGGATAAATTGCATAAACACTAGTGCTATTAAAAAATAGATTTGTGCCTTTAAGGTAATTAATTCCCCATACTAACATTGCTATTGCAAAAATAGAAACAAAACCCACCTTAACTTCTTTAGATATTTTCATCTACAAATTTATAAAACACAAATATCGCTAAAGCGAATTAATATAACAAGTTTTAAAATATGGATTTACTGTTGCAAAGTAAGTGCTTGACTTATTGAAATTCTTTTGCCTTTAGAAAAAGCAATTACAAAAGCATCTTTATATCCTTTATTTCTTACCTGAAGTTGCAAGTTATTCGCATCTGTCATATTAGTTTCCTTACCAACTACATACCGATACAAACCTCCTGCCTGATAGATTTCTACATTTTTAATTCCTTTAAAATTTTGTGGTAATAATGTTAGTTTTTTTGAGGATGTTGCAAATTGAACTCTAAAAACAACTCCTTCTAATTCCGTTTTACCTTTATTTTTCTTCTTTTCTTCTTTTGTCTTTGGAATATTTTTAGATTCTACCTCTTTTACAACTTCCTTCTCTTCAACAGCATCATTGGAGGTGTCTTTCCCCTCAATCTCTTTTTTATATAATTTAAATGCCCTATAAATAGCAGATGACAAATAATCTTGTCCCTTTTGTGATGCTAAAAACTTCTCTTCTTCTTTATTGGTTAAGAACCCTGTTTCAATTAAAACACTTGGCATATTAGTCTGGTGTAATACCAAAAATCCAGCTTGTTTCACGCCTCTATTCCTTCTTCCAACTCGCTCTGTAAATTGTTGTTGAATTTTCGCTGCAAAACTCAAACTCTGATCAATAAAAGCATCTTGCCTCATTGTCAATACAATGTATGACTCAGGAGAATTTGGATCAAAATCACTATACTTTGTTTTATAATCCTCCTCTAATAATATTGATGAATTCTCTCTTTTGGCTACATTTAAGTTTGATTCTGATTTATGTAAACCCATTACATATGTTTCTGTTCCAGATGCTGATGGTCCTCCTGCATTAGCATGGATACAAATAAACAAATCAGCTTTCGCTTTATTTGCTATTGCTGCTCTTTCCCATAGTTTTAAGTAGACATCTGTTTTTCGTGTATAAACAACTTTCACATCAGGGAAATTAGCCTCAATATGCTTCCCTAATTTTAAAGCCATTGCTAATGCAACATCCTTTTCGTTTGAACTAGCTCCATGACAACCGGGATCATGCCCTCCATGTCCGGCATCAATACAGACTGTTTTTACTCCAAAAAAATCAGATTTATTTTGAGCAAGAAATTCAGTTGAGAAGAAACATCCTACCAAGACAAGAAAACCACTAAGAATACGTTTTATCATACTTAAGTTATTATAATGTTAAAAACACACTATTTACCACCACAAATATTATTTTTTTTAGCTTTGTTGTTGCTTATAAAACAGCTAATTATCACAACTTTAATGTTAATAATTCTCACCTAAAAACTAGACACTATTCACTAAATGATAGGAAATTAGCTTTTTGACCAATTACAACTTCCATACCAAGCATAAAAACCTCTGTAAAGCTCTATATACATGCGCATTGTTACTATGTGCTGTTTTTAGTTTCTCTCAGAATGATACCGGTCCAACCATATCTCCGTTAGAAATTTCCGATACGTTAGCTCTAGATAGACTTAAAAATGATACTTCAATTGTTAATAAAGTTAGTATTGACACCTTAAATTCTTCTGATGCTTTAGAATTTCCTATTAAATACCTTGCTAAAGATTCTATTCGGATAGATATGAAAAGAAAATTGGTTTATCTTTTTGGTGAATCAGAAGTTTATTATGGAGATATCGAACTAAAAGCAGAGAACATAGAAATAAATATGGATTCTAATATTATTTCTGCCAGAGGAAAAAAAGATTCTACCGGAAAATATTTTGGAGAACCTGTGTTTACTGAAAAAGAATCTGAGGTTAATTCTCATGAAATGAAGTATAACTTTAAGACAGAAAAAGGATTAATAATAGATGCTGTTACACATGAAGGTGAAAATTATATACACGGTGAGAAAATTTACAAAACATCGGATGACATCCTATACATTAAACATGGGAAATATACAACTTGTAACCTAAGGCATCCGCATTACTGGTTTAGCGCTAATCGTTTAAAAATTATACCTGAGGATAAAATTATAACTGGCCCTGCCAATTTAGTTATTGAAGGCATTCCTACTCCAATTGGAATTCCATTCGGCTTTTTCCCAAATTCAAACAAACAAAAATCTGGAATTATTATACCCACATTTGGAGAAAGTGGTCAGTACGGGTTTTTCTTATTGGGTGGCGGTTATTATGCCGCTATTAGCGATAATATAAGCACACAAATTACTGGAGATTACTACTCAAAAGGAAGTTGGGCAGGAAACCTGTTAACCAATTATAAAAAACGTTATAAATATACGGGAGCATTAAACACTAGTTTTTCTGTATTTAAGAATAGCTTTAAAGAGTTTCCGAATTACTCAGAAACACAAAACTTTTTTATTCGTTGGAATCATACACAAGATCCAAAGGCACAACCCAATAGTATTTTTTCTGCCAATGTAAATTTTGGTAACAGTGAAAACTACACCAATAACTTTAACAGTTCGGGAAATCAATACCTAAGCACTTCATTTAACTCTAGTGTTTCTTACAAAAAATCGTTTGCGGGGAAACCTTATAGTTTTTCTTTAAACGGATCTCACAGTCAAAACACACTCAATAAAAGGGTTACTGTACGTTTACCAGAGTTAGCTTTTAACGTATCTCGTTTATATCCTTTTAAAAGGAAAACTGCTATAGGAAAACAAAAGATTTATGAAAAAATTGGGGTAAGCTATTCTATGAGTGCTAAGAATGAAGTTACTGCGAAAGACAGCTTGTTTAGCGCCAATAACTTAACCTATTTAAAGGATGAGTTTCAAAATGGTATGAAACACTCCATTCCTTTAAGCACTTCTTTTAAAGTATTAAAAAACTTTACTGTCAACCCGTCACTTAACTACTCAGAGAAATGGTATATTGAGACTGTAAGAAAAACGCTCAATGTTGATAGTACTGTTAAAAAAACATCAATTAATGGTTTTGAAAGAGGAAACTCTTTAAACATGTCAATCAACGCTTCCACAAAAGTATACGGAATGTACCAATATAGAGGTAACCTAATTAAAGCGCTTCGGCACGTTATGACGCCAAGCGCCGGATTCACATACGTCCCAGAAAACAATATTGGATTAAAATCATACTCAGATATTAATAACGAAAAAGTTGAATATTCTATTTTTGAGGATGGTATTTATGGCGGTACCAATACTATCGAAGCTGGATTAATAAATTTAGGTCTATTAAATAACTTTGAAATAAAAGTTAGAAACAGAAAAGATAGCTTAGGAAAAGACAAAAAAATAAAACTATTAGAGAGTCTGAAATTATCTACTAACTATAATGTAATTGCAGATTCATTAAACTGGAGTAACATATTGGTTAATGCCAGAACAAACATTAAAAAATTAAACTTAAACTTTAATGGGAGCTTTGATCCTTATACAATTGACACTTCAACTACAGGACAACTTGTTAGATTAAATACATCTGAATTTGATAAAAACGGCAGAATTGGAAGATTAACATCTGCGAGTATTGCTGCAGGTTTTTCTTTTAGAAGTAAAAAAACAAACACTAAAAAAGAAAGTAATTACGGTAATGAACAACAACTAGAATACATTAATGCAAATCCATCAGAGTTTGTTGACTTTAATATGCCCTGGACTCTCAACATGAATTACAATTTACGTTATACTAAACTTGGGTATGAGAAGAACATCATACAAACCTTAAACTTTTCTGGTGATGTTAGTTTAACCAACAAATGGAAAATTGGAATGCGCTCTGGTTACGATTTTGAGCAAAAAGACCTATCTTATACTTCTGTAGATATTTACCGTGATTTACACTGTTGGGAAATGACTTTTAATTGGATTCCTTTTGGACCAAGAAAAAGTTACCTGTTTACCATAAGAGTAAAATCTTCCCTACTCCAAGATTTAAAACTAACCAGAAGAAGTATTGCTAATGTGTTTTAAAAAACTCAATCTTAAACCCACAATCAAAGTGTTTTTCTGGACATTCTTTCTTTCCATGCAAACCACATGGGCGGCAAGATAGTTTTTGATTGATCTCTACTATTGTTTGATTATCTGATAAGGGTCCGAAACCAAACGAAGGAACCGTTGAACAGAAATAAGCCGTTACAGGAGCATTCATAGCTGAAGCGATGTGTAATGGTGCTGAATCGTTTACATAATTCATTTGTGCCGTTTGCATTAGCGCAGCAGATTGTAAAAAGGAAAGTTTACCAGCAAGGTTCACTAAATTCTTATTTTTTGATGCAATTTTAATTGCTTCGCATTGCGCAGCATCATCTGGTCCACCTAATAAATAAACCCTTGTTTTGTCATCTGTTTTATCAGCCAACTTTACCCATTGCTCTTTAGGTAATTGTTTGGTTAACCAAACCGAAGTCGGAGCCATACACATATAATTAGTCTTCTTATAAACTTCTACATCACTAAAATCTTTGTCAGAAGGATGTAGCTTAGGGTTTAAAGCAATATTATCAGTTAAATGAGCAATCAGTTGTTGATTACGATCAACCTCATGTGTGCCATCTCCTATTTTATGTTCTACTTTCTTAGTAAAAGAAAACGATAATGGATTTTTCTTAAATCCTATTTTATGCTTTGCACCAGAATATACTGTAATTAATCCTGTAGATGCAAAGCGTTGTAAATTAATTACGGCATCATACTGTGTTCTTTTAATACTTTTAGAAATAACTTTTAAGTTACCATACTTCTTATCTCTCTTATCCCAAATTAATACATTATCAATTATTGGATGATTTTCTAATAAGCCTTCATTTCCTTTTCTCAATAAAAAATCGAGTTGACTCTCAGGATAAAATTGATGCAACTTTTCTACTAGAGCTGTTGCTAATATAACATCTCCAATAAAAGCGGTTTGTATGATTAGTATTCTTTTCATTCTATACTGCTACATCGTATTCTCTTAATGCGTCATTTAATGATGTTTTTAAATCTGTACTTGCTTTACGCTTTCCAATAATTAAAGCACAAGGTACATTAAAACTTCCTGAAGGAAATTCTTTAGTATATGAACCAGGAATAACTACTGAACGTTCAGGCACTTCACCTTTATATTCAATTGGCTCTGGTCCTGTTATATCAATAATTTTAGTCGACTTTGTTAGCACAACATTAGCTCCTAAAACAGCCTCTTTTCTCACCCTTATTCCTTCAACAACAATACAACGAGAACCAATAAAACAACCATCTTCAATAACAACTGGT
>Ga0307996_1000162_pt1 | contig 18744 bp, 17 predicted proteins | sample Davwhametageno35_FD_203143 | JGI IMG/M metagenome (GOLD analysis project Ga0307996, IMG submission 203143) | Marine microbial communities from Davis Island wharf, Antarctic Ocean - #35 | ecosystem: Environmental > Aquatic > Marine > Unclassified | place: Antarctic Ocean: Davis Island wharf...
ATAGCTAGGTGAACTAAATAATAATAAATCTCCTGGATTAAGAAATTCTAATAAAATGGTGCTAATTGCCGACATTCCACTTTCAAAAATTGCACTGTCATCAGAATTATCCCACAAAGAAAGTCTGTTTTCTAAAATCTCTAAGTTTGGATTATTAATTCTACTGTAAATTAATCCCAAGTTTTCTTCGGCCTCTTTCTCTCTAATTCCATAAGCTACTTCAAAAAATGCCTTCCCTTCTTCTGCCGTTTTAAACACAAATGTAGACGTCATAAAAATTGGCGGCTTAATTGCTCCTTCCGATAGTTCTGGTTTGTAACCGTGAGACATCATTAAACTTTCTGGCTTGTAATGTTTTGTATTCATGTGTTATTTTATTTGGTTACACAAAGCTAAACAACCCAATATATTTTACTGCACAATAGCTTAAAATGAGTATTTTCTCCTGTATTTTATAAATAATAAAGTATTTTTATAGTAAATACTTTATTTAAAGGAAAAATTCCTGATATGAAACTAGATACAATTGACAGACAATTATTAGCCTTGCTACAAAGCGATTCTAAAATGAACATAAAAGAAATTGCAAGTAAACTGAACATTTCTAAGACTCCTATTTATGAACGAATAAAAAAGCTTGAAAAATCAGGAGTAATAGATAAATACGTAGCCATTTTGGACAGAAAAAAGATAGTGACTCCCATGGTTGTTTTCTGTTCTGTGTCACTGGATAGTCAAAAACTAAAAGAAATTAAGGATTTTTCGGCTTCTATCTTGAAAGTCCCCGAAGTAATGGAATGTTATTTGATGAGCGGATCTAATGATTTTTTATTGAAAGTAGTTGTGAAAAATCTAAATGATTATCATTTATTTTCATCAGTAAAACTAGCTGCTTTACCCAATGTGGCTCAAATAAAAAGTACTTTTGTATTGGATGAAATAAAAAGAGCAACTGTATTGCCTATATATTAATTCTCCTTTTTATTACCAAAAATTTTAGACTCAGTTCCATCCATTAATCTACCAATGTTTTTGATGTGAGTTACTACAATAAGCAAACTAATAATTACAGAAAAAACAAGGAGCGAAATGTATTCAGTTTTATAAATAAACACAACAAATACTGGAAATGAAATTGCCGCAATCATAGAGGAAATAGAAACTATTCTTGAAATAAATATAATAATAATAAATACACCCATGCAACTAAATGCAGAAATTGGTTCTAATGCAATCACAACTCCCAAGGTTGTTGCCACTCCTTTTCCTCCTTTAAAGTTCGCAAAAAGTGGATAAACATGTCCTATCACGGCTGCTATTCCTAGTGCAATTTGAATATTCATGAATGAATTGGTTAATGTATCTACTCCCAAAGAATGAGATAATACATATACAGAAAACCAACCCTTGAGAACATCAAAAATTAAAACAGGAATTCCTGCTTTTTTTCCTAATACCCTAAAAGTATTAGTTGCACCTGCATTTCCACTACCAAAGTCACGAATATCTTTGTTGTAGAATCTCTTCCCTACCCAAACAGCTGAAGGTATAGAACCTAAAATATAAGCCAAAAAAATTACACCTACTATTGCTATTGTCATGAATTATAAAATTGGTTAATCTTCTATTTTTTCGTCATTGGTATCTTCGTTCTCCTCCTCATCTTCATAATCGTCTTCTTCGTCATCAAATCGCTCCTCTAAATCCGATTGAAAATTTCTCATAAATAACAAAGGTTTGTTTAGTGAAGAAAGCCCATAATAAAAATCTTCCTCGTCTTTCCCTCCTTTTATTTTCTTTTCCTTTACAGGAGTCATTTGTACAATATTATTATACACCTTATCGGTAGAGTAAGTTTGCATTTCTCCATTTTTGTAATAAAAATAATAAAAACCTTCGGGTTTGTATTCTATTAAAAAACCTACTCTATCTCCCGTTCTTCTTTTTTCTATTTGCACATACACTTTACATCTTCTATAAAGTTGGTTTGTTCCCAAAGAAGCAATATTGGCAAAACCTTGAGATAAAAAAGACTCCGTATTTTCGTCCCAATAGAATTGTAAATCAAAGAGAGTAATTTTACTCATTAGTTCTTTAGGAAATTTACTAAAACGTCCCGAGGTATAAATCTCATTGATTTTAGCACTTGCTGATTGATTATCTAACATTTGATTTAAGAATAAATCATAATTAGTGCTTTCTAAACTTATTAACTCTTGTACTTCTGCTGCTCTTATTTCTTGGTACATTCTACCAATTAACTGCATATTGACAGGAAAATCGATCTTCATAGATGCATTCATTGTAAGAAATGTATCTTTCAGTTTATTATAACTCATTTCTCCTACCAGTTCTATTTTCATTTGGCTAAGATTACTCGCTACATTTAAATCTCCAATAGAAACAAAACTACAAATCTCATCATCAAACCCTATGTAATTTCCTGCTACTTTATTGTTCAGTAATTTTTCTTTTGGCCCAATCTCAAACAATCCTTTTTCTTTGCTATAAGATAAAAATCCATCTGCAGGCGTGATTGCTTCATCCCCTTCATATTTTTTATCTGCCAAGAAAGCTGTATAAAACTCTACCCCATTATAACGGCTAAGTGTTGGTCCCGATACTTTGTCTTTGAAATAATCTCCCAATGGAATAATAATCTTATTGGTATCTACAACTGCATTAAATTTAATCCAATCTAATGCCAATTCTTCACAGTTGGTAATGATTTTTGTTTGTCCATCAAAATTGACTCCTAAGTCACTACCCTTTACTTTTATATTCCCATAATACCTAAACTGTGGACTTAAATAGAAGTTAGAATCTTCGCTTATTGTTCCTTCTGCTATAGATACTCCATTTTCGTCTGGCTCTATATTAGAAAAGAAAACCTTACTGTTTATCATTTCATCCGAAGACACTTGATAGTCTCCTGTTGCTATATACCTCTTACTTGATTCAATCTCTACCACTGCATTACTAAAGTTATGATACCGTGTAGTAAAATTAGCAACAATGGTCGCTTTTTTCATTACTGTAATTTCTGCATCTTTAAGAATAGTAAGCTTTCCTTCGTGTGGTATAATTCTCGAATCTGCTACAATAATATATGGTATCTCTTGGCAGTAAATAGAATTACTATCAATGTTATAAGTTGCAATTCTCGAGAAGAACCCTAAATTGTATTGTTCTTCTTTAGTCGACACAAAGTTTGAAATAAGGTTCTTGTTTTCATCATAATTTTGAAAATTAGCTGTGTCTATTACTTTCTTAAAATGCATAGTGTTCTCGTCCATCAACCAATCAAATTCATCTATTGAAGCTTTAAATTTATTTGGTGGAAATGCAATTACAGCAGTTTTAGTATTGGAAATAAAATCTCCTCTTCTTTTCGTATAATCCAAGCTCATTTGCATATTAGTAGCTTCCAAAGAGGGGGGGGCATTTTGTGTTAATCCAAGGATTTTGAAATCTACCAAAGCAGCATCTACATTTATTTGACCTAAAACAAACTCTTGAGAATTCACTTCAATTCTATTTGAAGTATATACTCCTTTCCCTGTCATTTTATCTTTGGTAAGAGTAATCTCTCCATTAAATTTTGTCTTGCCATCTGCATATAAATTAATAGAAGAATCTATATTTTTTGTTTTCCAAATACCTTTATGAGGTTGAAAAGTAACAATACAGTTCTTACCTGTAATATCTGGTACACTTGGCAAGGTTTGGGATTTATTGGTATACAAATCTACTTTTGCTACTAATGAATCTGGAAAGAATGTAATTTCTTTGGAATTGGCTTTTGAAGTAATAAAACTCACTTCTCCTTTTCCTGTAAGTCCTTTGGTACTTAATTTTAATTCATTGTTATACTTCCCTGGACTTTTATAAATATTTTTACTCACATTTTTAAGAAAAAATCCTAAAGTATAATCATCCATCAATTTTACTTCGCGTTCTAAAGGTGGAAAAATATCAGCTGAATACATTGTTCCTGAAAAAGAAATCCCAGAACTATTAAAAGTCAAAAGGCTATCCATATCAAAGGGTGCTACTTCGAAATAGAAATTTTCTTTTTCGTATATTCCCCCATAAATTTCATTGTTATCGTAATAAATCTTAGGATTGTTACTAACTGATAATCTAGGATAATGAGCAAAATTCATATCTTTTCCCGACTTATTTTCTATTCCATCAATTGTTATCTCTCCTTTAATATTATGGAGTTTAGATAGTAGTTTCAATTGTTTGTTGCTCGATTTATTATCCAAAGGATAAACCCTTATTCTCATAGAGTCTACTTTTTCAAATTGCAATGTAAACTGTTTGTAATCAAATTTAATATCGGAACCAAAATACTCTGTTCTTCCTGCATTTATAACTCCAGAAAAAGTAAGGCTTCTATTCTCTCCAATAGTTATCTTTCCTCCTCTTGGATATATTCTTACAAATTTTCTTTTACTCAAATCAAATTTTCTAACTCCAATAACACTGATTGTTAATGTTTTTAAATCTAAAATTGCATTGTCCTCTTTTTTATTGACCGAAAAGATAAAGACATCATCATAATCACCTGATCTAGTTCTCCCTTGAACATAAGTATATAATTTAGGTTTAATGGTAATTGTTTTGTCTTTTACATTGTAATCAATTAATCCTAAATTACTCATTTTTGTTAGGTAATTACTTACCTCAGAAAACAAACTCTTTGTGTATGATGCAAAATCCACAGCTGATATTTCGTAGTTTTCTTCAAATGACAATTGATAATCATATAAGGATTGAATTAGGTTATTACTTCCAAACGTAAATTCGCTATAATTACTTTGATTGTAATAATTTACTGATTCAAAAGTTGCTTCACTTGCTCCTAAAGATTTTACAGATCCAAAAGTTAATTTTTCTTCGCCTTCTTTCCATGACAAACTTTTGAAATGCATATTCATTTTGTGGTAAGAACTCTCAAATGGATTATCTATATTTATGTTTCTAACCGCTCCAATTATGGCTAATCTTTCAGCTACTTGGTAAGTAAAATCACAAGCCGATTGTGTAATTTGTTCGCCTTTCTTAATAAAAACAGTTGCCGAAGCATCATTCGATACTATTTTATCATTGCTTATGATTACATTTTTAGATTTTATTTCTATGAATTTCTCTCCTTCTTTATTTACAACAATAGAAGCTTTATTTTTTCCTGTTGCTCCTCCTTCAAAATTAATTCCTATAAGTGAAAAACTTCCCAAATAATCAACATTAGGTACTATGTTTTTGAGAACAACACTTTGGTTATAAGAAGTAAAATGAGGGTATCTAGCTCTATCAATAGAAGTAAAGGTTATAACCTTTTCATAGAGTTTTCCTAGTAGTGGATTAGTAAAAAAAGGAGAGTGTAAAGCCACTGAATCTGCACCAAATCCAGCACTTTTAAAATTTATTCTATAAGTAGATAACTCCGCAAAGGTTTCATTTTTTGGCAACTCCAGTCTTTCCCAAGTTACAGTTCCTTTGTTTCCCTTAAATGTGTTGGTTGAAACATTCAACACTCCAGAAGCACCATAAATAATAGAACTGTCGTTTTTGGAAATACATACAAAATTCGAATTTTCAAAAGTTACAAACGCACCCTTTTTATAAGAAAATTGATAAGTCCCTTTTGCCAATTTCCATATTACAGAAGAACTCTCAGAAATATAATTCTGATTAAACAATCCATCTGTTAAAATAAGAAAATCTGTTAACCGTCTTTTATTTCTTGATTCTAAAAGTTTTGTCATTAAATTAGACCAACTATCAAATTCTTCTTTCTTTAAATTTTCTGTTTTCCCTAAGCCATTTATAGATTTAAAATAAGCAAAGAAATAAGGCTTTGGATTTATTTTTTTCTTTATTAATTCATTAGAAAAACTGACTATTTTCTCTTTTTGTTTAGCATTAAACCCAGAAACATAACTTGATTTTAATTCTGATTTTAATTCCTTTGAAAGGGACTTATCATAGTTTTTAATATAGTTTTCTATGTCATCCAAAAAATCATTATCAGCTACTCTAAATTCTGTAACTTGAGAAAAAATTGCAGATGAGATGAACAATGAAAAAACGACTGTGTACAATCTCATAATCTTTATATTTAATTAGTTTTTGATAAATTGAGCTAAAGCCCAGCCTTCTCTTTCTGTCACATCAACAAAGGTTAATCCTTGCTTTGCGGCTTCATCTTGTATGATAGAAACATCAGACGTGTAAAATCCACTCATGTAAATAATCCCTCCTTTTTTCATAGAAGAAACATACTGTTTCATATCGTTAACGAGAATATTTCTGTTTATGTTTGCCAATACAAGCTCGTATTTGTTAGCTTCTGTCAGTAATTCTGCTCCACCTTCTAGCACTTCTATTTTCTTACAGCTATTTAATTCAATGTTATCTATCGTATTCTGAAAAGCCCATTCGTCAATATCTATTGCTAAGGCACTTTTACAATTTAGTTTTTCGGCAAGTATTGCCAAAATACCTGTTCCAGATCCCATGTCTAACACTGTTGTATTTTCAAAATCTATGCCAAACATAGCTTTCATTACCAAGTATGTAGTTTGGTGATGCCCTGTTCCGAAAGACATTTGCGGATTTATTATTATTTCATAGTCAAATCCTTCTTCTTTTTCATGGAAAGGAGCTCTAATAATACAATGCTTGTCAATGTAAATGGGTTCAAAGTTTTTCTCCCATTGTGCATTCCAGTTTTCGTCCTCTATCAAGATGTGAGTAAATTTAAGTATTTCGGTATCAATTGTTTTCAATACTTCTTCTACTTTTTTCAAATCAAACTCTTTATGCTGAATATAAGCATCCAAAGTGTTTCCTTCATTTTGGAAACTTTCAAAATTTAATTCGCCCAAATAAGTAACCAGAATCTCACTCCAAGGTTGTGGTTCTTTCAACTCAAAATGACAGTGATAATAATTCATATTTATATAGAGTTTATGATTTGAATAAATGAATCTACTTCCAAAGAAGCTCCTCCAATAAGTCCTCCATCAATATCGGGTTGTGAAAATAATTCTTTGGCATTGCTTGGCTTACAACTTCCTCCATACAAGATAGAAATAGAATTTGCTACTTCCTCGTTATACTTTTCTTTAAGCGTTTCTCTTATGAATTGATGCATTTCTTGTGCTTGTTTACTTGTAGCTGTTTCTCCTGTCCCAATTGCCCAAACTGGCTCGTATGCAATTACTAAATTTAAGATTTGTTTTTCATCTAAATGAAATAACCCTTCTATAATTTGTGATTTTACTACCTCAAAATGAGATTCACTTTTTCTTTGCTCCAATTCTTCTCCACAACAATAAATTGGTTTCAATTCACATTCCAATAGCCTATCGACTTTTTGAGCTAATATTGTATTCGTTTCATTAAAATAAGCTCTTCTTTCTGAGTGACCCACTAAACAATAATGTAAGTTTTCGCAGTCATAATCAAAGTATCTCAACATCTCTGCAGATATTTCTCCTGTAAATGCTCCACTTTTATGCTGTGAACAGTTTTGTGCTCCAATTTTAATATCCCAATCTGGCATACTAATCATAGTATCTAAATAAAGAGAGGCTGGAAAAATAATTATTTCCACTTCACTTTCAATCTGGCCTTTTTTAGAGTTAAAATCTACTACGTAGTTAATTACCTCTTCATCCAGAAGGTTCATTTTCCAGTTTCCTGCTACAATATTCTTTCTCATATTTTTTTGCTAATCTATAGTAAAAAGTACTTCTTACTAAAACTGTTATTATTTTAAATTAAATATATCAATCATTGATTCCAATTGGTTATTAATGATTTTTAAAATTGATTTTTCATTTAATTCATCATTTTCCCCTATCAATTTATCTACTTGCGATAGTAATACTTTATTGGATAAGACTTCCATTTTTAAGTGATTTAAAACTGTTGTAAATTGGTCTAATCCCATAATGTTTCCAGCTCTACCTGATGCTATCCCAACTAAAATTGAATTTTTATTATTGAATTTACTCGGAGAAATTCCATCCATAAACATTTTTACAGCTCCAGTATAGGTTCCATTATACTCTGGTATTACAAATACAAAACTTGATACATCTGTAACATAGGTCTTTATTAATTCTTCTACTTCATCGGTATGATTACCATACATATTTGTGATGAAGTCACCCGAAAGCTCTGCCAAATCCATTACCTGACTTTCCAATCCTTTATTTTTTAATAAATTTTGGTATGTTTTTGATACTTTTAGAGAATTACTTCCCTTTCTATTTGTTCCTGATATTATTGTTATCATTGCTCTTTTTGTTAATGTACTCTTCTGTAAAATGTGTCTTTTTCTTCTCTTTCGAAAACTTTTCTTGGTTGTAATTTTTAGAATCTCCTTTTGAAATAGATAAACTCTCCCAATCTTTTTTCTTTGCAATCTTACCCAACAAGACTATTTGGCCTACATGATAAGAATAATGACTTAATTGTCTGTTAATAGCTTCTACTATGTTGTGACCTTGGTTTCTAATGTAAATAATGTCTTCCAGTTCATCCCTTTTTAAAGATTCCAAAGCACCAAATAAACAATTCCACCCTTCTTCCCATTTGTTTAATAATTCTTCCTTGGTAATAATAACCGTTTCAAATTCTTGGTCTCTTTTTCTAAACTCTTTTTCGCCATCTGTAGTCTTAAAATCTGTCCATCTAGACATCATATTTCCCCAAAGGTGATTTATAATTACGCCTATGGAATTTTCTACCTCTGAGTTTTGGATAAACAATTGCTCTTCTGATAATTGTGCAATTGTTTTATCTCCTAAAATTTGGTAATACTTGAATTGACTTATAGCGCTATTTAGGTAAGAATCCATAGTTATCACGTTTGAATCGCTCCTACATTATACCTTTCAGTAATAGGTGCATGGTTTGCAGCTTCTATTCCCATAGAAATTACTTTTCTTGTATCTAACGGGTCAATTATTGCATCTATCCACAACCTTGCAGCTGCATAATAAGGATTTATTTGACTGTCATATTTATTTTTAATCTTGTCAAACATCTCTTTCTCTTTGGCTGGAGTTATTGTTTCTCCTTTCTTTTTCAAAGAGGCAACTTCAATCTGAACCAATACTTTGGCTGCTTGTGTCCCTCCCATTACTGCAATTTCTGCAGTTGGCCATCCCACAATTAATCTTGGATCGTAAGATTTTCCACACATTGCGTAATCTCCTGCTCCGTAACTATTCCCCATTACTATGGTGAATTTTGGCACTACAGAATTTGCCATTGCACTCACCAGTTTTGCTCCGTCTTTTATGATTCCTCCGTGCTCAGATTTACTTCCTACCATAAATCCTGTAACATCTTTCAAGAATACCAAAGGAATTTTCTTCTGGTTGCAATTCATAATAAATCGTGCTGCTTTATCCGCAGAGTCAGAATAAATTACTCCTCCAAACTGAACTCCTTCTTTCTTAGATTTTACAATTTTTCTTTGGTTAGCAACAATTCCTACAGCCCATCCATCAATTCTTGCATAACCTGTAACAATTGTTTTACCGTAATCTGCTTTGTATTCTTCAAACTCAGAATCGTCTACAATTCTTGAAATAATATCTCTTACTTCGTAAGATTTTGTCCTGTCTTTTGGAAATAACCCATAAATTTCTTCTTGATTAAGAGCTGGCATTTTTGGTTCTTTTCTGTCGAATCCTGCTTTTTCAAAACCTCCAATTTTATCCATTAATCCTCTAATGGTTTTTAAACAATCTTCGTCATCTTTACTTTTGTAATCACACACTCCAGAAATACTTGTGTGTGTTATTGCTCCTCCTAACGTTTCGTTATCAATGGACTCGCCTATTGCAGCTTTCACCAAATAACTTCCTGCAAGAAATATTGATCCTGTTTTATCGACAATTAAAGATTCGTCAGACATAATTGGTAGGTAAGCTCCACCTGCTACACAACTTCCCATTACGGCAGCAATTTGTACAATTCCCATAGAACTCATGCGGGCATTATTTCTAAATATTCGTCCGAAATGTTCTTTGTCTGGAAATATCTCATCTTGCATTGGCAAGAAAACACCAGCACTGTCTACCAGGTAGATAATTGGTAATCTGTTTTCCATTGCAATTTCTTGTGCCCTTAAGTTTTTCTTTGCAGTAATTGGAAACCAAGCTCCAGCCTTTACTGTAGCATCATTCGCTACAATAATGCATTGTTTTCCTGCTACGTATCCAATTTTTATGACAACTCCACCACTTGGGCAACCGCCATATTCTTGGTACATATCTTCGGCAACAAAAGCTCCAATTTCTTGTCTTGGACTGTCTTTATCTAATAATAATTCAATTCGTTCACGAGCAGTTAATTTTCCTTTGGCATGGTGTTTATCAATTCTAGATTGACCTCCACCCAAAGCTAGTTTACTCAGCTTTTGTTCCATTCTGGAAATTAAAAGCTTCATTGAATCTTCGTTTTTATCAAACGTAATGTCTTGTTTTTCCATTAATTAGCTCTTTAAATTTAATTAGAAAATATCTTTCCTAATTTGACTTTAAAAATACCGTTTTAATTGATAATTAACAATGAATAATTGAGTTTTGTTTGGAATTGAAAATGATAGATTATTTTATTAAGATGATCGCACCTTCTTCTTAACTATCTTCTGAGGATAAACAGTTCTTATGGCTTTTATTGTAGCAATGTCTTCGGCTGTTTTTACTACTTCTCGTTTCGCTTTTAATTTTGTGAATGAAACGCCAAATTTATCTAAACACAATTGGTCTCTTAATTAGTTAATTCCATTCATCAGTTCATCTCTTACACTTAAATAAGTTCCATAGCTTACTGTTGCATCATATTCTAATCCAATAATTGCATCTTTGTTTACGGTTTCAAATTCTCCTATAAGTTTGAAAGCTGAATGCCTTTCTTTCCACAATTTTAATTCGTCTTTTTTTTTCAATTCTCCTTTGTTTATTAATCCTTTTAGGATTCCGATATTCTCTTTGCAGGTCTCTTCATTCACTAGATCCAACTCAGGTAAATTACTCTTTATTTGAGAATTGGAGAGAAACTTCATGACCGACAAATTCACATCTACTAAGAATTTATTACTTTCTCCTTCTATCATGATTTCATTGTCCTTGTTCACATAGATTTCCAGTACATTTCTTTCAATGACGGGTTTTGGAATTTTTATGTCAGTAGATTTCTTTGGCAATTGTGCTGGAATTCCTTTTTCGGGTTCCAAAGTAGTGGAAAGAATAATAAAAGCAAGTAACAAGAATGCTATGTCAGCAATAGAGCTAGCATCAATTGAGTGGGATTTTAGTTTCATTGTGAAAAATTTTAAGTGATTAATAAATAAAATTTCTCCTTTTTATTTATTCTAAGATAACGGTATTATTCTCGAATTATTGAACTTAAATGAAGCATTAAAACACAAGTCTAAACTATCTCAAAATCTTTCCAATTGTTTTGAAAATTAACCCAACATCTCCAAAAAAACTTTGGCTTTCAATATATTGAAGGTTTAAAGTTAATTTTTTTGGCATTATTTCATTCACGTATTCCTCTTCAGGATTTTCAGAATTCCCTAAGATTTCGTTTTCATTGATGTACTCAATGGAAGCCAAATCGGTAAGTCCTGGACGAACGGTCAATACTTTTAACTGGGCTTTGGTGTATAAATTAACATATTTTGGAACTTCGGGCCTTGGCCCCACAATGCTCATATCTCCTTTTATTACATTTATTAATTGAGGGATTTCATCTAATTTCAATTTTCTAAGAACTTTCCCAATTCCTGTAATTCTTGAATCGTTATTTCCAACTGTAATTTGTCCTGCTTTATCAGAACCTTGTTTCATGGAACGAAATTTTAGTAATTCAAATTCTTCTTGGTTTTTCCCTACCCTAATTTGGCGATAAAAAACCCCACTTTTACTCGATAATAGAATCATAAGACTAATTATCACGAAAAAGGGTGAAAATAGTATTAATCCTAAAATTGAAGAAGTGATGTCGAAAAGTCGTTTTATCAAAATTGAGTTTTATAAGTTAAAGTTAGCATAAATTCTAGTTTCAAGACTTAAGCCAATTCTCAATCATTTGCAATCCGTTCGGAGTAAGCACAGATTCTGGGTGAAACTGAACTCCCACACAATTGAACTCTTTGTGATAAAAAGCCATGTTAGTAAATTCTTTGGTGGTGTAAGCGATTTCTCTAAGTGCATTTGGCCAGTCTGTAATTACCCAAGAATGATACCTTCCTACTACCTCAATCTCATTCAACCCTTGAAATAATGAATTAGAAGTATCAACTTCTATTTTTGAAGAAACTCCGTGATATACTTCTGGGAGATTTATTAGCCTTGCTCCAAAATACTGAGCCAAAGCTTGATGCCCCAAACAAACGCCTAATATTGGTTTAGAAGCATGGTATTTTTCAATTACTTTCATTAATAAACCTGCATTTTTTGGTAATCCTGGTCCTGGAGAAAGTACTATTCGGTCATAATTTTCCAATTCTTCTAAGTCAAATTCATCATTTCTCTTTACAGTTACTTTTACATCCAAAGACTCGAAGTAATGCACTAAATTATAAGTAAATGAATCGTAATTGTCGACTATAAAAATATGTGGAATTTCGTTTTGGTTCATCTCAAAACAAATGTAAAAAACCTTCTTGAAACAAGAAGGTTTTTTTTCACTATTTATATTGCTTTAAACATTACCTCTGGTCCATATTGTTTAATCTTAGAATTCCCGACAATTCTATATCTAATTTTAGTAAAAGCTACTCTTTCTCCTCTATTCAGTCTTTTTACACCATTCTTCATTGGTCATGTCAAACTTCTAGAGTTAGAAGTTCCTAATGGAACAATTCCTTTAACTGTATAAGCTTCCATAGAAAAACCAACAACCTCATAGTTAACATCTAAAATAGAACTTCTAGGAGATTTTACTAAGCAAACATTTGCTTGATCTCTTTCTCCTTTTCTTAATCCTCCCGATGTTTTGTTTAAAAAATAAAACTCTGGTTTAGGTACTGATTTCACAATGTATTCTCTACTCATTGTAGAACCTTTTGCTCTAACTGTTACAATTGGAGTTGTACCATTTCTAACTTTCGCTATATATTTTCCGTTTGCCTTTCCAAACTCTTTACATTCTGGACAACTTACGGTAATATCACTAGAAGAGTATCCAGAAAAAGAAGCTTCTATTACATTTTCATAATTGGCTCTTCTATTTTACTCGCTACCAATTCCAAGGATTTTTGTTGCGCCATTCTTATTTGATTTCTAAACTCTGAAAAAAACTCCAATTGCCCCCACTATTGGTTGATGATCAAATTTCACCAATTGCCAAGCTTCTTGTTTGTCGTGATTATCTAATTTCTCTGGCTGAGAAAGTGTGCTGTAAATAGACAGTAATTTCAATTTATCGGGATGCTGATTTTTTGTCAATTCTTTTTCCAACATTTTATTATTAGCAAGCCATTCGGGTTTCAATTCATAATTGTTACTTCTCTGCGAATAGTTTCCGATTGCAACTAACAATGAATCCCTCAATTCCATTAACTTCTCTCTTATTTCTCCTCCTCTTTTATATCCTTTGGATGCTTTTTCTCCTCCAAAAAGTCGAGTTGCTATGTCGTAATCTTCTTTGTTTTCTATAGATTCTATTGGACTCCATGTTTTGTATTGGCTTTCTTTTGCTTTTACAAACCAATCTTTTTGCTTTTCGCTTTCTTCCATCATTTGATTCAAATTAACCAAAATGTAATCGTCTAAAGTATTCGCAATTTTATTTACTTCAATCACTTTGGGTTTCCACTTTAGGAATGATTTTTTTGAATTAATATCCAATTCCAGATTGCTGAATTTGGTCATAAATCCATTAATTCCTTCTATCAGATTATTGTTGTTCACTAGCATTTGATTGTCCTGAGTAACAAATGCATTAATAATTTCTTTGGATACATTGAGCGCCAACATTTCTGTTAACACTAGGTACATCATACCTATCATTTTTTGTCTGGGTGTTTCTCTTCCTCCTGCCATAATACAAGTTTTTGTGCCCCGAGAATTCGAGACTGATTAATAACTAGAAAAAGTAAACCGGTTTATCTTTTTTACATCCTTATAATACTGTGGAAATAAAAAGTAACAGTTTTAAATAATTATTTATCTTTGAATCATGACAGAATTAAACCATTTACTAGAAACAAGAAAGAATTTTATTGGATTAATTGATTCATTAACAACTGAACAACTCAATAAAATACCGGATAGATTTTCAAATAACATCATTTGGAATTTTGGACATAACATAGTAACACAACAGCTATTGTGTTATAAATTGGCAGGAAAAGAACCGTATATGAATGAAGAAATTATAAATGAATTCCGAAAAGGCTCTAAACCAACACGGTTAGTTTCTGAAGAAGAAATAACTATTTTCAAGAAAATGGCTATCGAATTAGTTTCAAAAACAGAAAGTGATTTAAAATCTGGAATTAACTGGAATTACAATTCTTATACTACGAGTTACAATGTTACTTTAAATAGCATTGAAGAGGCTATCAAATTCAATAACGTACACGAAGGATTACATTTTGGGTATGCTATGGCAATGAAGAAATTGGTTATTTAGTCGCTACTAAAGAATAAACCATTGGCACTTTATCTCCGTGCTCTTTGAATCTAAATTTCTTAGGCTCAAACTCAACTAAATTTTGAAAGCAATTATAAGGGGAGTAGTCGTATTCATTAAATTCTTCTACTTTCAGTCCGTTATTTTTTAAGCTATTGAAAATCTCACCCAAACAGTGATTCCAAGTAATGCAAGTTTCAGAGATTTCTTTTTCAGTATCTGTATAAGTTCCAAGGTCAGCTTCAACAATAGGCTCTGAATTGAAATAACGGTAAGTCACTTTTTCCAAAGCATCATCAAACATCCAAACTACAGGGTGAAATTCTGCAAATACAAACTTCCCTTCTGGTTTAAGAAAATGAGAAATAACTGACGCCCATTTATTGGAATCAGGCAACCAACCTACAGTTCCATAACTAGTAAAAACGATATCGAATTTCTCATTCAACACTTCGGCTAGACTATACAAGTCACAACAAATGAATTTCGTTTCTATATTCATTTCTTTGGCTAAATTTTGTGCTTTTTCTATGGCTAAATCAGATAAATCTACTCCAGTCACTTCTGCTCCCAATTTGCTCATTGATATACTGTCCTGACCAAAATGACATTGTAAATGGAATACTTTTTTACCTTTTATATCTTGTAAAAATTCCAATTCAATTTCATTTAAAGAGTTTCCTGTTTTCTTAAAATTGTCATAAAAATCCGAATCGTAATGTACTTCGGTTCTTTTATTCCAAGACTCTTTATTTGTTTTTAGGTAGTCCATTGTTGTTAGCTTGTTTTAGTTGGTTGCTGGTTACTGGTTTTTATGATTCTCGTTAGTCTTCGACTCCGATCTAACGGACTAATAAACTAAAATATTCTTAAAAAATGATTCTGAGTCTTTCAATTTAGCTCAAGATAAACTCAGTACCTTTCTTTCCCATATTTATTCATCTTACAGCCACAGGATTTACAAGTCCAACCACCCCATAAAATCTCATTCATACCTTGTGGCTTTCTAATCTTAGGCTGTGGTTCTTTGCATTTTGGGCAATTTACTGTTTTAAAGTTTATACTAAAATTCTTTATTATTGACTTTAAATTCATAATTACTACTCTTTACTAATCACTTTTTACTAAAAAAACTAATTAACCCTCCAAAAATAAGGAGAAAATAATACTGCAACAGTAAATAACTCAAGCCTACCAAAAAGCATTAAAAATGAGAGAACCCATTTTCCAGTATCTGGTAAATGCTCAAAACTTTGAGAAGGATCTACCGTACTAATTCCTGGCCCCACATTCCCTAGAGAAGTTGCTACAGAACTAATTGCTGTTAACAAATCTACTCCTGGCAAAGCTGCCATTATTATACTTCCTGTTACAAACATAAGTAAGTATAAAAATACAAATGCCAATAAGTTGTAAATAATTTTGTTCCCAATTGCTTTGCCATTCAAATGAACAGGCACTATGGCATTGGGGTGTATTCTTCTTTTGAATTCTAAGAATCCATTTTTTATCAAAATTACAATTCTCACAATTTTCATTCCTCCACTTGTACTTCCAGCAGATGCTCCAGTAAATAACAATAAAAAGAAAATAAATGTAGCAAAAACTCCCCAGTCGGTAAAAATTCCGCTTGCATAACCTGTGGTTGTAATGATACTCACGACTTGAAATGAAACGTACCTAAAAGACTCTAACAAAGAAAAGCTATTTGTGGTATTTGTGATATCAAAATATACTGCTGGAGTTAATAAAAGTATAAATCCTATAACGGCAAATAAATACCATTTGAACTCGTCATTTCTCCAAAGTTTATTGATTTTTCCTTTAAAACCAAAGTAAATTAAAGTGAAATTTGTTCCCGCAATAAACATAAATATCACGATTACGGCTTCTATCAAAGGGGAATTAAAATGAGCAATACTAGCTTGTTTCGTAGAGAATCCTCCAGTAGATGTTGTAGTAAGTGCATGATTTATTGCATCAAAAAAACTCATGCCGCAAAACATTAAAACGATCATTTCTGAGAGAGTTAAGAACAGATAAATTATCCAAAGTCTTTTTGCTGTTTCCTTTATTCTTGGGTGAATTTTATCTTTTGTAGGTCCAGGCGCTTCATTTACAAAAAGCTCCATCCCTCCAATTCCAAGCAAGGGTAAAACTGCAATAGTAAGTACTATAATTCCCATTCCTCCAATCCATTGAGTCATACTTCTCCAAAACAGAATACTGTGTGGCATCTCTTCAATGTTATTCAGTATAGAAGCTCCTGTTGTTGAAAATCCAGACATGGTTTCGAAAAAAGCATTGGAAAAATTGGGTATAGATTCCGAAATCACATAAGGTAAAGTACCAAACAAAGTCATAGTAACCCAACTAACAGTCACAATCAAAAACCCTTCTCTTCGCTTAATCTCGGCTTCTTTAAATTTTCTTAAAAAAAACCTTAAACATAAACCTACAAACAAAGTAATTCCACTAGAAATTAAAAAAGAGGAAGTCATTCTATCTTCATGATAAATAGAAAACCCTAATGGCAATGCCATTAAAAAACCATTTATAAGAAGTAGTGAACCTATTACATAGCCTATTACTCCGTAGTTTATTAATTTTTTATTACTCAACTTATTGGAAATATCTTTCTATTTGGTTAATGGATTCTGTCAAACTAAAAACAACTGCTTTGTCGCCTTCTTGTAACTGAAAATTACCAAATGGGATTAAACTTTCTTCACCTCTTATCACTCCAGAAATATTAGCTGTTTTTGGAAATTTAAGCTCTTTTATTCTTTTTCTAGTCACTTTTGAATTTGGTTTAACTGTAAATTCAATTATTTCTGCATCTACACCATGTAAGTTTGCAATAGCATCTACATGCCCTTTTCTTATATGCTTAAAAATATTACTGGCTGCAATTATCTTTTTGTTTATCAAAGTATCTACACCAATATTTTGAGACAGGCGAATGTAATCGATATTCTCTACTCTCGCTATGGTTTTTCTTACCCCGTGGTTTTTTGCAACCAAAGAAGAAATAATATTGGTTTCAGAATTTTGAGTGACAGAAATCAATGCGTCCATGTCTCCTAACCCTTCTTCTTTCATGGTTTCTACATCTCTTCCATCAATATTCAAGATCAAAGTATTAGATAAATTACTAGCTAGTCTTTCGCATTTTTTCTTGTCGCCATCTACAATCACCACATTATAATTATCTTGAAACAACCGTGCAGTTATTTCTCCTACTCTATTCCCTCCCAATATCATTACATTTTTTATCTCAAAACACTTTTGACCACAAAATTCTGTAATTTTATCTATAGATTCTGGTGTAGAAATAAAATACACAATATCATTTTCCAAAATCTCAGTATCCCCATTTACAATGATTGTACCGTCATTTCTATGTAAAGCTATAGGCTTGAAAGATAAATTAGGGTTCAAATAAGAACTATCTCCCACAGTTTTATCTTTCAACTCCGATTTGTCTCCAATTGCAATTCCAAAAACTGTTAATTTTCCTCCTTCAAATTCTATATTATCAGTAAAAGCAGATTTTTTAATTAATCTTTCAATCTCTTCTGCTGCTAAAATATCAGGTGAAATAATGGTGTCAACTCCCAAATCTGCAAACATTTTTTGCCTTGATGGAGAAAGATTCTCAAGAGTACTTACCCTTGCTATCGTTTTTTTTGCTCCATACTTTTTTGCCATGATAGATACCAGTAAATTTGTTTCTTCAGAAGAAGTAACAGCAATTAGTAAATCACATACTTCAACTTTTGCCTCAGACAAAACATCAAATGATTTTGCATCTCCCAATATTGGGAAAATATCTATGTGAGACTGAACATAATTTAATCTTGATTCATCCTCATCAATTAGATAAATATCTTGCAATTCACTCGAAAGCATTTTAGCAAGATGATATCCTACATCTCCAGCACCAGTAATGATTATTTTCATGTAAAAGTTATAGGTTTAAAACGAAAGTCTGAACAAAGTTAATTTTTTTTCAAAATAAAAGTAAATTATGTGTCGCAGTAAAGCAAAAAATCTAAAATC
>Ga0307996_1000164_pt1 | contig 18498 bp, 7 predicted proteins | sample Davwhametageno35_FD_203143 | JGI IMG/M metagenome (GOLD analysis project Ga0307996, IMG submission 203143) | Marine microbial communities from Davis Island wharf, Antarctic Ocean - #35 | ecosystem: Environmental > Aquatic > Marine > Unclassified | place: Antarctic Ocean: Davis Island wharf...
GTGTTGCTGTTTCTGTTTATTTAAATGATGATACACAAATTATATCTACAACATTATCTAATTCTTATTTAGCTTATTTGAAAGAAAGAGCTCCGTTAGGTATTGAACCAATCTTTAAACAGACCGAGTTTGTTTATGGTGATATGCAAGTGATTGTAAATTACAGCAGAAAGAATACAGAAAAAGGTGAAGCAGAATTAGAAACGTTAGTAAGAGCAGCGATTCAACTATATTCTGATGATAACCTTGAAGGATTTGATAAAACTTTAAGACGATCTAAAATATCAGGTATTATTGATGGATTGGATGCAGGTATATTAAGTAGTGAAATTGTGGTATGTCCTGTTATTGAATATTCACCTCCACTTAATTTTAATACAAATCCAACATTCAGATTTGAAACGCCGCTAGTAAAACCTTATAATTTCAATGCGGCAAATGGTTTCGCAAACTTTAAACCTGCGGTTAAATCAACACCGTTTGATATAAATGGTACTTGTGTATACTTCCAAGATGATGGTAGTGGAAATATTATGATCATCACGGACGAGGCAACGAATCCACAGATTATTAATCCAACTGCTGGCACGATTGATTATGATAAAGGTGAAGTGAAACTAACAAACTTTAAGGTAGACACATTCACAGGCAGTGCGATTAAAGTATCTGCGAAAACTATAGATAACGATGTTGTTGCTCCAAAGGGGCGAGTGTTTATATTAAGAGATACAGACGTTAAAGTAGTATTGGCTTTGGACGAGTTTATAGCTCCACAGTCGACTAACTCAACAAGTTATTAATAAGAGAGAAAAATAATGCCTCAGGGTGAAATCGAAAAAAATCTGTCGCTTTTCATTAAGAATCAGTTCCCCGCTATTTACAGGGAAGATGGACCTGAGCTTGTTAAATTAGTTGAAGAGTATTATAAGTGGTCTGAAACCCAAGAGAATCAGCATATCTATCAGTCAAGACGTTTATTTGAAACGAGAGATATTGATAGTACACTTAATAGTATGCTTATCTTTTTTAAGAAAAAGTTCCTTGCTGATCTTCCACTAAAAGCCGACATCATTAAGTTTGTTGTTAAAAATATACTTGACTTATATCGAGCAAAAGGTACTGCTCGAGGTATTGAGTTATTCTTTGCTATATTTTATCAAGAGTTTGAAATTGAAATTTTATACCCTGCCAAAAAGATGCAAAAGGTATCTGACTCTGAATGGAAGCAAGGCACTTATCTACAGATGTTTCCAAACAATAACTTCTTTACTTCAAAAACTGGAAAAGAATATCAGTATCTTGATTTATTAGCTCGTAACATTGAAGGTTCGGTAACTGGTGCAAAGGCATCTGTAAGATCAATTAACTTCTTTATTCTAAATGGTATTAAAACACCAGTGATATATCTTGATGGTATTCAAGGTACATTTAATAAGTATGAAGATATTCTTTGTAATGTAAACGGCGAAGTAGTACAGTTTGGTAAAACAAATGGATCTCTTTCAAAGTTTACTATTGTTGATAAATCAGGTGTAGGAGCAAAAAGAAAGAATCTCTCAGGTAGAGAAATTGGCGAAGTTCTTGATGTACATCAGAAAGATGGCAATGCTGGTAAAGCAATTGTTACAGCAGTTACCGATACAGCCTCAGGCCAAATTAAATATGATTTAGTAAATGGTGGTTATGGGTATACGATTGATAATACAAGATTACTTGTTTCAGACCAATCTATTATTCTTGATAACAGTGAGTTCGGCTATGATCAAGAATTTGTTGTGGGTGAAACATTACAAGATGCGGGAGGTCGTACTGGTATCGTTATCGGACAAAGTTTATCTTCAATAGGAGTTAAGCTTGACACAGCATTCGCTAATACTGGATTCGCTGATAATACCACGGTTACAACAGTCAGGCCAAATATTATCGTTGGTGGTGTGTCTACTCCTGTATCTCAATTATCAATTAACTTAGCCCTTGTAGCAAATCAATTAGTATCAGTGAATGGTTCTTCTCCTGGTCCGCTTTATCCTGATACGTCAAATGTTGAAGATGTAATAGTTTCATCTATTACCGATGCGTCTATTGCTTCAATTATTACTGATGTCATATCGCCATTCTTACCAATACAATTACATCAAACTGATATTGGTCCAGCTGTGACTGGTGATCCAAACGTAAGTGATTATAATAGTGGCGCAACTAATATGACGGGCACTACCGTTGCTCCAAATATTTACACAGTATTATCAGACGCCTTTGATATTCAAGATTTAACAATTGGTTCTATTGTAGGATTTGATAATATTAATCCTGGTTCCGATTACCAGAATGATGTATTTGCGATTGCGCAAGATTCGTTACTTAAAAATATAGATCGCAAGAATCAAATTGTTTTATTTACTGATGCTGGTGACGCAGGTTCGTTCTCTGTAAAAGATAGAATAAGCGGTGCAACTTCTGGTATAAATGGTGTCGTAACAGATGTTAATCAACAAGATGGATTTATTACTATTACTCCATTTAATATTGATGGATTAAACAGAAACGAAAACATTACATTTGAGAATGCACCAACTCAGATAAAAAATGTTTTAAGTATATCAACTGATTTCGCAGGAACCGGAAGATTTGGTGATAATGCAATTGTTGAACCAGAAACAGAATTTGCCGTAGGAAAGATTTCAGAAGTAAATATATTAAATTCTGGTTTTGGTTATTGGGAATACGAAGTAGACGAATCAGAGATAACTGATTTCGCAAATGGTTTGGGTGAATTAAGAACAGCTAATAATGATTTTGTTTCTCACGGTATTATTAAAGCGGACACTCAAGGTGTAACGAGCGGATATTCGGCAGGAACTAATTCTCACCTAAGTGGTTGGAAACAAAATGGTGTAACAACAACGAAAACGAATCTACCTGATGCATCTTTACCTTTAATAGTTGAACAAATAGTTCTAGGTGCTAATCCAATATCAACCTATCCTATTCTATCTCCTCAATTTGAGCCTTGGTTTAATAGTACTGCTTCGGATGGATACGCAATATATGATTTAAGTAAACAGGGTATGGCAATCTCATCCGCAACTGTAACATGGCTTACACAGATAAGATCAAAAACTGCTACTGCAGCTATTACGGCAAGATGGAATAATATCGTTGTTCCAGCATTGAAAGAACAGGTTTGGTATAAGTCAATGGAAAACCTTGTCTGGGAATTCGATGAGAACATTAATGTATACGATCAAGAATACTTTGATTCAGGACAGAGAATACAGGATAGTGATTTCTATCAAGAGTATTCATATCAAATTAAATCAAGTTTACCTATAGAGAATTACGAAAAGTTATTAAAAGAAAATATGCACTTGGCAGGTTCAAAACTGTTTGGCGATTTTATATTTAAGGCAAAGGTAGGCGGAACAATTAAACCTAGGTTCTTACGAAGATTCAACGACCAAGGAACTGGATCTCCATTCGATATTGCTGATATTACAAGTCTAAATGCAGGTGTTACTAACTTTACTGCTGATAGCTCGTATGTGTCGGCCGATCACGAACCAGGTGGTACAGGTGGATTAACATTAGTTCAAGCTAACGTTGCTGATCTAACAATTACAAAGAATTGGAATCAAGGTTTCCATGATTACACTGCAACGGCAGCCATACCATCAGGATCAGGACCATTCCCAGTTGCTATTTTATTACACGGTAATGGCGGAACAGGTTCAGCAATGGTAAGTCAATTCTCTAGTGAATTGCCAGGACATATATGTGTTGGAGTTAACGGCTATTTAAATAGTTGGAATATTTCAAATGAAACTTCAAATGGTCCTGACATTACTATGTTGGAAGAACTTATTACTAAGCTGAAACTATATAATAACGTTGACGATACTAAGATTCGTATTGTAGGTGTATCAAATGGTGGTGCACTTGCGTTGAGAGCCGCTGTTGAAATTAACGATCTTTCTGTTGATACGATCGTCTGTATGATATCACAAACTCACGATTTCCAATACAGAGATAGTTCATTCTGGTATCCAGCAAATGATTTATTTACAGGTGATACTTATCCTAATGATGGTTACGATACAGCGCAGAACCCAATACCACAAAGAAGAATTGTTCAAATGAACGGAAGAGCAGATACTGTCGTTCCTTATGCTGGCGGTCCATTCGTAGGAGTTAACTTCTTACCTGCTACAGAGTCTGTGTTTAGGTTCGCACAAGCACAAGGCTATACTGGACTTCAATTAACAACAGGTCCGACGTATGGTGGAACAAGTAGAATTTATGATTATGGAAGTGTAATATTCTTACGTGAAGATGTTGCCCACGTTGTCTCGGATGATATGAAACACTTGCTTGGCCAGTACTTAGAAAACGATTATGATATTACAACGCCGCCTTCATAACCAATAAATATAACTATAAAGAATTTTAGGAAAACAAAATGTCTAAACAAATAATTAGTATCGGTGCATCCGCTAACGACGGGACAGGTGATCCGTTAAGAAATGCATTCGACAAAACCAATGATAATTTTAATGAGCTTTATCTTGCGTTAGGAGATGCAAATAATCCAGTAGATCTATTTGATATTAACAGCAATTTAGACTTGTTAGGTAAACCACACAAAGTATCTTTCTTATATGATACGAAACTAAATCTCGATAATGTTAACCCAGGTACATATCATGGTTCTATAGGCCATGCTCATGACACAGGTTCATTATATTACGCGCACGGTTCATGGAATAAGTTATTAACGGATACGTCAGGCGGCGCTCCTACAAGTTATGTAGATCCTCTTAATCCGTTTGTTTATAATACAAACATTATCGGTAGTGAAACTAACGGTTACGTTTTAAGTACAAGCGCAAATGGTTCTTACAGTTGGGTTGAAGGCGGTAGCGGTGGCGGTTCATTCGCAAACACAGATATAGATTTACATTTAAATACCGGAGCTGCGTCTAGTGATCAACTATTAAGCTGGAATGGGTCTGATTATGCTTGGACCGATGCGGGAAGTGGTGGTGTAACAAGTTTACTTAATTTATCAGATGTCGGTACAGACGGATCAAGCGGTCAAGTATTAACGACAGACGGCAGTGGCGCATTTACATTCACAACAGTAAGTGGCGGTGGCAGTTATGCTGATGCCGATGTTAATGCCCATTTAAATACAAGTGGAGCTTCTACAAATCAAATATTAAGTTGGACAGGTTCTGACTTTGCTTGGGTTACAGATCAAACAGGTGGTGGCGGTTCTTCAACCTTTGCTGCATTAACTGAAATTGCTCTTGCTGATTTAGATGTACATGATATTGCGGTTCCTGCTACATCGGTTCATGTAATGACACCAAACGGTTCAACCGCATATCGTTCTGATATTCATGGGTCGTCTGATAACCCGACAATATATGTTAATGCTGGCGAAACAATTGCATTTGATTTAACAGGTGTTACTAGTTCTCATCCTTTCCAAATTCAAACAACTAGTGATGCTGCATATAGTACTGGATTAATTCATATTGCTGCTGACGGTGCAAGAACAACTGGTTCAGGTGCTCAAGGCAAAACAACTGGTACATTATATTGGAAAGTACCAGGATCTATAAGTGGCGATTACGAATATATTTGTACTGCTCATTCAAGTATGAAAGGAACGATTACTATTGCTGATCCTTCTGCAGGCGGTGGAAGTTTGCCAAGTCGTACTTCTCCATCACAAGCAACATCTTCAATTGCTGACGGCGCATCTGCTAGCATTGACATTACTGGATTTAAAGGATACGCATTATATACAATTACAACATCAGCGGCTGCTTGGGTAACACTTTATACAGATGGCGCGTCTCGAACAGCTGATAGCTCAAGAAGTGAATCTACAGACCCTACACCAGATGCAGGTGTGATCGCTGAAGTAATCACAACAAGTGGTCAAAAAGTAAAACTGTCTCCAGGAACAATTGGTTATAATTTAGAATCAACACCAACAACCAACATTCCAATTACAGTAAGAAATAAAAGTGGTGGTACTGCATCAATTACAGTCGCAATCGAAATTCTACAATTAGAGGCTTAAAATAATGGAAGAATATATTGTCACTCTTCATAATAGAGAAGACTTAGACGATTTCTATAATGATATGGAAACGCCTGGCGGTGACTTATACATTCCTGATAGAACAGTTGACTTACACTTAAGAAGAGCGATTAGTCGTAATACTCATTATATGTTAACTCCCGAAGAAGTGATTGAATTAGAAAAAGATTCTCGAGTAATGAGTGTAGAATCAAAAGCATTTATTGATCTTATAGAATGGAAAACTACAGGGTATTCTGAATCTGGTACATGGAAAAGAAGTAACGATGGAGTCGCTGTAGGAGACAAAAATTGGGGAATATTACGACATACTATTGGAACCAACGCAGAAAGTGGTACGTGGGGAGATACTGCATTGGGTGGCAGCACAAAAGAAACATCTGCCGCTGTTAATATAACTGCTTCAGGAAAAAATGTTGATGTAGTAATTGTTGATGGATCAATTACAACAACTGCTCAAGGACACCCAGAGTTTGCTATCAACGCTGATGGAACAGGCGGAAGCAGAGTACAGGCGTTTAATTGGTTCTCTCTAACAAACCAATTAGGTCTTGGTGCAAACGGTACTTATGATTATGGTACAATAGGAGTCGAGAACGATACTAATCATGGTGTTCATGTTGGTGGGACTGTAGCAGGAAATACTCTTGGTTGGGCTAGAGATGCAAATATTTATAGTATAGAATTTTATTATGCCGGTGCTGTAAACCAAGTTGTTAATAGTTCACCTCTTTCTCCTTCCACGTTGTGGGATTATATTCGTGAATGGCATAACACAAAACCAATCAACGCAGAAACTGGTAGAAGAAATCCTACAATAACTAATAACAGTTATGGCGGTGGTGTCACTAGAGATAGTTACATTACAAACGGATCTTATGATGGAGTTGGCATAGTTAGATATAGAGGAGTAACCTACGATAAGTACGGTGATCAAGGTATTGATTTAAATGATTCTGAATTAGAAGCAAGAGGTATAAATGTACCATCTGGTGGCAACTGGTATATCGCTTATGCTGCAAACTCAATCAATGCAGATATCACCGACGCAATAGCCGATGGTATTATTATAGTAACGGCATCAGGAAATAACGCGCAGAAAAATGTTAAAGTTGGTGATCAAGATTATCAAAATTACTTGTACCTAAGAGCAGGATCAAATGCATATGCAGCTTCGATACCGAGTAATAGACCTGGCTCGCTTGGTCAGAATGAACCTACTTTAAATGTTGGGGCAGTAGATGTTTATAGAGATGATCGTAAAAGAGTTAGCTCAACTTGTGGTAACGCAGTTGATGTTCATGCAGCCGGTGACAATATAATGAGTTCATTTTTAACAAATGGTTATGGTGGTGTTACTGATTCTAGAAATGGTTCGTATTATCTCGGTAAGATTAGTGGAACAAGCATGGCGAGTCCACAAGTTTGTGGTGTACTTGCATTGCTTGCAGAAAGTAATCCTGGTTTAAATCAAGCTGAAGCCAATGCTTGGATAGAAGCAAACGCAACTAAAGATGTAATGTATGATACAGGAACTGATAGTAGTACTGATTTCCAAAGTTTACAAGGTTCTCCAAATAGAATATTAAGATGGATTAATCAAAGACCTGAAACAGGAATGAGTTTTCCAAAAGTAAATGCAAAAGCAAGACCTACAAGTGGATTAGCGTATCCAAGGCCAAGAATAAGAAAGAGAGGTTAGTTCAATGGATATAAATAAACTAAAATATAGAGAATTAAATTACAATGGCTGAAATTCTAACAAACAATTTTAATCAAGACGTTAATAAGTTATTCATTGCTGACGCAAAGGCTAATGACGACTATTATATGTTTGTTTCTAGCATAGGTGGAATTGAGCCTGTTGATTCTGCTACTTCGCAAAACGAATTTTTAGAAAAGACGTTATTTGGTAAAAAGATACGCAATCAAGATATTAACTTTATGATAAAGTATTACCCTTGGCAACGAGGTATTGTGTATGCTGAATACGATGATAAAATAGATCTTGATGGTTTAAACTTTTATGCCGTAGTCGGTCCAAACGATAACGACACTGATGATTACAGAGTTTATAAATGCCTTAATAATAACGAAGACGTTGGTTCACAAGCACCACCTACTTTCGATGCTGCTAATATAAATCAAGTATACGAAACTGCCGACGGTTATGTTTGGAAGTATATGTATCGTCTCACTACATTACAATTCGAAGGTTATAACGCTTTAGGTTATATACCAATTGATCCTACTGCAACCGTTGAACCAGCAGAGGTTTACGGTGGTGGTATATCTGAGATTCAAGTTACTAATTCTATTGTTAATAATGGGTACGAAGAAAAGAATGGTCTTATAAAAGGCGATGGTCGTCCACCAGAGCGAGTTGGCGGTCCCTCTTCTCACGGTAATGTTAAATTAGAAATTGATCCAAAAGAGCAAGATTGGCAAGCAACAGAAAATTACTATACAGGTCAATTCTTTTATGCCACAAACCCAAGTTCAAGTGTTACGAATCTATTTGAAATAAAAGCTTATAATCTGATTCAAGGAAATGGCCTGGCTGAAATTACTGTAGGTGAAGAATTATCGAATCCAACCCGCGGGAACGTAGAGAATGCAACTCTAGCAGAGCCTGTCGTAATTACATCAACATCTCATAACTTAGTTAATGGTCAACCAATTACATTTAGAAACGTTGTTGGTATGACAGAATTAAATGTAAATGAAGCAGACACAGATACACTTGCTGAAACTACTTTTTATGTTCAAGTTGTGAATGCAGATACATTCCAATTAAAAACAAATTCATTATTAACATTGGATCTTGATGGTACTAGCTTTGGCGGATATACGTCAGGTGGTACATGGAAAGGTTTAACAGACTTCCTGGTATCAACAGCAACGATTAATGCAAATATTAAAATCTTCCCTCGCGTTAAAATTAGCGGAGACGGTGACGGAGCAGTAGCAGTACCTGAAATTGATAATGGTGGTATTAATAAAATTATTCTTTTAAATAAAGGTACAGGATATAACAACGCTATTGCGACTGTTGTAGATCCTCTCATTGATTTTAACCCAGGCGGAACTGAATCAGCAGATGTAAGAGCAATTATTCAACCTATCATTGAACCGAAAGGCGGTCATGGTTATAGTTTGTTGGATGAATTTAGATGTAAACATTTTTCAATGTATGGATTCATTACAGCAGAAGACAATACAAAGATCGGAGATAAGAATACTTACGGATGTATTGGTATTGTAAAAAGCCCAACTTTCAGAGATATGACAGGCGTAGCTACATGGAGAAGCGGTCAAGCAAATACCGCACCCGAACCTGATGTCTTTGATAATAGAATCGCGATTATAACAGATGATTATGGAAGATTAAACGCAAATAGCACAATCACCCAAATTGATGTAAATAACGAAGTTGTCTTTAGTGCTCAAATACACGAGATTGACGAAACTTCAAATACGGTATTTTTAGCAGAATATATCGGACCATATAGAAATAATGCTTTGGTTGGTAATGGAGATACATCATTTAATCCAAATTTAGCAATAACCTCGAATACTGGTCAGAGAATAACAATAAATAATCCTGTAGCAGATAATGTTACATATTCGGATTACAAACAGAGAACGGGCGAAGTGTACTTCATGGAGGACTTCTTCCCACTAGCAAGAACCGATCTCTCGCGAGAAGAATTTAAATTTGTACTGGAATTTTAAGGAACGTAAGTAAAGATGCCTATTAATAAAAACTTAAACCAAGCACCATACTTCGATGACTATGATGCCGAGAAGCAGTTCTATCGAGTTATGTTCAAGCCTGGGTACGCGATACAGGCAAGAGAACTTACACAACTTCAGAGCATACTTCAAAATCAGGTAGAATCATTTGGAGATAACGTATTCAAAGAAGGCTCAATTGTAAAAGGCTGTAACTTTACAGAACTTGATGATCTTCAATACGTAAAACTAAATGACGGCCCTACAGGATTCAATGCAGAATCATATATCAGTACATCTGCGGTTGAAACATTAGCAGGTCAAGAAGTTGAACTTGACTATGTTTATCAGGTAAAAGGACAATCTTCTGGCCTTAAAGCAGAAATCGTTCAAGCCGCAAAAGGTTTTCAAACAAGACCACCAAATCTAAACACTTTCTTTATTAACTACACTAACATCGGTAATGCAGGCCAAACTCAATTCCAAGCTGGTGAAGCGTTAGTTGTAACGAGATTCAAATATTTAAGAGGAACCACGAACGAAGCCTTATCAGTTAATATTGTTATTAACACAGGCCTTGCAGTGTATGGTTCGCCTACAGCAGGAAATCCACATGTTGGTAGAGCATTCGGTATCGAAGCTGCTCCTGGTATTGTATTTCAGAAAGGTCATTTTATATTCACAGCAGAACAAAGATTGGTTGTTGAAAAATATAGTAATGTTGCCGATAATAAATCAGTTGGTTATTTAGTATCAGAAAGATTAATTAATAACCTACAAGATAACAGCCTATACGATAATGCAAACGGTTCTAGGAATGAAAATGCCCCAGGTGCAGACAGATTAAAACTTGTTCCTACGTTAACAGTATTGGAAACTTCAGACGGAACTCAGAATTCAGACTTCTTTACATTGGCTCGTTATCAAAATGGTAATGCAATTACTGTAAGAGATGTTTCTCAATACAACGTATTGGGCGAAGAGATGGCTCGACGTACCTACGAAGAATCTGGTAATTACATTTTAGAAACGTTCCCAATAACTACCGATGATCGTATTCCTACTGGTGCTGCCAATAGTGAAGTACAATGTGTCGTTGGACCTGGCACTGCATATGTGAAAGGTTATAGAGTAGAAAATTCTGGTGAACGTTCATTCCAAATAGATCAAATAGGACAAACCGAAACAGTTAACAATCAAAACGTTTCAATGGAATATGGAAACTATTTTGAAATTGATACTACAAGTGCCTCGCAAGGTTATTTGAATTTAGGTATTCTTTCACCAGCAGATGCGCAAACATCAGGAAGTAATTCAGTTGGTGCAGTCTCAGTACAAAACATAACAGATAAAAGAATCTATATTCACTCTGCTGTATATAACGGTGCTCAAGCTATTAAAGACATTACCAAATTATCAGATGGTAGTGGTGATGTACCTATAAGAACAAATTCTATCGGTTCACCTGTTATTAAAGAAACGGGAAGAAAAGCATTAGTCTTTGATACTGGTATTAACGGAATATTCGCAACATCAAATACTCTTGTTCCTTGTAGAGCTCAGAATACAGGAACGGCAACAGCTGGCACGATTACATTAACTGCAGGACCAGGCGAAGATTTTAATTGTCTTAACGACGATATTCGAGTTAACTTGGCAGGAACAACATATCCTGTTATAAGTACCACTACCGCTGTGAATAATTCACAACTTAATATTGTTTGTGCAGGTAGTTTAAATGGTTCAGTAGAAGTATTTTACAATAAAAGACAGATTGGTTCATCAAGTGGTATCTCACCTTATGCTAAAACATTACGTGATACTTATATTAAGTTTAGTTACTCAAACGTTAAAACACAATACAGTTTAGGTTTCCCAGATGTATTTAAAATTGTAAGTATTACAAATGCATCAGGAGAAGATTTTACAAGCAGCTTTAGATTAAAAGAGAATCAGAAAGATACTTATTACGATCTATCTTATGTAGAATATATTGAAGGTCGTCCTGCGCCAAGTGGTGTTATGACAGTTAATCTGCAATGCTTTGAGGTAAATACTTCAACTGGTAAATACTTCTTTACGATTAACAGTTATCCCAATACTCTAAGTAAGTTTGATATTCCTTCTTATGTATCAGAGTCAGGTCAAACATATAACTTAAGAGATTGCTTTGATTTCAGACCGCACGTGAATAAAGATGCATCTGCAAATTATTCGGCGGTTATAGGTAATGCTCCAACAATTGGAACACAGGTTGGGTTCAATACAGTATCGTTTAGTCAAAAAGGAGCTGCATTAGTTCCTGCTGCACAACAATCATTACAAACAAGTATAGAACATTACTTATCAAGAATTGATACGATTGCTTGCGATTCTTATGGTGAGATTGTTATCATTAAAGGTGAAGAACAGAAAATGCCTGTTCCACCAAAGCTTACAACAGATCAATTAGCAATCGCAAATGTTGAGATTCCAACTTTCCCTGCGTTATCTAAGAAGCAGGCTGATATTCTTCGTAAACCTGGTTATAGCATTAAGCCAAGAGCAACAGGTGTTAAGAATTACACAATGAAAGATATGCACGATCTTGAAAAGAAGATTGATAACATGGCATACTATATTTCATTGAATCAATTAGAATCTGAAACAGATAATTTAGTTGTACGTGATGAGAACGGTTTAAACAGATTTAAGAATGGTTTCGTTGTAGATCCTTTTAACAATTTACGGTTATCAGAAATCAATCATCCACAGTTTAATGCCGCAATACCGTTTAATCAGAAAATTTTAACTCCTTCGTTAAAAACATTCCCATTAGATTTGATATACGATTCGGCGTCGGGCTCTTCGATCTTCCCATCCACTGCTGATGCTAAGGCAGCGACTGTAGGAAGGAATTCTAATGTTGAAGTAATCACACAACCTTATGCAACTAACTTTAGAAATTGTGTAAGTAACTTCTACAAGTATGTAGGTGATGGAGTTATATCTCCACCTTACGATGCTGCTTATGATACGACAGTTAATCCTGCTTCTATTGATATTGATTTAACTGCTCCTTTCCAAGAATTCGTTGATGAGATTCAAGCATTCATACCTATGACTGATACTTCATCTGTTAGTAGCTTTGTTGCCGATGGCAGCCGTGGCGCAGGAACACAAACAACTACTATTACAACAAGATCAAGTCAAGTTGAAATAGACAGTTCAAGAACAACAGAAGCGTTTGTTGGTGAATTTGTTTCCGACTTTAGATTCCAACCATATATGGCCGCAAGAGATATCAAAGTTTATATGTCAGGATTAAGACCTAATCAAAGACATTACTTCTTCTTTGATGGAGTGAACGTTGATGCCCATATAATGCCAGGTTCAATTACCGCCGATACAGTAGGTGCGGTTGGTAGGTATGGTGATAAAGGAGCTTCAGTTCTAACAGATGCAAACGGTGTATTAAGAGCAGTGTTCCATTTACCTGCTGAAACATTCTATGTAGGTGATAGAGTATTAGAAATTGCCGATGTAAGTGTATATGATAATATTTCTTCTGCTTCAACAAGTAAAGGATTTGTTACATATCGAGCGTATAACTTCAGCGTTGAGAAAACAAGTTTAACAACTTCAACAAGATCTCCAAACTTTGATGTAAATACAACAGTAACAACAAGAAACGTTGCTCGACGTATTCGAGGAAGAGATCCGCTTGCGCAAACATTCTTTGTTAAGAAAGGTATGGGTGCAGGTTCTAATTCAATTTACTTATCTGATATTGATGTATACTTCCGTCGTAAACCAACTCAGACAGGTTCGGGTGGTGATGATGCAGGTGCATTGAACGGAGTATCTTTACAAATACGTGAAGTAGTAAATGGTTATCCTACAAACAGAATCTTGCCATTCGCAAATGTTCATAAATTACCTGCTAATGTAAATACTTCTGAAGATGCTTCGGCAGCAACAACATTTACCTTTGAGGCGCCTGTACGTTTAGATGTTGAAAAAGAATACTCAATTGTAGTACAACCTGATGCATCAGATCCTAATTACTTAATTTATACTTCTAAAGTTGGTGGGGTTGATTTAACACCAGGAGCAACGAAAGGTTCTGCTATTACTCAGGATTGGGGTGACGGTGTTCTATTTACTTCAACAAATAACTCTGCTTGGAAATCATACCAAGACGAAGATATTAAATTTGCTATAAGAAGACATAACTTTAATTCTTCAACAGGTACTGTTAAATTAACAAACGCAAATCACGAATTCCTGTCATTAAGTAATATCACAGGAAGGTTTACACCAGGTGAATTAGTTTATCAATTATTATCCACTCCTGGCAATACAGGTATTAATACTACCGCAGGTTCTAAAACAATAACGGGCGCACAAGCACTCGATACAGTTTATGCTGCTGGTGATTATATAAGAATTGTAAATACTTCTTCGTCTAAAATAGAAATACATATGATTGCTTCAATCACAAATGCCACTACAGCTATATTGGAAACTCCGCCTTCGTTCTCTGGAGCAGGTAATCATATGCCTGTCGTTGCCGGTGAATTAGATCTATATGATGTTCAAAGAAATCCTTACGAATGTCATGTTGCTCATTCTTCTGCAACTACCGCAAAACAATTTAACGTAGGTGCAAATATAGTTGGTCTTGATAGTACTTCAACAGCAAATGTTTCTGCTATTAACGATATCAACTTAAGTTATGTCCAACCTATGATTATGAAGGCAAATGATTCAACTTCAAGAACTTCGCTAACAGGAACTTTTGTACCTCCTTCTAGTACATCAACTACTTACTTGAAGACAATGCAGTTTAATGATAACAACCATTTCGCAGAGAAAGGTGTTATTCTTTATAGTAAATCAAACGATCCAGCCGGTGTTAAAGCATTCACAATAAATATCGCAATGGAGAATGGAAGTAACGTAACATCTACTCCGTTCATTGATATTGAATCGTCTAAACTTATTGCATATCAATATAAGATTACTAATGATTCTGATACAACTGCAAAATACATTAGTAAGAAAATTGAATTAGCGGAAGATCTTGATGCTGAAGATTTCAACCTAATCCTTTCTGCGTATCGTCCTTCAGGAACAGATATTAAAGTTTATATTAAAGCTCAAAATCAATATGACTCTGATTCGTTTGATTCCTTAGCATGGACTGAATTAGAAAAGTTTGAAGGAGTAGGATCTTATTCTACAATATCAAACCTACGCGATTACAGAGAATTTAAATATAAAATTAAAGATGCAAATAAAACTGGTTCCGTTGAAAGTGGACCACTAACTTATACATCACAGAGTGGAGTGTTTGAAGGATTCAAGAGATTCCAAATTCGTATTGATTTACTATCTCCAAACATACACAACGCGCCAACACTAAAAGATTACCGCGGCCTAGCATTGACATAGGAATTATAGGAACTATAATGAGTATTAATAGAGATAAAACAAATGGAGCAATTCTTAGTACTGATGCTGCCGCTCTCAATAAATATAAAATAGAACGGAACTATTATCGCAAAGTAGACCGAATACAAAATGACTTAGTGGATATTAAAAAGAGTATTCTTGATATTTACCAAAGAATAGAAAAACTGGAAGAAAAATAAATGGCTCAGGATCTAGGTAGTATAACAACTTCGCAAACCTTCCAAAATTGGTTTAACAAGACAAACGAGATAGTTGAACTATTAGCGACTAATGTGGTGACGGCAGCACCAGGTGGTAGTCAAACCCCTGGCAGTGCAACACTTACTGGAAACTTTACTGCAGCTAATGTAATTGGTTCTACAAAGATAAGTACCGATACAATTGAAGCTGTCACTGGTAGCGCTCCGGTTAATGTTAATGGTGCTTTTAAAGTTACAGGTGCTTCTCAATTAACTACAACTTTTGAGAATAGTGCTGGTGCACAAACACGATACACTAACGGTTCTTTGTCTTGGGACGTAGGATTAGAAAATTCAAATCCTGGCAACTTTATTATTAATACAGGCGTTGCTCCTAATAAGTTTTCATTATCAACCGCAGGAACTTTAACAGTTCCTAACTTATCCATAACAGAAGATGCAACGGTAACTGGCGAGTTAACGGTTGGTAGTTTATCAATCGGTCCAGGTGGTGCAGGTTTAAGTACTGACGATGTATCAGAAGGTTCAACGAATCTATATCATACAACGGCAAGAGTAAGAGCTGCAGTAACAGGCGGAGACGGTATTAACGTTAACGCTTCAACTGGTGTGATATCATTTGACGGAGAAGGCGAACTAAACAGTTATCAAGGTAATAAGTTTATCGCAACTGGTTCAATAGGTTCTAGTGATGAAGCATTTATGTCTGGCAAGCAGGTCTCAGGATCGCCGTTTGGTGTATTAAACGCGACAACCAGCGGCAGTAATGTTGAATCGTTTTATTGGTCTGGTGCAGGCGCAGGTGTTAATGGTGCGTTCGCAACGACTGGAAATATTCAAACAACTGGTGGAATTATTTATGTTAAGTCCGGCAGTACTATTAGGGCTTCTATTGACCAATCAGGTAATGGATACTTTACTGGTGATGTAACGACAAACGGATCTGCATCAGACGAAAGATTAAAAGAAAATATTGTTCCTCTCGATAAAGGATTGGAAACGATAGAACAAATAAAGACATATACCTTTAACTATAAAAACAGACCTCAGGATACGCATCCTGGTGTTATTGCTCAGGAGATTGAAGAGTTAGTTCCTGAAGTAGTTTATGATATTGAAATGGAAGATGGTACTTACAAAGCAGTAAGATACCAACAATTAGTGCCGTTGCTAATAAATGCAATAAAAGATTTGAGTGAAAAGGTAAATGTTTTAGAAAACAAGCTTATAAACAAAGAGTAATTGATGTATTGGTCTTATAAATAATAAGGTAATACCACAAGGAAAAGACTAAAGATGGCAAAAATTTCAGAACTACCTCCGATTACAGGTGCCAATACTAGAACAGAAGACCTGTTCGTTATTGTTAATCTAGTCCAAGGTGACGACGGTACAAGTAATATAACTAGACAAGAATTAGTTGAAGCAATTCAATATGAAATCTTTTCTAGAATAACGATCACTGGAGGAACTATCTCTGGTGTGAGAATGTCTGATTCGCGTCTAGACAACGTTGATATAGATAATTCTGAAATCGAAGATACTAACTTTGTTCGCGGCTCAATAGACGATACAGTCATTACCAACTCATCTGCTAATAACATTGTAATTACATCATCCACGTTTACAGACGGTGGAATATTTGATAGTACAGCAAATAATGTAGCAATTACTAATTCATCTTTCAACGATGGCACTGCAAATAACGTAGCAATTACTGATTCATCTTTCAATGATGGCACAGGTAATAACGTTGTACTTACAAGTTCTGAATTAAATGATAGTACAGCCAATAACGTAACGATTACGTCTTCAAGATTATTTGATAGTGTTGCTAACAACGTTGTCATAACAAGTTCAGAATTTAATGAAGGTACAGGCAATAATGTTGTCCTGACCAATTCAACGATTGATAACTCATCAATCACAAATTCTACAGCAAATAATACTATCATCTCCGCCTCAGAGTTTAATTCTGGTACGATTGATGCTACTGCTATTACTAATGGTACGATGGATAATACCGACATTACTAATGCCACCTATACAGACGGTGATATTGATAATGCAACAATCATTAATTCTGATTTCTCTGATGGAGTAATTACAGATTCTACTGCCAATAATATTGTCATAACACAATCTGAATTTAATGACGGTACAGGCAATAACGTTGTCCTAACCAATTCAACGATTGATGATTCTACAATCTCTGATAGTGTTATTACTAACAGTGAATTCCAAGGTACGATGGATAATGTTGTTGCCACTAACATGTCAATTGGTAGTTCAACTGCTGAAGGCTTAAGTGCAAACGGATCATCGTTCGATAATGGTACAATAACAGGATCAACCTTTACAGGCATAGTTGATAAATCTCAACTTGTCGACTTCGATATGAATCTCAGCAAAGAGTTTGAGGCACCAATCGATGATGAAAGTTACTTCGCAATTCGTAACGAAAAGACAGGCGATACAGAACAAATAAACTTCGGACAACTATTCTCTGAAGTATCAAAGAAAACAGCACAGGCACTTAAAGTTAATGTAGATGCCGGTTCTGGTGACGATGATAACCCAGGAACAATGATGCAACCAGTAAGAACACTGGAAAGAGCATTTGAACTTTGTTTAGAAAAAGCAGGCGGCGAATTAAATCGTAACGCAATTAACAACGCTGTTCATATTTCTGTTGGTCCTGGAACATATTATACAAAGGGTAACTTGATGTTACCTGATGACTGTTCTTGTACTTCAACAGCAGGTCAGTACGCAACGGTTATTGAAATGCTTCCTGGCTACGAAAACAATAACGGTATTCTTGTAGGATCTGGTGGTTACGTTCAAGGATTTGGTTACCAGAACTTTAAAGTTGATAACTTTGACTTCCCAGAAGGTGGTTTCGCAATTGCTTATCGACCTGGTGCTAAACTATTACGTTCACCTTACTTAAGAGATAGTACTCAGTTATCTAACTTCTTACGTCAAGATGTT
>Ga0307996_1000166_pt1 | contig 18369 bp, 28 predicted proteins | sample Davwhametageno35_FD_203143 | JGI IMG/M metagenome (GOLD analysis project Ga0307996, IMG submission 203143) | Marine microbial communities from Davis Island wharf, Antarctic Ocean - #35 | ecosystem: Environmental > Aquatic > Marine > Unclassified | place: Antarctic Ocean: Davis Island wharf...
TTTTGTTCCTTATTTATATTGCGTTAAATTTAATTTTGCTACCGAGATCGGCAACGTTATCGTTCATTTTCCAGTCATAGGACTGTGTGAATACGTCAGCTACACTATTTCTATTTGTGAAGGTACACTTCTCTAAATCAAATTGAAATCCTTGTGTTGCAGACTCTCCCGCTTTAATTACCATGTCTACGCCAGTCTTCCACGACTGTACATCGCTATTAAAGGTACTAAGAACATACTGCCCGATAGAACCGGAGAGTATTCTCTTGTTTAGAGTAAAATTAGAGGGGTACATAGAATTACCTGCGTTGGTAACTGCTAATGCATCGTTGACAGTTTCGTATTTAAGCCATTCTATATCATTCTGTAGCTCTACGGAAACTTTGTAAATTCCATCAGTGAGGTTGGTAGTATCAGCTTTAAGCTCTAAGTGGCTTACTTTTTGATACGTACGCGTGCCTGGAGCAACTACTGTAACTGCAGGATCTGTACTAGCAGTAGGTAGAGTAGCGTTTCTTGTCAACTTGCTTGCTTCACCAGAGATGGATAACTTGAGGTTCTCTAATTTCTCAATTAAGAATGTCCCATTTGTTATAACACATTTTTCTAGCTTGTAAACATCGTTAGGCAATTTTATGTATAAATCAAAAGTGTTTAATGTATTTGTACCTGTCTTATAATCCACTAATAAATTAAAGACAACATCTAAAACGTTCTGCGTAAGTGCAGGTATTGTAAACTCAAAATTTGCAGGATTAGCTTTCTTTATACTTGAAGCTTCGTGCATCTTATGTTGTTCATGCAAAGTTTTTTGAGGATAAGTGCTATCCGTAAAAGTTTGGCTAAAACTTAGGTCACTGCTTACGTCTAATCTATGTCGTGAACCTGAGTAAACAAGGTAGACCTCCGCTTCTTTTAGAATATTAAAATTAGCCATTTTTCTCCGGATAGTATAAGGGGCTCAAAAAAGAGCCCCTTACTTTTTCTACTTCATAGTATAGTCCAAAAGACCTCCTATGTCAAGAACTTTTTTTATGCACCTACATACTTAACTGAAAGCTCATCAGCAGACTCAATGTCTGTTCCTAAAGCGTGGAAGCTCATCTCTACAGAAATAACATCATCAATAGAGTGAGTGGGCACTTCTAAGTGACAAGCGGGCATCGCTAGCTCTATTCGAGGAGTGCCGCCTGCACCACCTACTTTAAAGTTAAGATTAAACGCATTAGTAACAACTCCAGTTGCTCCAATAAGATCTTCCCATAAGTCCATGCTTCCATGAGTACCATTGCTTAAGTAACAAGTAAAACTTCCTGATACTGAACGCGTGCCTGTAACATGATCTAAAGGTTGGTTAATTACACCGAGAGTTTCAGGGGTAAGGAACGTCATATTATTAGAGATAGTAATACTTCCGCCTGTTAAAGTAAGAGCATAAGTAAGTGCGCTACCTGAAACAGAGGAAGTTGCGGTTAACTCAGTCAAACGATTACGAATAAAGTTATTAGTACCAGCAATTGCTTCAAAACGTGTTCTAGTTGGAGAAGCCGCCTGCTCAGTAATAATAGTACCCATACCAGACCAGTTAATAGTTGCAATACCATCAATATCAAAATCAATACCTGCTTCGTTCATACAGCAGTTTGCAATCTTGTAAGTAATAGCACTTTCACCCGTAGTTCCACCTAGTGTAAAGTAGATATTTGCTTTACCAAGAGTTGTTTTATTAGATGCGGTAAATACGATATCCATATCGGCATCGCCTTTAGTAATAGCGTCGCCCCATGCTGCTTCTGTACCATCTGCAGGTACAGTATATTGAGCTTGTCCTGCAAGCATTGCCCATAGACACTCTTCTACTGCTGAATGCTTATCATCATCTGCTGCTGCTCCTGCTACATATCCGTCTGCTGATTTAAAAGGACGAGCATAAGTAGAAAAACTCCACTCTGCTGGTGCATAAGAATCAGTAAACATTTTGCGTCCACGACGGCTTACGTTACTACCTGCTGACATTTCATTTAAAGTTACTTCTGAGGTGTTTGTTGCTTGCGAGAATGAGAAACCGTCCAAAACTGGAATTTCCCAAATTGCGCCTGCTACTTCTGCCCCTGCTGTATTTAGGGGTGCGACAAACACCTTACTGTCGCGGCTGAAAAACATTGTATCTGCCATAGTTAATCTCCTATGTTATCTTGAAAAGACAAGGTTTTGAACTTTTGCTCATGCCTGTATTTTCTAGTATCGAACCTCTATAAGTATTTCTCCAACACCTAAGGGTTCAAGTACACCTTCATCAGTATCAATACTGACTATTGTGATTTGCTGTGTGTATTGTACCGCACCTGTGCGATCAAAATACGTTAATCGAGAGCTATCTTCTACTACAGTTTCCACGTCTTCCATCAATTCGTCTAGTGCTTCCACTGCGTCTTCCGCTTGAACGTAGCATCTTAATGTAATAGAAAGAAATCTGTCTTTATAACCGGCCGCCTGATACTCTCTTGTCTCAGAACCAGCATTTAGGTGAATTGCAGGAAACTCCTCCACTTCATCCCAAAATTTAAGTCGGGGAGAAACATTTTCATTTACGTTAGATAAAAAGTTTCCTGACCCATCTATATCTTTAAGCTTTTCGACAAGAGCATTCACTATCCCTAACCGTCTTGTTGTATATGCTCTGCTCATTATAGTCTCCTAGTGTACAGTCTGCCTATAGCTAATTCTACGGCAATTTCTCTAATAGAGCGGCTGATTAAAGCACGAGGGTCTCGTTCAGGACTTCCTTGTGCAAACCCTGGTTCAAATGTTTGATAAGGGTTTTTCTGATAAGTATAGCCAAAACTAGGAAATCCTTGTCTTGTTGATACAGCATCTACTACTCTAACACTCTCTGCGAATCTACCTGTTCTATTTTCTAGGGCGGGTAGATCCATATTGGCTTTTACAGTTTGAGGCAGCTCTTTATTTATCATTGCCATCATCTGTAAAGGTCTTGCTGCTGCAGAGTCTGTTGCTCTTCTTTTTGCCTTACGGGTTCTCAAGGCCATAGCACTTAGTACTATTTTTCTTCCTGTCTTAGAACCTTTGCCTTTACTTTTAGTCTTAGTGCTCATCTTAACTGATTTAGCACTAACCTTTACATTCTTTTTTCCTTTAAACTTATCAGTAACTAAGGCTGCTGTTTTATCCTTCAATGAAGGAGATCCCTTCATATTTAGCATGTCAGGAGTTAAGCTGCCTATAAACTTCCTGTAAACAGCTTTTACGGCTTTTTCTTCTTTGGAGTCTGCTATATTATCTTGACCTGTTTGAAAAGCAATTACAGAAACGTAATTTGCATTAAGCTTGCCTTTCTTTGTAACTATATTATGCCCCTCTGTAATAAGTCGTTTTATCTCTCGATGAGATACTGAATCCAGTTCTCCTTTCCTAAAAGACCCTTCTATATTATAAAGCAGTAGTTTTTTTGTAGCATCATCTAACCCTGCAACAGACCTGGCTACCTGTACCTGAGAAACTGCATTACCTCTAGCTCCGTGCCCTTTATGCAAGTTTTGTGATATATCGTTCTCAGCACTAGCTTCTATAGCTCCTGATTGTACTAGAGTTTTTATCATTGTTTTTTTAATCGTGCTTATAGACCTAGAAAAACTACTAACAATAAACATATCTTTGTTCAGTGTATAAGGAAGACGTATTTCAGGCAGCTTAGAAACAACTGCATTATATCTTCTAGTATTACGTTTTTTAAAATTCTCTTGTAGCTTTCTTGCGTGTGCTTGGGCTTCTTTAAGTGCTAGAGCTAAGTCTCCCTTGCTGGGCGTGCTTCCTGTAGATGCTTGTATAACTTTTTGTAGCTCTTCGGTATCTGCAAGTATTAATAACTGCCCTCTTTGCCTTGATACAGCTTTACGCGCTTCTGCGTCCAGCTTCTTTAACAAAGGGTTTGTAAACTTTTTATCAAAAGACTGCTTGCTCATTAAAAGTTCTTATATAGATCCAAGACTCTTTTAATATGGTCTGGGAACGCTACGTTATTACGTTGGCTAGAAGAAGACTGATTCTGTATGCTTGCTCCTTGCATAGTTTGACGAGCTTTATGCTCATCTTTAATGTAGTATGTAAGTAAGTCAATTACAGCTAGTTGTAAGTCTGGAGGACATACTAAGTAGCCTGCTTTATAAACAACTTCTACAGCACCAGGGCCTGTTGGGAAAGGTAAATACCCATTAGAGCCATTAGATCTAAAGATACTATCAGTATCGGAGTCTAAGTAGTACTCTTTATTGACAGTAAGGGTCTTATAATCTGAGGCAATACCGATGCGCTCTTTAACAGAGACAACAGTATTAACAGGGCTTTCCGTTAGCTGAATAGAAGTAGTTTTATAGTTATTATTAAAGTACTCTGTTTTGTTTGCAGCATAGTAGTCTACAAACGTGTTATTACAATAAGTTTTTACTAATTGACTCACGGCACTTATTAACGAATTGATACGAGCATCGTCCTTAGTACTTTGGATACCTTCGGATGCTTTGTATTCGTCTAGTGTTATTAAGTTTGCCATAAGATTATAAGTCCATTAGTAAAAACTCGGGGGCGAACCCCCAAGTTTTATTACTCTTCTACAATTAAGATGCAGCGTATTCGATACGAACTGAAGGAAGGTTGCCTACGGCACCAGCATACAATTCGGTGAATCCGAGTGACTGAGCAGCTACAATAGCAGTACGCTGATTTGCAGTCTCATACTCACTTTCAATACCAACACCTTTCAGACGTGGTACAACGTAGTTGTGAACGTTAACTGCGATAGCAGCAGTCTTGTTCGCAGCACGTGCAAAGTGATCAGAGATAACAACAGGAGAACCGTAAACAGAACCCATGGTACCTTGTACTTTAGCAGCTAGATCAGAACCAACTTCACTAACATCAGCGAAAGCAGGATCATTTACTAGGTTGTAGTACTCTTCAGTGTTAACGATGTAAGCAACGTCAGCAGGATTGATACCATACTTACCCATCTCACCACGTGCAGACATAAGCATAGCAGCAGTAAGGTTCGCAGAACCGTTAACAGCTAAGTCAGTTACAGAAGCAGAATCACCGGCGAAGAAAGAACCAGATCCATCAGTACCTGCAGCGCCACACAGACCTACGATTGAAGCATTACCAATAGTGAAAGCGCCATCAATTGCACGAGCGTGAGCACGAGCTAGAGCAGACAAGATCATTGGCAAGATAGTTACAACAACTTGCTCGTCAGTATCAGCACCGATATAGGTACCAGAGATAAGACGCTTAGCGAGTGCAGTTACTTCACGCAATTCAAACTCGTTAGCAGCTACTTGGGTACGGTTTTCTAAGATACCGTCGCCAATGCCACCGGCAGAGAAGGTTGCAAGGTTAGTGTCATCCATCAAAGGAAGTACAGTTGCGCCAGAATTAACATTCATTTCTTTAAACAACTGAGCTACACGTTGGTTAAGACGAACTTCTTCTTCAAAAGTAGTTGAAACGATAGTATCTAAAGTACCAGCGTTAGTGTCGAACTGAACACCAGCTTTTTGAGCCAGATCCTGTGCGAAGTTAGTGTTCCAGCCTTTACCAGTGATTTTACCAAGTACAGAAGCATGGAGAAATTCCTTGCCAAACTTAGTTAGATCGCCGCCGCGGTTGCTGAAGCTTTTCTTGCTATTTTGCATAGCTTCGATTTCGACAGACTTCTCGTCGAGGTCAGCTTTATGCTGTGCTAGAATACCAGCGATGTCTGCGTCTTTAGCAGCCATTTTGGTTTCCATGTCAGCCATAAGAGCTTCAACGCCAGACTGAATACCAGTCTTAACCTTGATGTTTTGTGCTTCGATAAAAGAAGCTTGTGTTTCAGCTTCGGCTTTCTCAGCTGCTTTTTGCTCGGCTTGCTTCATTGCGATTTTAGCAGCTGTATCTTCAGCTACCTTCTTTGCAAAAGCTTCCAAGTCGATGTTTTGATTGTCCATTTTGATCTCCTGATCTGCGGAAATAAGTTCCGCGCTTTTCGGTGTGTGGTCACTAGCTATATTTGAAGAAGTATCTTCGTCCTTAGCCAGAGACTGACCGGCTAGATCTACACGATTAGTGAAAGTTTTTTTGAATTCTTCGTATTCCTCAGTGGAATCAAAAGACTTCGCGAGCGAAAAAGTAGCTGCTTGATTACACGGTACCGATACAACAGATACCTCAAATAACTCAGCGTCCTTAATCATTAGTCCATCGGTTTCTTTTATATAGTCAGCGTCCTTGACTCTGAAACCGACAGAAAAGGCTCCAAGAACACCGTCTTTAACAAGTTCAGCAACATTGCCTGGGGCATTTTTACTGATCTTACATTCTAACTCTAGGCCATTAGGTCCTGCTTTCATACCTGTGGCTCTACCAATTGGTCTATCATAGTCATGATTAAATAGAATAATTGGATTTTTTTCAAAATTCTGTAATCCACCTTTCTGCCAAGCTTCTGCTGAAATAGTATCACCCGCGCGATCGAAGTCAGCTGTACTTGCCATTCCACGGATCATGACACTGCCATCATCCCCTTCGTGGGCTTTAAAAGTAGACGTAAGATTAAAGATTTTATTCATCTTCTTTCTCCACTTTAACTGCAACCTTGGGTGCAGGCTTGACCGCTGCCTTAGGTGCAGGCTTTGGTGCTTGAACCGTCGGCTTTTCAGCTTCAGGCTTTTTCGTAGGAGTTACCTTACTATATTGCTCAAGGTTGCCCCAAAATGCGCTTTGTTTAATCATAGTCATTAAACCAGCATACCCACCAAATATGTACTTAATAGTAGATCCTGTTACAGGCTGTCTATTGCCTAGGCTAACATACTCAGATTCGGTGTGTACTTTCTTTTCTTGAGCATAAAAAGCTGCTACCAGCTTGACTGCTTTTAATCTTTTTACTTTATTACTCATCTTCAGTCTCCTCAACTGGTCTGCCACCCTCGTCGGGGTTAGCTGCAGATCCTGCTATATTTGCAGGTATTCTAATTTCTTGTGTTCCTTCGATCTCTGGAAAGCCTAAACGCTCACGAGCTTCAGCAGCAGTAATAATTCCGCCATTTACTAGAGAAGTGTAATATGCTGATGCATCTCGTAGCTCAGGCGCGAGAGCTGGAATATCGGTAATGTCTTCAACACAGTGGAAACCATAAAATCGAGTCATTGCAAAATTAATTTTTCGAACGATAGGAAGTATAGTCTCCAAATAATATAATCGTAAATTTGGGCGAATGTTAGCATTATTACCAGAATCCAAAAGGATTGGAGGGATCCCGAGTGCCTTTAAAATAACCTTTTCATTTTCTAAGATTGCACTTTGGAAATCCAAATCTTTAAAACTTACGTTTGAAATAGAGTCTACTTCAATACCACCGTCTAAGATTAAAGGACGTCGACCACCTGCATCAGGTCTATAGCGTTGTTGCCAAGCTAAGATCATACGGTCTTTAATTTTGTCAGAAAGTGTGTTTGGCGATTTGAGTACAAGGCCGGGAACAGCACCGTTCTTAAAGAAGTTATCCTGAAATTTACGCATAGAAGAAATAAGATTCATTGTGCGTGCTGCAGGACTAAGGCGCGGAACTCCTCGATAGATAGAGTGGAAAGAGTTATCTTTAATATGTATAATCTCGTCAACAGTAAAGTCTACGTCTACTAGGCTATAGTGGCTGACATACGTTTTTTCATCTGCGTGAACAATAACATTGCTTGCAGGAAGATGGTACATATGAGCACCATCGTAGTAGATAAAGATGTTACCGTCAATAATAAAGTCTGTAACAAGGTTTCTGCGGAAGGTGTTAATATCTTGATAAGGATTAGGTTCACGATTTAAAAGTGTCTCTACCTTACTACGCTTTATACCTTTAATCACGCCTTTAGTATTAGTATGAGGTTTGACAATAGTAGGAATCTCTGCAACATCATCTACAATCATATTTACACCGCGATTAACAATTTCTAGCTGCTCATAAGCTCTTTCATAGCTTAGAGTGTCTTCACGGGAGCCTTCCTTATTGCCAACGTCATGAAACTGAGCTGGGTTTAGCTTTTCGGTTCTTCCTAAGATATTGTTATACCAAGCCATGTTTTTCTCTTTGAATCTCTACCCAGCGCATCTGTTTCTTTGCAGTCCCTAGCGCAGGATCTTTACCATAAATTGAGTGAAGTTTTAAATGATGAGTATGACACAATGTTGCTGTATCGTTATAAAGCTCAGCATGGTGCTCTTCTATAAAATCATCCCGAAGCGACTGTATGTACTCAGGGTTATGTTTGTTCTTTAGTAACCATTGATTTAGTAGTGGCGTTAAACTATAAAAGTGGTGAAAGTCTAACTGCTCAGACTCACCACAAATCTCGCAAGAGGAACCTTTCGCATACTTAGACTTTGCCTTGTCGCGTACATACTTTACATAGTCACGTTTTAACTTAGGCATTTCTTTTGGGTTCCTGATTTTTCATTAGAAGAATTATATCTAGTTTAAGGTATATTGTCAACCACTATTTTTAACTAGGTGTCGCTAGAAGGATATATTTGCAGTTTGAAATGAATATAATCCATAACGAAGAGCATCTGCCATATGCGAAGCCATATTGTGCCTTGGTTTTTCTCTTGCAAGATTAGGGTTAGGATCCCACTGATAAGAGTCTAGGCATATAAGGGATTGCTTACATTGTTGATCAACAAATAATTTATTGTTATCAACAACTGCGGAAACATGCCCTATACCGTCTAGCACTGATTTTTTTGCATTGATAGTAGATATATCATAATTCTGCGCTAGATCAAAACGAGTCTGCTGTGCTGCAGAGTCAATGTATATATAGTCAATATCCCATCTTTCTATAAGTTTTTGTATTTCTATCGCATGTTGCTCTGTAGTACGTTCGTTATTAAAATATTCATCTAGTAAATAGAATTTATCTTCGTCCCAATCATAGGCAATTACACACAGTGCAGTAGGATCTTTGAAACCTACGTCCAACCCCGCGAACACGTCCATCTTACTAGTATCAAACTGAGACAAGTCTTTGACTTGGCTCTCAAAATCGAACTTCCAAATCTGTCCTTCATAAGTATTAAAGTCAGCTTCATACTCTTGTTTAAATTCCGCTTCAGACATAGACTTACGTGCTTCTGAAATATCTGACTCAGACATACGAGGGTTATCACGGTAAGTTGCTCTTATGGATGCCCACTCTGGAAAATCATCTGAGAATCCTCTATAGAAGAACTCCGAGAACCAGTTGTTGCGACCCCGTGGCGTGGAGATAAAGATAGCTTTAGAATTAGGCTTGTCTAGGGTAGGTCGAAGGGCAACGTTGAAGGCATCCTTGCCGTCAGCGAGTGCGGCCTCATCAAAGATGATAAGGTCATAAGATCTACCTACACAAGAATCGACCTGATTAACAGAGCCCATTCTTACAGTAGATCCATTAGAGATTTCAATAACTTTGTCCTTGGCGTTATCTTTTGTAACTTCTAAGTCAAAATGCTTAATAAGATTCCTTTGAAGATCAAAAGAAATCTGAGACAAGGCATAATTAGGAGACATAATAAGGATGTTAGAGCCAGGTACCAAAGACACGAGTTGTCCAATGATGTTGGCTATATATGTCTTGCCCTGCCGCCGAGAAACAGCAGCAGACACAAAACGATACTTTGGGTTATTAATCGCATTGATAATTGCTATCTGCGAAGGTAACGGAGTGACATTCAATAACTCCATATAAGGAGCTATTGGAAGTTTAAGGAATCTTGTCTCAGATCCTATTTCAACTATTTCATCAGAGATAATATCTCTTCTACTTATTTCTACTGCCATATATTAATCTTCTTTTTGTACAATTTGCCACATTCCCCAAGCGAAACCCGCCCAGGCCACTAAGTGTGCTACGCCACCAAATAAAATAACTACTCCACAGACTCCCATAAGAATAAGGGAGTCTTTCTTTTCTTTTATTTTATTCAACATGAGATCCTCTCTTTTTATGTCCGTTCCAAGCTACAAACCCCGCTACACGCAGTGACCAATAAGCTAGGTAGTTAAGTACTTTAAAACCGTTTACTTCGATACAGATATCACGGAAAAGTTCGTCCATATATTTTTGATCACGGTATCCTATATTAGTTCCATCTCTCCTTTGAAGAGTAGCAAACTTGTAACCATAATCATGTACTAAGCCGCCCATTAAGAGTACTCCGACAGGAGACAGGAAAGTTGCAAGGAACTTTGGTACCGATGCTCCATCAAACTCAAAGCCGGCAGGTATTGTATACTTTATGCCTCTTAGCATAAAGTCAAAATCTTCCATAATTTTCCACTTTCGTGAACCGAGTAACCACATTAAAATACCTTTGAAAAATCCTTTATCCTTTGTTGCAATAGGAATGGGAGACATTACAGGCATACGTGCATACTTAAAATCTACTAAACTTTCTAGTTCTTTACTATCAAATTTATTTACAATCCAGCCGCATAGTACTAGTATTATTAGTACTGTCCACTGCCAAAACGTTTCTGCTATATATAGTATAATTTCTAAAGATTCTACCATCATTTTTTACCTCCTACTGCTTCTTTGGCATAAAATGCCGCTACAATTGCGGCTACCGATACAAAGTAAGTAGGTGCCATAGAGCCTAGTGTTTTCTGGGCCTCATCTAAACCTGCGAGACTAGCTAGTACTACTGCAAAGGGGTATAGTAACATTCCTGCAAGTGCGAACCATGCCATGTTGCGTTGGGCATCTCGCATTGCATCTGCATCTTCTAGTTCTTTGCGTTTTGCTTCAAGATACATAGACTGCTCTGCTTCAGAGACTTTCCCGTCGCCGTTTGTGTCTGCCGGATGAAATTCTTTATCTACCATTTTACTTTATTTGCCCAATATGCTGCGGACATAGGCCCTCTAGCTATATTCTTTGCGTGTCTCGCTTTAAAAGACTTACGTTTTGCTTTCATTGCTGCTGATTCACCGGCCTTCGGCTTCCCTGCCGTACTAGCTCCCTGCTGACCGAAACGAATTGTTTTTACTTTACCGCCAGTTCTAGCTACTACAATATGAGACTTCTTAGCATGCCCTGGAGTACGTTTGGGTTTATTATAACCGCTAACGCCTGCCCGTTTTAACCTTGAGTCTTTTTTCTTTGTTTTTCGCTTTGCTGGCATAAAGTTTACTCCTTACTTTTGCTAATTGCGCCTGAGACATCTGCTCCAGCTGCGGTAGCTATATCCGCTACTGCTGTTCCTACTCCTCCGAGAGTTCCGTTAATGATACCCTGAGTGCCGTCAATAGCAGCGTTCATGGTGCCACAGGCTCCAAGTAGTAGTGCAGATACTATAACTAAATATTTCATCTGTTTCTCCGTTCTTTTCTTACCCTAAAAACCGTAGAGTGCTGGTGGTAAGGTGCCCCATCACACCCTGGTTAATAAGTTATTTCTTTTTTGCTCTCTTTCTAGCATTCATATTTGCGTATAATCCTCTACGCTTACTCTTCGTCTTCGTCTTCGTCTTCTTCGCCATAGTCAAGTTCCTCTTTAACACACTCGCAAGGGTCACAATCACAATCTGGACAGTCGCAGATTTGGGGGGAGCTAGGAGAAGTTCCTAATGCATCATACATAGCCTCTTCCTTAGTACCAAACTTTAGCAGGTTACCTTCTTCAGTTCTATAGCACCATCTTCCTCGTTTCTCAAATATTTCAATCATTTCTTTGCCCTTCTTCGTCTATTCGTAGCAGTTCTCTGTCCACGTTTAGGAAGTTTTCTTTTTGGTTTCTTCTTATTCATAATAATCTCCTAGCTTAGCCTATCAAGGCCATTATCATAAAAATTAAAAGGGGTATAAATAGGATTGAAATACCTAACCCTTTTGCCCACATTAGTATAAATTTTTTATTTTGTTGTTTTTCATAACGCGCCAACGCAGCTTCTTTTTCTCGAAGTTTCTTTGCGTCAGACTGAAACTGTAGCCAAGCATTCCACATACCAGGATCGCCTGCATAAATCATATGTTCTCTAAGCCATTCTTCTTGTTTCTTCAGCTTTTGTAGTTCCATAAAAGCTTGAAGCTCGTTACGGTTACCACCTTGTTTTGCTTTTTTGGCTATTACTGATTTACTATCAAAGTAAGAGGTTGCAGAGTCTGCTACATCAAATAACTCTTTACCATTGGTAAGAGCTTGTTTAATTACAGAAAAAGCTGCATTTGCTACAGCTATCTCCGCCAACACTAGAGCATAGTTACTAGGGTTACTATTACACCCGCCAGAAACAAAATTATGGTTCCGCCCATTTGAAGCATTCTAGCATCAATCTTTTGTAAAGTGCTGTCTATACCTGCTAGACGAGTGAAAGTAGTCTTCCACCTTTCTTCGCACTGGGCTTCGTGAACGGCCAACCCATTTGCAACAAAATCAATCTGCCGAGCAGAATCATGAAATCGTTCCGTAGTTTCTGCGTTCCAATTGACATCAGCGTTACTCTGTTCCATTCAATAATTTATCCATAAGCTTACCATAATTACCTTGCCCAAAGGGAACAGCTTCATTAATCTGTACATTGGTCTGGTTTTTGATACTGCTTCCTTCTGCTTTAGCGAGGTCGGCTTGTGCCTTAATCTCGTCAATACGCATTTTATGAGCCATCTGTAATAGATCTGCTAGGTCTTTACTAGAGTAGACGCCAGATTCCTGGGCTTCTTCTAGTTTGGACGCGATCATCTCGTCTAACAAGGCACCTATGTTATTCTTATTACGGTAGCCTAAGTCTAAGTACACAGTGTCAATGTACTTCTTTACTTCACGTTTATTTAGTACATCTACTACTTGTTGTTCCGATACCTGAAGGTATTCACATACACCGCGTATGTTGCCGTATTGTAAATAACTATTCGCTATTTCGAGTCCTTCTGGACTAATTGTAGTTAATTCTTTTGCCATGGTTCAAATTATACTCAAATAGAGGTTGGTTGTCAAGAGATATTTTTCTCAGGTTAGTCTGCTAACGGATTGTCTAGTGCTCTTTGTAGTTTTTCCGTTAGTCGTGTTTCTAGGTCTTTCATATCTCTATCCGTGTCAGATTTTAATGAGTCTCGCTTTGTTTCAAATCGGTCATTAGCATTATCAATCATTAAACGTACTTTTTCTTCGGATTCGCGTACTTTGTCTTCTACACGATCTGCTTGTTTCTCAATAGAAATAATATCATCTCGTAGCCCTGATTTAATATCTCTAGTATAGGATATTGCATCATCAAGTTTCTGTTCGATAATTTTGTTTCGTGATTCTATTTCATCTGTATCAATGTTCTGAACTACTTGCTTCATATCAGTATAGTCCGCATAAAACTCAAAAGCTGCCCAAGCACCCCCGCCAAGTGTAGATAGTGCTGTAAGCATGATCATCATCTTACCGCCTTTAAACGTCATACCTCCAATCTCAAACTCTGCCATTATTATTCCTTTGCAAACTGTATGTTCTTGAGATTAGCAATCTCTTGTTTTAATTTCATTACTTCCATGCGTTTCTTTTCAAGCTCTAACTGGTAAAGGGTATTACAGTTTATACGCTCTTTAGGTCCACCAATTGGTATAGTTATTTTTGCGTATACGCCTATATCAGTATTCTTTACAGAGGGCATAGAGGAATCATAGGGCATATTATCATAAGGACTTTGATATTGATTATCAATAAAGCCCACTACACCGAATTCCACATTAGTTGCAGAACCAATTGCATTTTGACAATCTAGCTGTCCTGCCCTAATCCTATCTGAGGCGTAGCTCTGAGGAGAACTAGGCAAATTTAGATTTAAGGAGTTTGACTCTGCGAAGACTAGATTACTCAGTAAAAGTAACGCTGTTAGTATTAGTTGCTTCATTCATCTCACTTTTTTATTTTAGAACAAATTCTCGAGGTTATTATATATGGGTTTTTTAAGCTTTTAAGTGTTTTTGACTTTGAGCAAACATAAACTACTTTACTCCTGTCTGATCTTTTTGTATAAACTTCTATAAGTTTTCTGTCTAAGTACGGTAGATTAATAAGTTTGTCTGTGCTGGCGAATGGTAGTGTATTCCAGTCTTCATCAAACACATTAATCGAGTACCAACTAATTTCTTCACGACTATTAAAAATACTCATCTCTACAACATCGACCCCTTTAATATAAGCAGGTTTTAACTCTGGATATGTAGGAGTAAACTGGTGGGCACTAGTGTGCCCTCCTAAAAGAAAAAGTAATGTAAAAATAGTTACTGAGCGATGCATTCTGCCAGTACCATTGCTGTGTAGTCTCCTGCAGGAAAGGATTTATCATAACCGTACTCTGCTTCTGAGTCTACATCAAACCATACACTTCCTGTGAGACTTAAATCAAATTCAACAGTATTATTGTAGGATACTTTGCTAGTTTCAAATGCTGACATAGCCGCATCTGAGGTTTGGCCTACAGCAACTGCTCCTGTCCAATTTACAACGTCTTCTAGTTCAGGGCTAGAGGAGAAAGAGAGAGGATAGGAAACTACTGCTTTATAGTGGTCTGCAACTAAAATATCATAACGAACAATAGGCTTTACTCCGCCAGAAGTTGCATCAGTACTTAGCTTGCTTGGGCTTGGGTTACCATAAACACCGGAAGTGTCTGTTTGAATGACACATTTACTTTCTACTGTACCTAAAATAGGTACATTTGCAAGCGCCATCATAGGCAGCGCGGCTAATAGTATTAAGGACTTGTTGGTTCTCATAAGGGTTCCATTTAAAGGGCATAAAGCCTCTGCGGTAGTATTAGTATTGGGCCTCTACCATTTCTTCATGAAGCAACTGTTGAGCCAGCCCAACTCTCTTTGCCTTCTTATTGTCTGGTAATATTCCATCTACCAGTACTACGGTATCCATATATACTCCGCCGTTTAGCGACCCAGTATAACTACGGGGTATGTAGTTCATTGCGAAAAGTGCTTGCTCTGTCACGGAAGCTTGAGCATCCATTGCGGATTCATTGAGTCCTCCAAGCATCTTCTCTAAATTTACTTTTATTTTATTGTTTCGCTGCTTACGTTCGTATTCTTCTTCTTGCTCAACCTCTGCTTTTCTTTCCATTTCTGCTAGAATTAACGCATCCTGTAATGGATCTTTAAAATCTACAGGAGGAAAAAGAGAGGCATCGTAAGGTATTCTGTATCCAGGGCATGAAGGGTCTGATTGTGGGTCAAAACAAGGATCGTATCTATAACTATAAACCACGGAAGGGTCTACTACTTGTCCGTTACCTTCAATCTGTATGGAGCCATCACCCCATGCTTCAATTGGTATATCTCCTACACCAATTACTTTGTAAATCTTGTTGCCAGGTAATCCTGACCAGTCATCCTTCTCACGAAAGATGTATCCATCTCCTGTAGCGTTCTCATTCTGAACGTAAACAACCATGTCGTCTTCTACATTTTTTACTGCTTCGTAACGATAAACTACAGTACCAACAGTAAGGCCAAGCTGCTGAGGTAAGACATTCTGCATTACCCAGTCATAGGCTGTGGTACGCGCCTGCCCATATACTTCTTCAGAGTATGAGGAGGGCGCCAAGCAAACCAAGGATACCGCCAACACTAAAGAGCGTTTGTTTGGTAGTTTCGTCCATTGCATCTTCTTCTTTCTCCTCTAGAGGTTCTTCTTCTATATGAGTTTGCCAACCTGCTTTTGCCTCTGCTCCTATCATACCATCATAAGGGCATGGCGTACCTGCCTGCATCATTGCATCAAATACACGTTTATCTTGACACATTACCGAAACCGCTGCTACTTTCATTCCCATGTCGTACAATGTCTTCGCATTCTTTAATTTCTCACAATTCATATCCCTGTGAGTAGTTCCCATCGAGATGCCTAGGATCTGGGTCTGCACTGCACCCGCAACTCCTACTGTACAAAGGTCTGAATTAGAAATATTCATCGTCGGTGTAATTGCCGACGGCGGTGGGGATTTTAACGTAGTAGTACTTGTACTATTAATGTCACTTGTAGTTGTAGAGTCTGTGACAATTGTATCGGTATTTGTAGTATCATCATCCTGAGCATATAAAGCACCAGACAATACAAGGGGTAAAATAAGTAATAATTTGTTCATATAAAGCCTATTGATATAAGTTAGTTCGGTCTTGATTATTCTTCCATTATACCAAAGGTCTTATGCAATGTCAAGAACTTTTTTAAACTAGGATGTCAAGATTGCGACCAAGTCTCTCTTCTCGGTACCCGTACTTTCGACTTATGTATCTGCCGTAATTTTTCACTAAGAAGGTTTGGTAGGCCATGTTAAAGTAGTCCAGTTCGTGGTAGGAGGGTTGTTTGTGGCGGGATAGTCTCTAAGAACTTGTCTATGGGTTGCCCACTCCACTTTTTTGTCTGAGGTGATAGGCGCATCGCCTAACTGTGTCCAATCAGACTCGTTTAGTAGTAGATTTCTATAGTTTCTTACCTTTATACTTTCCTGTCCTTGTATAACTGCTTTATTGTGTGCACTTTCTACCCAGCCTCCGCTTTCCCAAACATACCAAATCTCAGGTTGAGAACCTGTAGCTGCCCAAGCAGATCCGTTCCAGTACTCGGCGTTGCAATCATGAACAGTCTCAGATTCTAGCCAAAGAAACCCCTCTACAGTACTTCCGTGTACGGGGGTGGCTTCTCCACTTCCATATTGTTGTAGGATCACTCCGTGTTCATTTACTTTAATTTTATACATTTTATTATTCCTATAATCCTAAGCCAAAATCGGCTACAGCTAAAAAGAGATCACTGCTTAAAGTATCAAAAATAAATACTGACCCTGATCCTGCTGCTGCATTTGTAAACTTTAAACTTATATTGTTATTGCTTACCCAATTGTATCTCCAACCCCAGTACTGATAGTTTGGATAATTTCTAGTATCCACTCTTGCTAAACTTGTTCCGTCCATTCTACACCATCTCTTAGTACTTGAGGTGGAGAGACTGCCCAGTGAAGCACTTATAACTGAGTAGTTATTTGCAGACCCTGCAGGCACCGCTTTTGTCGCACTTAGTAACCCTTTTGCAGGCCTACCTCTACTGTCATAAGTTATGAAGGCAACATTAGAGCCTGAAGGCGTGTGTTTTTTATTAGGGTGTGTTTTAGCCTGTACTCCGTAGCCCCCCGTTCCTGATGTATGTGCTTTAGTTCCTGCTATACCACCCCAACCATAGGCAGGAAGTGTTACCATGATTTCAAATTGAACAGGAGTTGATCCAGAAGTCGACATAAGAATATAGGCATTTGCTATGTCGCCGCTATCAAACTGAGAGTCTGCTGGGTTGGTTAGTGTAAATATCTCTCCACCAGCAAATTGTCCACTATAAGAACTAGAGGTGGGTCGAGCATAAATAGTAGGTCTGACTGTCGTTACTTCAATCGGAGTAATTACTCTAGCAGTAGTTGAGCCTCGAATAGCTGTCATGTCTTTTGACATAGTGTAGACATAATACGCATTGTCAAAGTTTACACTATTGTCAGCGTTTATAACAGCACCATAGAGAGTCTGCGACCTGAGTACGACATGAGCACCGTTATAATTTATTCCGGCTCCGGAGTTGATTGTACGCCCGGTGCCTCCCGTATCTTGATATTTTATGCGTATTTGGTACACACTCGTAAAAGATTGTCCGGAAGTTATTATAGCATGAGTAGTAGAGGCGAGAGTTACCGCCTGGTCATACCCTAAACACCAATCAGGTATCATAAATTTTGTAGTGGGCAAGCTGTGTGAAGAGTTTACTGTACCTGTAAAAGCAGCAATCTCAACATAGTGCTCGGAGTCAAATACAGTTTTACCTGTAGAATTAAATACTTCTATACCATAAGCCATTATGAAAGATCCTTTCCTAAGATGATAACATCAAATATTTGGGTTTTTGCGTCGAAGGCAGTACAGGCACGAATCGCCCCAAACAGAGTAGTACAATTTCCAGTATACTGAAACCTTACAGTATTTGTAGACTGGTAAGTTATACTATGGCTTGAACTGCTTCCAAATAGACTAAAACCTCCTGCGTCCCTTCGAATAAATACATAGTTAGCGTCTAAGTCGGCCTGAGAGGTTAGGCCTGGTACGGTATAATCATAAGTATTTCCTGAAAGATTATTAGGCTGTAAAGTTACTGTCAGACCTTGTTCATATACATTAAATGTTTTTACAGGAGTAGACGAGTCTAGTATTAGATTTTCGTTATTATCATATAGTTCAAAGCCGTAAGCCATAAGTACTCCTTATCCTTTTTAATTAGTATAGTTGCAATTATACAACA
>Ga0307996_1000170_pt1 | contig 18084 bp, 10 predicted proteins | sample Davwhametageno35_FD_203143 | JGI IMG/M metagenome (GOLD analysis project Ga0307996, IMG submission 203143) | Marine microbial communities from Davis Island wharf, Antarctic Ocean - #35 | ecosystem: Environmental > Aquatic > Marine > Unclassified | place: Antarctic Ocean: Davis Island wharf...
GTTATTACAATTCATATTTTGAATGGAGGATAAAAAAATATACGATAACTATTGCTGAAGTAAATATTGAGAAATTTAACCTTTCAAAGGTTTTAGGTCATCTAAAAAAGGATGAAAAATTCTTAAAGTATAAGTTGAAAGGAGTTAACTGTAGATTGGTTAGAGTAAATGGATTTACAATTTTATTGAAAGCAAAAACACACTTGTATATTGGAAATATTGAGTCTATTGAAGATTCTCAAGTTCCTTTATTATTAGAGTCTGTTAAAACGCTAGCAAAGAAATTAGCTTGTAGAAAGGTGGTGTTCCTATTGTCTGAAAACCATTGGCTTTTTAGAATGTTAGATGATTATTTAAGTTCTGAAGAGGATCAGAATATTGGATTCTATATTATTGATGAAACAATAGACCCTTATCAAATCCAATTTACTGCAGCTGATTTTGATACTTTTTAACTCATTTAAGTTAGTCATTTTTCATTCCAGGTAATTCTTTACCCATTGCTACCATAGCGATTAAACCAAGTATCATTATTATAATTAATATAGAAGATGTTAAAGATATTTTAGTTCCAATATAATGTGATTTTGGATAGAACTTAAACTCAATTGTATGCTCTCCAGTAGGTATTTTCATCCCTCTTAATAGATAGTTAACTCTAATGAATTCGGATTCCTTTCCGTCAATATATGCTTTCCAATCTTCATTTCCTTTATACCAAATTTCAGAGAATACAGCGAAGCTTTCTGAAGTAGAATTTGATGTGTATTCCATATTGTCAGGATGGAAATTACTTAGTTGAATTGAATTTTGAGGGCTAGATGATGGTTTTAAATCACCAATGTAAGCCTTAAATCTGCTATCAATAATGGCTGTAGTATGCGGATTAAAATCGCTCAATTTAGCCATTTCTTCATCTGCATTTTTTGCCCAGTTAATAGTGTTCACAAGCCAAACAGAGCCATTGGCATCAGGGTTTTGCTGTGCTATTTCTTGTCCAGGCTTTCCTGTAATAAAATACTTTGTATTTAACATATTAAACACATTCATATTTCCTTTTGATAAGTGTCTTTCAATCAAATCTTGATAACGAGATAATTTAACAGAACTATATCCACCAACATGTTGATGGAAATAAGAAGGCGTAAGCTCATTAAAAGAGTTTACAGCAGCATTAAACACTCTGTAATTAATTGCTGTGTCATTTAAAATCTGTTGATCAGCAGCTGAAGCCATAATAGATTTTTCAAAGGATTTAGCTTTGGTAAAATCATCACTATTTAAAAAACGTTTTCCAACCATCCACATATCACCAATAACAATAATTGTTATAATTGTAATTCCTAAGCTTAAACTTTTCAATTTGTTAGAAAGTATAGCCCAAAGTGTACCGAAAATTAGAGCAATAACAGCAAGTGTTCTTAATGAATCGCTTTTAACCAAATTAATTCTATCTTGAATAATAGAGTCCATAGGAAATCCATTTTGAGCTAATTGAGCATCGTAGGGTCCATTGAAATCGAAAAGACTTCCACCTAATAAATAGGTGATAAGTGAAAATCCACCTAATGTTCCTCCTGAATAAATTAAAGCTTTTTTAAGTTTTGCGACATCATAATTTTTATCATGAATGATTTTTAGCCCCATCATAGCTCCAAACGTTACGGCTATCATAGTTAAACTTAACCACATGGATGGAGTTCTAAATTTGTTGTAAAGAGGGAAGTGATCAAAGAAAAATTCATTGACTATAAGGAAATCGTCTCCCCATGAAAAGACAATTGAAACGATAACTGTCCCAAGTAAAACCCATTTAAAATTCCCTTGGTAAAGGAAAAACATAAGTAGAAATAAAAAGATCAATCCAGCACCCAAATAAGAAGGTCCTGATGGAGTATTCTGAGTTCCATAATACATTGGGATACCCTTCAGGTAATCCTTTATTTGATTTTTAGGAACTCCTTTTTTAGCTAATTCATCATAAGTTTCAGAACCTTTTTTTAGGCTGGCCCCTGGAGCATATACTCCAGGAATTAACAAATTAATAGTTTCTGCTTTTCCATAACTCCATGCCATAGCATAATCTAAATCAAGTCCATCTCCGGTTTTTACGTTTTCTTTGGTCAATTCAGACTTACCGCTTCTGGTAGATGAGTTTCCATAGTCATAAGTAGTCCATAATAGTGTGATGTTTGGTAAAACCCCAAGTAATCCGAATCCAATTAAAATGATGGTACGCTTAAAAAATGGTTTTATTTTTTTGTCTTTGTAAGCATGGAATAATTTCACAATAAATAAAATAGCAATAAAAAATATGGAGTAATAAATGATTTGAATGTGATTAGCCATTATGGCTAATCCTAAAAACAAACTAGTTAAAACACCTCCTAAAAGCCATTTTCCTTTGTAAGAAATTAATATTGATGCAATAAGTGGTGGAATAAATGAAATGGTAATCATTTTTGTTGAATGACCTGCCTCAATAGAGAGCAAAAACCAGGTGGAAAGGGAGAAGCTTATTGCTCCAAGAAGCCGGATTGCAAGAGGATAACCTAGTATGGATAAAGCAATATAAAAACCTAGCATTAGCATCAGAGAAAGCCATAAACTTTTAGGTAATAATTTACCTGACCTGTATACCCATAGCAATAAATTTTCATTAACAGAATAGGCAACCTGAAAGGCTGGCATTCCAGAAAAAATTTTACTCGTCCATAAAATTTTATCACCTTTTTCAGCATAATCACTAATCTCTTTAGAAGCAGATACAGCACTAATTTGATCGTGACTCAGTATTTTTTTTCCTTGTGTTTCAGGATAAAAATAAACTCCAGCAACAATTAGAAGTATAAAAAAGGCAAGAATATGTTGTGCGTATTTATTTTGAAAAAGATTCATAAAAAATTCAATTAGAGTATGAGCGTTAAAAGTAATGAGTTTAAATGAAAATTCGATAAGAGATAACAATAAAATGGATAGAATCTGTAAGTTAGCACTTGAAAATATTCTGTAATTTGAGTAATCTAAAAATAGCGAAACAACTTCCACTTAAAGTTCTTGTAAAAAGAATTCTAAAAAGAGTGTTTTCAAAACAACAGATAGCGTACTCTAAAATAGAAATACGTAGAACTTCATCAACTTATAAGTTAAACTCTTTATTGTTAATTAACGATCTCGATTGTCCTTTAGAAAACGAAGTCGTAGCTCATTATTTAAAACATGAGTTTAATTTATTGGGAAGTGGTTGGGTCAATAGAAATTCAAAAAAAGAAGAAGAACTCAGGCCGCTTCATTTTCCCTTTAAACAGCAATTAATCAATCAAATCTCTAATACTTATCAATTTATTGATTGGCAATTAGATGTGAGGAGTGGTTTTAGATTTGATGTAAAAAAACAATTTGATGACCAATTAATAGATCAAACAAAAAACGTTGATATTAAAAACTGTTGGGAGTTAGGTCGGTTGCAACATTTCTCTCAGATGGCTTTGGCAGCCCATAATTCATCAAATAAATTAGCAATTATATTAGAATTTAAAAATCAGAGTTTAGATTTTATTATTTCAAATCCTATTGGGATGGGAGTGCAATGGGCTTGCGCAATGGATGTTGGTATTAGAGTTAGTAATTGGTTAGTCGCTTTAGATCTTTTTTGCCAGATTGACGAAACCAATATACTGGATGAAAACTTTACAGCCCTCTTTACTGATTATATCCACAAGCATGTTGAGTTTATAATGGCTCATCTTGAAGAAAAAGAAGGTGCCGCAGGTAATCATTACCTATTTAATTTGGTGGGTGTTTTGTTTGCTACTAGTTACTTTTCAGAGAAAGAAGAATCTTTGAGATGGAGAAAATTTGCTGAGGCTGAAATGCAGAAAGAGTTTTTTAAGCAATTCTTTTCTGATGGAGGAAATTTTGAAGGCTCAACAACGTATCATTGTTTAAGTGCTGAGGCCATCTTGTATGGTACAGCATTGATGTTAAGCAACGATAAGCGACTAAGTAAAGAGTATATTCAATTGTTGGACAACGTTTTTCACTTTATAAAAGATGTATTAAAGCCAAATGGAGAAATGTCTCAGTTTGGAGATAATGACAGTGGAAGGTTGTTTGCTTTTTCTTCTAATTATCTAAATGAAAAAAACGAGTCTAAAAAAACAAGTTTATTAAACTATGATTTTTTAGTAAATGGTTTTTCTGGGTTGTTTAAAGATGGAGAGAATCCTTCGTTGGAACATAATATTATTGAACAACTTTCTAAAAACAAAAAAATAGAAAATAAACTAAGCGAAAAAGAGAATGGATTTCAGTTAAGGAATGAAAAACATCAACTTCAGCAACCAAAAACTACGGTAATAGAATTTGATTCGAATATCGATTTAGATAAAATATCGCTTTTTTCATACGATCAATTTGGTGTTTATGGGTTCAAATCAAGTGAATTTTATTTAGCGATTAGTGCTATTTCAAATAAAAAAATGCACCATAGTTGGGGGCATGTTCACAACGATAAGCTTTCTTTTGATTTACAAGTCAATAATAAAGATTTAGTTAGAGATCCTGGAAGCTACACCTATTCAGCTTTTCCTAACAAAAGAAACGAGTTTAGAGGAGTTAAAGCGCACAACAGTATTGTTGTAGAGGGAGTGGAACAAAACAAATCTATCGGTTTGTTTTATTTAGAAAGAGAAATAAAGTGTAATGTTTTAGAAATTAAAGGTTTGTCAATTACGTTGCAGGCAAATTATTATGGAGTAGAGCATGTTAGGAAATTTACAATTTTGGAGAATCAACTTGTTGTAACAGATTATTGTAATAAGCCCTTTACAGTAAATATTAATAAGTTTAAAACATATTCGCCCAATTATGGCGCTCAATAATCTGTAAAAAGATATTGATATTCGACTTTTCTTCGCTCATTTTTCTTATCAATTAGCCAACAAATAGATCTGTAAATATATATATTACTTGAATTTTTGGAGATGCTAGAACATCAATTCGGTTTGAACCCAGTTTCCCTTTTTAATTAGGAATTTATGGCGTAACACTCATTGCTGTTGCTGATGATAGGCTATTGAAGTTCAATAATCAATTATTAAATGGTTACTAAATTCCAAGAATCTTAATGTTGGTTGGGATGATCACTCTAGAAATGAATTAAGTAAACAAGATGCTTATATTTACAAAGTAAAATATATTGATGGAAGTCTGAACCTTTTTAGGAGACAGAACATTGTTAAGATAAATATTTATTAAAAATGAAGTATATCGTAATTGTATTTTTTTTGATGTCAACTTGTTTGGTTTTTAGCCAGACTGACACCGAGGAGTTAAAGGCGGCTAATAAACAGTTCAAAATAGGAAACTATTATGGAGCTTTAAAGATGTATAATTTATTGTATCTGCAAGATGCAGAGAATAAAGAACTGAATTATAGCATGGGAGTTTGTAATTATAATATTAAAGATTATAAAAAGGCAGAACAACACTTTCTTAAGTCAAATAGTTCTACAAACATTGAGTTGCTTAGGTATAAAGCTTCTATTTCTCACATCAATATGGAATTTAACAAAGCATTAAAATACTATAATGCTTACAAGCTTACCTTAGGCAATAAAGAGTTGTCTAATGAAGAGGTTAATGCTTTAGTTATGAAGGTTAAGTATGCTGAGATGGCTGTTTCGGATAAGCGAAATGTATTGATCCAGAACGTAGGAAGTGCAATAAATACTGCTGCTGATGAATATGTGCCCTTGATTTCTGCAGATGGAAGAATGTTGTTTTTCACATCTCGTAGAGAAGGAAGTACAGGTGGTAGATTAGACCCTAACGGAAGTCCGTTCGAGGATGTTTATATGTCAATAAGTTCAAATAACGTTTGGATGGCTCCTAGCTCATTAACGGTTGTTAACACCAATGGAAACGATGCTTGTGTTGGGCTGTCTGCCGATGGTCAATCTATGTTTGTGTTTAAACCATCTAAAGATTTAAGCTCAGGAAATTTATATCAAAGTAGAATGGGATTGGAAGATTGGGGAATCCCCACTAAATTAAGTTCTGAGATCAATTCTGAATACACAGAATCAAGTGCGTCCATTTCACTGGATGATAAAATTTTGTTTTTTTCTAGCGATAGATCTGGAGGTTTTGGAGGTAAAGATATTTATAAAGTATTGAGGCTACCAAATGGAAAATGGAGTAGAGCATTCAATTTAGGTCCTACTGTAAACACTCCTTATGATGAAGATGCTCCTTTTATTCATTCAGATAAAAAAACGCTTTATTTTAGCTCTAAAGGGCATTCGAATATGGGTGGTTACGATATTTTTAAAACAGTTTATGAAAAGCACAGGTGGTCTGCTCCAGAAAATTTAAAGTGCCCAATAAATACAGTTTTGGATGATATTTTTTATGTAGTATCTGCAAATGGAAAGGTTGGATATTATTCATCTTCAAGAGATGGAGGGTATGGTGGACAGGATATTTATAAAGTGTTATTAAAAGATGAGCTTGTATCGGAGCATATTCTAAAAGGAATTGTGCTTTCCAAGAAAGGAGATTTAGCTCTTTTAGCAAAAATAACGCTCATCGAAAATGAATCTAAAATGGTTAAAGGAGTATATGAATCAAGCAATAATACGGGTAGTTTTATAATGTTAATTAATCCAAAAAAAACGTACAGTATTATTATAGAGTCGGATGATTACCATTCCTATACTGCCGATTTAGATTTTGATATTAATAGTAGTGAACGGATTGAATTTAAACTAGGAAGAAAAGCTAAACGTGATAAATAAACAGCAATTCCTGCTCATTGTGTAGGCTACACTTTTGCTTATTTGTAAGTTTTCAATTCCATTTTTTTGCCATCAAATACTCCGTAGGTATTGTATTTAAGCCACTCTCCCAAGTTAATGTATTTTGCTTTTTCACCTATGTTTATTTCTAAAGGGAGGTGTCTATGTCCAAAAATAAAATAAGATATTGTGTCATCTTTTTTGATGTAATCCTTACAGAATAATACCAAATGCTCTTTGTCTTCACCATGGAAAACTTCATCATACGTAATATTTGATTTTCTACTTCTTCGACTCCAAGCATTGGCAACTTCAATCCCTAAATTAGGGTGTATTCTTGCAAATGCCCATTGACATAGTTTACTAGAAAAAAAGGCTTTTAACATCTTATACGTATTGTCTCCAGGTCCTAAGCCGTCTCCATGTCCTATTAAGAACTTTTTACCATTAAAATGTTTAGTAATAGGCTTACGGTGTATGGTAACACCTAATTCTTTTGGTAAGTAATCAAATACCCACATGTCATGATTTCCTGTAAAAAAATGGATGTCAATTCCACTGTCAGTAAGCTCAGCAATCTTGCCTTGTAACCGAACAAATCCCTTGGGAATGGCACTTTTATATTCAAACCAAAAATCAAAAACATCTCCAACTAAATAAATTTCTTTCGCATCATTTTTAACTTCGTCTAACCATTTTATAATAAGTTTTTCACGCGTAAGGCTTTCCTCGTAATCAGGCGCACCTAAATGAAAATCAGAAGCAAAGTATATTTTATTTTTCGATTGATCAGTCATTTTTTCTAGCTGGTTCAGAACCAAAATTAATCATAAAATAAGTGTTTAGGAATTACAAATCTATTTCTCTTATTTTTATGAATGGATTAAGTGTGTTTAGGTTTAATGATTGTGATGAGCTGTTGGTGTATTCAATTTCTTCAAAACTAGTTAATTCGTGATTTTCATCATCTAGTTGTATGTTAATATTAAAATTTACTTCTTGTTGGAAGTAGTAAGAGGCTTTTTGTGAAAAAAGAAGGGCAGGTATTAAGAGTGTAATTAAAACAGAAAAATATTTTGTTTTAAAATTTTGATGTTTTTTTTTGTGAAAATTATTTTCCAATTTTCTCTCTAATCATTGATACTAAGATGTCTATAGCAACTTTGTTTTCACCTCCTATGGGTACTATCATGTCGGCATATTTCATTGTAGGTTCAATGAATTGATTGTGCATTGGTTTTAGTGTTTTTTCGTAACGGTTAAGAACTTCCTCTACTTCTCTACCACGTTCAGTGAGATCTCTTTTTAAGCGTCTAATTAAACGGTCATCAGCATCTGTATGAACAAATATTTTAATATCACAAAGCTTTCTTAATTCTTCATTTGTGAAAACCAAAATACCTTCAATAATTAATATTTCTTTAGGGTGAACAACTTTGTAATCATCCGATCTCGAATGTGTAATGTAAGAGTATATTGGTTGGTTAATTTCTTTTGTTTCTTTTAATGCTTTAATGTGACTTAATAGTAGATCGAAATCAATTGAATTTGGATGGTCATAATTGATTTTTTGTCGTTCTTCAAAAGTAAGTTCCGAATTATCTTTATAGTAGGCATCTTGTGGCATTACGGTAACGTTTTCTTGAGGTAAACTATTCCCAATTTTATTAACTACGGTTGTTTTTCCAGAACCTGTTCCTCCAGCTATTCCTATGATAATCATACGTTCTTGTATTTATGAAAAAAAGTATTTTCAACTATGTTTTTCGAGATTAATTGTTGTAAACCTGACTTAGTAATTCTTTAATTAGTAGAGTCATTTTTGGTTCAGCTTCTTTTGCTACTTCTTGCACTTCTTCATGGCTAATTTCAACGATTTTTCCAGCAACACCTAAATCGGATATTATAGATAAGGCCATACAGGGTAAACTCATGTGTCTAGCAACAATTACTTCAGGAACAGTACTCATTCCAACAGCATCAGCTCCAACAATTTGGATGTATTTATATTCAGCAGGTGTTTCAAAAGTAGGGCCAGATAAAGCAGCGTATACTCCTTGTTGAATTTTGATGTCATTTTTAGCTGCAATGTTAATTACCTCTTTTATTAATTCTTTATTGTATGGTTCACTCATGTCTGGGAAACGAGGGCCAAGTTTATCAACGTTTTTTCCTCTCAAGGGATTGTCTGGCAATAAATTTATGTGGTCAGTAATTAGCATTATATCACCTATTTCAAAATCAGCATTAACACCACCGCTGGCATTACTTAAAAATAAGTTTTGTATACCTAAAGCTTTCATTACTCTAATTGGAAATGTACATTCTTTTAAAGAGTAACCTTCGTAATAATGAAACCTTCCTTGCATCGCTACAACAGGTACATTATTGATTGTTCCAAAAATAAGTTGTCCGTTATGTCCTTCAACTGTAGAAGCAGGGAAATTTGGAATTTCTTCATAAGGAATTGCAATTTCAATGTCAATTTCAGTAGATAAGTTTCCTAATCCAGTCCCTAAAACAATTCCAGTAAATGGTTTCGTGTTTGTTTTACTTTCTAAAAAAGCTTTAGTCGCACTTATTTTTTGTAACATATTCTATTATTTGATTGTCAAACTTCATTTTGTCATTTCCATGAAAACAAATTTCAATAGGGATGTAAAATATAGGAATGTTTTGTAGTTTTTTTAAAATTTCTGGTAAAGATAATCTCATTATATCTTTTTCTGTAGAAATAATGATTTTATTATTTCCCTCAAGTTTATTAAATGCACTAATAATTCGATCAACATCAGATTGATCATAGTTATGATGATCAGAAAATTGAATATGATTGATTTTGGTGTGTTTTTGTTTTATGTGGTTGATTAGGGGGGTGGGCTTTGCAATTCCCGTTAAAACTAAAACAGCAGCATCTTTCATGTTATTTTGTGTTGCTTTTTTTGAAATATCAGTAAAAGCTGAAATTTCCCCGTATTTTATATAGGAGAAGAAAACGTTTTGATATGGTTTGGCATTTAGCTTAGTTATTATTTTATTTCTTTCGGGTTCTGTTAAATCAGGTTTTGTTTTTGATACGATGATTATGTCAGCTCTTTCGCTACCTTTTTTCCATTCTCTTAGTCTTCCCGCTGGGATTACGGTATCATCAGTGTATAGGTTGTTATGCTCAGTAATTAATATGTTCAAGCCAGGAGATATAGCTCGGTGTTGGTAGGCATCATCTAAAATTATTAAATTAGTATCAGGAGATTTTTTTTTAATTTGTATTATGCCATGCACTCTTCTTTCATCTACAGCTACATTTATATTTTTAAATTTAAGCTTGTATTGAAGAGGTTCATCACCAATATCGGTAACCAATGTGTTTTTACTAGCCAAATAGAATCCTTTTTTTTTCCTTTTATAACCCCTACTTAATGTAGATATCTTAAAATCTTTTTGAAGTAATCGAATCAGATACTCCGTGTGAGGAGTTTTTCCCGTTCCGCCCAATGATAAGTTTCCTAAAGATATTATTGGAAAACCAAAGCGTGTTGATTTGAAAAAGTTCCAATCATAGAGTTTGTTCCTTAAATGTAGAAGACTTCCGTAAATGATGGAAAAAGGATATAGTGTTATGAATATGAGTTTTTGCATATAATTAGGTTGTAAAAATATAAAACTATTTAAAGCTGAGTAGTTATTTTAACTTGAATTAAGTCTAGGTGGCAATATTTTCAATTGTTAACAGTTTTAATTAAGGAAAATAAGCTATATTTGTAAGGGATGATTACTATGTTAAAAAAATATCATTTAGTGTTGCTAATGTTTACATTGTTACTAACGCTCTTCTCTTGTGAGAAAGGCGGGGAGCCTGTTCCTAGTTTTGATCAGTCGGAAATGAACTCTTCTGGAAATTTTGTTATTGTTAAGAGCGGAGATTCTGATTATAAGGTCGGAGATGTTATAGGTGGAGATGGCGATGAAGATGATGACGGAGGAGTTATTGATGATGGAGGGGACGATATTGACGGGGGAGATGTTAAAGGTGGATAGCTTGATGATGGTGATGGTGTTATTCCTATAATAGAATAATTTTTTTTCTTTTTTTTCTTTTTTTCTCGATCTTCTCATGGAAAGTCTTGTTTTGTTCTCAATTTTAACCGTTTACAAAATCTTCTTATAGATACACAGTAACTATTCATATTTTTACATGGAATAATTTGGTTTACAACTTTTATATTACATATCTTTACGCCTCTTTATTTGTAAGAAATAATTAAAATTTTAAAAATATGTTAAAAAAACTAGCTGTTTTAGTATCGGTTTTGTTTACAGTTTCTATTGCTGTTGCACAATCTGGAGGTTCTATAAAAGGTAAGATGCTCGATAAGGGTAATAGTGAGCCATTGCCGTTTGCTAATATTATCCTAATGAAAGGTGGTTCTCAAGTAGCAGGAACAACTACTGATTTTGATGGTAGATTTACTTTCTCTGCTTTAACTCCAGGTAATTATGATGTACAAGCAATATATGTTGGGTATCAAAAAGTAGCAATTTCAGGAGTTGTTGTCCGTGGAGGTAAGATAACTTTCGTTCCTGATATTAAGGCTGCATCTTCTTCAGAAAATATTGAAGAATTTGTTATTGTTGAATATAAGATTCCTTTGATATCTAAAGATCAAACATCTTCAGGAGGGACAGTAACTGCTGAAGATATTAAAAAAATGCCAGGTCGTACTGCAGCATCAATTGCTGCAACTGTTGGTGGTGTATATTCTCAAGATGATGGTTCTACTGATTTGAATGTTAGAGGAGCTAGAAGTTCTTCAACAGATGTATATATAGATGGTATAAAAGTTAGAGGTTCACAAAATTTACCTAAATCGGCAATTGAACAGGTTGCGGTTGTTACAGGTGGTATTCCAGCTCAATATGGTGATGTTACTGGTGGTGTAATTAGTATTACAACAAAAGGAGCAACCAAAGAGTGGTTTGGTGGATTAGAATATACTAGCTCTGGTTTTAAATCAGGAGATAACGTTATAGGTTTAGATAATTTTGGATTTAACTTGTTTGGATTTAGTGTATCTGGACCTTTAGTCACAAGAAAAGATTCTGCAGGAAAGAAGACGGATGCAATTGCTGGTTTCTTTCTGTCTGGAGAGCTGAAGCATGAGCTTGATTCAAGACCATACTCTGGTGGTGTTTCTGTATTAAGTACTGAAATGACAGATTCGTTAAATGCTAGACCTTATATTCAAAATCTGACTGAAGCAGGTGGTGTAAGTAATGCAGCAGAATTTCTAAGAACGGGTGATTTGGAAAGATCTCCTTTCAGATTAAATGTAGGAAGAAAGTCAATGAATTTGGCTGGTAAAATTGATTTGACAACCTCGAAAACTACAAATGTAGCAATTGGTGGTTCTTTTGATTATAGAAATGCGAATGGTTATAGCCGTGGAGGTTCTTTGTTGAACTCTCAAAATAACTCTCAAGTATTAAGTAATACTTGGAGAGTATATGCTAGGTTTACACAACGATTCGTGAATTCTACTGATGAAGAAAATCCATCTTTAATTAAAGATGCATTCATTTCTTTTCAAGCAGATTATTCACAGGTTTCTCAAACACAACAGAGTAAAAAACATAGAGATCAGTATTCTCATTATGGCTATATAGGTAAGTTTACTAGTCAAAGAGTACAAGAGTTTAATTATGGATCTTTTAGTCCAACTGTTAATGGTCAGGAAACAGAAGAAGAATTTTCAGGGCTTTTGTCTGATTCAACAACTGTATTTTATGACTTTGAAGAAAGTGATATAAATCCTATTCTTTCTAATTACACTGCAAATTACTACGAAGTTTTTCAAAATGATGTTGTAGGTCATATCGATAATAGAATAAGTGTTCAAGGTAATGGTGGATTAGTAAATGGAGATATACCTAATTCTGTTTACGGTTTGTGGACCTCTATGGGGAACCCTTATAATGGTTATTTTAAGTTTCAAAATGCACAATTCAGAGTATCTGGTCAAGGTAGTGCAACAATTAAGGATCATGCGATTCAAATTGGATTTGAATATGAACAGAATAATGATAAAAGCTATAGTGTTAATAATCCAGCAGGATTATGGACATACGGTAGAGGTCTTGTTAATACCCATGTTTCAGAAAATAATTTTGAAAGAGGAAGTTATGATTCAGTACTTGTAAGTACATCTTTTGGTGGGGTTAATCAATATACTTTCGTAAGACAATATAATGCAGAAAGTCATAACACTTTCGATAAAAACTTAAGAGCTTCATTAGGGTTGAGTGAGCAAGGTTTAGATTTTATTGATTTTGATTCTTATGGACCAGATTCTTGGAATATTGGTATGTTTTCACCTGATGAATTGATTAACGGAGGAGGTTATGTCTCAACAAATGGATATAATTATAGTGGTGATAAATTAGCAGGAAGTTCAAGTTTAGATGATTTTTTCAATAAAGTTGATGAAAGAGGTGATAAACTAAGAGAATCTCCATCATTTACACCAATCTATATGGCAGGTTATATTCAAGATAAATTTGCCTTTGAAGATTTGATTTTTAATGTAGGTATTCGTATAGATAGATATGACGCGAATCAATCTGTCTTAAAAGATAAATATTCATTATTCCCTACAAAAACTTTAGCTGACATATCTGATGAGTTAGAAACTTCACCAGATGTTATTATTCCTGGTAATATAGGAAGTGATTTCGTAGTTTACGTTTCTGAATCTATAAATCCAGAAGTTAATTCTATTGTTGGGTTTCGAGATGGTGACACATGGTATAATGCCGCAGGAGAAGAAATTTCAGATCCTAAAATTTTAGATGCGAATGGTATTCCTCAACCTTGGTTGGCTAATCCAAGTGAAAACAATGTGTTTGAGTATTTAAGTTCTGAATCTTTTAAAGATTATGAGCCACAAGTTAATATTTCACCTCGTATTGCATTTTCTTTTCCTATTTCAGATGAAGCATTATTTTTTGCTCATTATGATGTTTTAACTCAAAGACCTTCAGGAGGTGTTAATCGACTTAATTTGATAAGTTATTTAGCTTTTGAACAAGGAACAGGAGGGACTGATTTGAATGGGTCAATTTATAATAACCCAGATTTAAGAGCAGAGAAAACTATTGATTATGAATTAGGTTTTCAACAAAAAATAGATAATTATTCTGCATTAAAAATCTCAGGGTTTTATAGAGAACAAAGAGATCAGGTTCAAGTATCTTCTATTATAGGAGCCTTTCCAGGTGATTACAGAACATATGAGAATAAAGATTTTGGTACTGTTAAAGGTTTAACTGTTGGTTATGATATGAGAACTAGAGGCAATTTATCATTAAGAGCTAGTTATACATTACAGTTTGCTGATGGTACTGGATCAAGTACAACCACTTCTAATGCATTAGTTGCTGGTGGATTTGGTAATTTAAGAACGTTAGCGCCTTTAAATTTTGATCAAAGACATAATATCTTATTATCAACAGATTATCGTTATTCTTCTGGTAAAAATTACAAAGGGCCTGTCATGTTTGGTAAAAATATTTTACAGAGTACTGGATTTAACTTAGTGATGAGATCTGGTTCAGGTAGACCTTATACAAAAACATCTAGAACAGATGGAGGAGAAACTTTATTTTCTGCTAATAGCACAAGCCCTCAACAAGGTCAATTAAACTCTTCACGATTACCTTTCTCTACTACATTTGATTTTAAAGTTGATAGAAACTTTGATATTAAATTTGGGAAGAAAAAAGAAGATGGTAATAAAAAAGAGGCTTCTTTGAATATTTATATTCAAGTTTTAAATTTACTTGATGCACAAAATATAATATCTGTTTATCCCTTTACAGGAAATGCTACAGATGATGGTTTTTTAGCAGCATCTTATCAAGAAACATTTATTGAACAAAAGTTAGACCAACAATCATTTAGAGATTTATATTCTGCCAAAGTAGATGACGGAAATAAATTTGCTTTACCAAGACGAATTAGATTAGGAATACAATTAAACTTTTAATTTAAAATTAATTTTAAGAATTTAGATTATGCAAAAAGGAACAAATAATAAGTATAAGATAGCATTTACTCTGTTAACATTGCTTGCTGTAACAAACCTCTATTCTAGAAGGAATACTTCAGGGAATAAAGGAGCTACTCAGCCTGTGATAGCGGCAGGGTGTTCAAACGCAGTTGCAAATGCTAGTTTACAATTGAATAATATTAGGACAAGGATCGATGCTACTGGAGGAAGTATGTGGCAAGATAGAGCTGGAGGATTTGCTGAATATGAAGTTCCGAAGCGAAACAATAATGATGACCCTAAATATACATCAATATTTGCTGGTGCTCTATGGATGGGTGGGACAGATGTTAACGGGCAATTGAAAATTGCAGCAGTTACTTTTAGAAGTAGCGGGAATGATTTTTGGCCAGGACCTTTAAATTCTACTACTGCTGAAGTAAATTCAGCAGAATGTTCTGTTTTTGATCAATATTGGGGTGTTTCTGTAGCAGAAGTTAAAGATTTTGTAGCTTGGTATGACTGTACTCAAGATGCAGATTGTGATGTAGCAGACAAGTTTCCTGGGTATCAAATTCCTGATGTAATACGAGAATGGCCTGCAAAAGGAAATGTTGTTCAAAAAGGTGGTGCTGGTTCAACTTATGATGTAACTGAGCATTTAGCTCCGTTTTTCGATAGAGATGGAGATGACTTTTATGATCCTGATGCTGGAGATTATCCAAAGTATGATTTGATAGGGGATATTGATTGTAGAACAACTAGAGATATACGTTTATTTGGAGATACAACTATTTGGTTTGTTTTTAATGATAAAGGAAATACCCACACTGAAGCTGGAGGACCTTCAATCGGTATGGAAATTAGAGGTCAAGCTTTTGCATTTGCTACAAATGATGAAGTAAACAATATGACATTCTATAATTATGAGATGATTAACCGATCTACTTTTACATTAACAAATACTTATTTTGGACAATGGGTTGATGCTGATTTAGGAGATGCTACAGATGATTTTGTTGGGTGTGATGCATCAAGAGGATTAGGGTTTTGTTATAATGGTAAAACAACAGATGATGATAATCCAGGAAATGGTTCTTTAGGTTATGGAGCTACTCCTCCTGCAGTTGGAGTAGATTTCTTTGAAGGTCCGTTTGCTGATAATGATGGAGTTGATAATCCATTAACACAAGTAGTTGCTGATGCATTAGATTCAAATGGTATACCTTATAAAGGGTTAGGAATTGGATATGGAGATGGAATTATTGATAATGAACGCTATGGAATGCGAAAATTCGTTTATTATACAAATGGTGGTGGTAATCAAGGAGATCCAAATACTGCATTAGAATATTACAATTATTTACAAGGAATTTGGAAGGATGGTTCTCAAATGGTTTGGGGAGGGAATGGTAATTTCACTACCGGAGGAACTGTTCCTGCGGATCTTTTATTTCCAGGTGAATCTGATTATTTAAATTGGAGTACAAGAGGGGTAAATGTAGGTTCTTCTAATTGGTCAGAATTTAACGCAGCAGCAGGAGGTGGAGCAAATGTTCCTGGAGATAGAAGGTTTTTAGAATCAGCAGGACCTTTTATATTAGAGCCAGGAGCAGTAAATGATTTAACAGTTGGAGTTGTATGGGCGCGAGCTGTATCAGGAGATAACTTAGCATCTATTGGGGCATTAACAGTTGCTGATGATAAAGCACAATCATTATTTGATAATTGTTTTAAAATTGCTGAGGGGCCTGATGCTCCGGATTTAACTTTTCAAGAGATGGATCAAGAGTTAATCTTATACTTAACAAATAGAGGAGTATCCAACAACTTTAATGAAGGGTATAATCAAAAGAACCCATTTATTGCTATTCCAGACACGTTGAACGGTATCTATCAAGGATTAGATGATGATAAAGATACCTTAAAGTTTTACAAGTTTCAAGGATACCAAGTTTACCAAGTTAAGAATGGAGTTGTAACTGTTTCAGAATTGAATGATCCATCAAAAGCTGCTTTAGTAGCTCAGGTAGATTTAAAAGATGGGATAACACAATTGGTTAATTATACATTTGATAATAACCTTGGAGCGAATGTTCCCCAAGAGATGGTAAATGGAAGTGATCTTGGGATTCAACATTCATTTAGGATGACTGAAGATGCTTTTGCAACAGGAGACAAGAGGTTGATTAACCATAAGACCTATTTTTACATTGCAATAGCATATGGATATAATTCGTTTAAGTTTTATGATCCATTAGATCCATTAAAGCTGGATGGACAAACACAACCTTATATTGGGAGTAGAAAGATGGCAGGAGGAAGAGGTATTACGTCATTTTCGGCAATACCACATAATACAGCACCTGAGAATGGAGGGACAAAGACTAATTCAGCATACGGAGATATGCCACAGATTACAAGAAAAGAAGGACAAGGAAATGGAGGGAATGAACTGGATTTAACAGCCGCTTCAGCAGCGAGTATAGTCTCAGGTGGATTTATAAATTTCCCTGTATACAAGACTGGTAAAGGGCCAATAGCGGTAAAAGTAATAGATCCTTTAACTGTGAAATCAGGAGTGTATCAAGTACAATTTAAGGATACAACAGCCGTTAGTTTAGATGATGCATATTGGAGCTTAATATTACCAAACAATACTGTAATAGAAGCAGATCAATCAATTTCAGTTGAGAATGAGCAGTTGTTTTTATCAGAAGGGATCTCAATTACAATAAAGCAAGTAGACCAACCAGGAGTAGATATAGAATTGGGTAGTGGCGTAATAACGTCTAGTATAGTATATGCAGATCCATCTTTAAGATGGTTAGGAGGATTTGCAGATAGAGAAGGACAAACAGATGCGAACTGGATACGATCTGGATCAGCAAGTTATGGAGCAAGTCCTGGAGATGATCCTTATGATGATGCCTTGTCAGGAACTAGGTTTATAGATCCTGCACAAGATTTTGAAGGGTTTATAAATAAGACATGGGCACCATATCGATTTGTATCTTATATTAAAGCTCAATCAGCAACACCAACAGGACCAGAGATGTTAGATGCTGTTGGATTAGGGTTGTTATCAGGATCTGCGGTTAGGAACTCAAGTTTGTCAGATGTACCGTCAGTAGACATCGTATTTACGAGTGACAAGAGTAAATGGACTAGATCAATGGTATTAGAGGCACAATTAAGTCAAGCTTTATCTGAGCCAATCGGAAGTGGAGCGAAGCATT
>Ga0307996_1000171_pt1 | contig 17801 bp, 22 predicted proteins | sample Davwhametageno35_FD_203143 | JGI IMG/M metagenome (GOLD analysis project Ga0307996, IMG submission 203143) | Marine microbial communities from Davis Island wharf, Antarctic Ocean - #35 | ecosystem: Environmental > Aquatic > Marine > Unclassified | place: Antarctic Ocean: Davis Island wharf...
GCTTGTAGATTCTTAAAAAATAATCCCCTTTTCTCGTCCCCAGACTAAACCCCGTGGTAAAAAGAAGTTTTGTTATGGCTTGAGGATAGCGAGCCTTATATTTTTGAATATAGCGTTTCCCGAAATCCTGAAAAACTAAATCATCGATTACTTCTTGCTCACGGATATAATTAATATCAAATCTACCAAGTACGAGATCAAAGTGATCGAAATCAGGCCAATAAAATTCTCCAGATTTTAAAAGATTATATAAGTGGGCTGCGTTTTCGCCTGAAAACTGAATTAAAACAGTCCTAGCTTTATGTTCACTGGAATTTAGTACAAATACCAGTTGATGAGATTTATTATTAACGAAAAATGGTTGTTTTGGAGGATTTTTGTGTTCTTGATTGATAAAATAACAATCAAAGAAATAATCAGCATTAAAAATATTTGCTATTTCTTGAATTTGACTTATTCCATTTCGTAAGTTAAAAGTTATATAATCAACTGTCAACTTGCGATTTTGAAAAGTGATATTGCTTTGGTGCATAGTGTTAATTAAATTTGAATAATAATATTGTTTGTAATTTTGTAATTTAATAAATGAGGACTCGAACTTAAACTGATGGATTCACAGAACGTCTAACTGGTATTGATTGAAATAAACTCAATCCAGGTGTTTACACTATTCGCGCACGAACGAAACGTGATAATGGTTATGGTGATGTTAAGTTAGCTGTTTCACGTGCTGTGTATATGCCAAAATTCCATTTACTTCTAACTTTAGCCCTTTGGTCGGATACAATTGTTAATTTTCTTAAAGAGCATGGAAAGGGTCTCATATACATTTGTAACAATCTGTTAGACTCCGTAAGGTTAAAGAAAGACTTGAGTAAATCTTCTTATATATTTGAGAGCGGTCGGATATCTATGCTAACATTATAATTGTTGGCGTATGGCGCTGTTTATTCGATTTAGATAGTAGTGAAGTTGATAGTCATTTTCTTTCAATATATGATAATCTTTTGTTTAAAGACTATTACTTGCTTAGTTGAAAGGTGTTCGGTATAGTCTATAGATTATTTTCAGGTGTTAAAGAAACGTCTTTTATTGGAAGTGTCGTTAATTTTATTGCAAAAATGTATTGCGTTGGTGTTAAAGAGTGATACAAACTTAACTTCGTCGTCGGTGCGGATAATTTTTCAACAGTGTACCTAGAGAAAAGGTTGAACTGAATAATGTTGAGAAAGTTTGCGAAAGGTTTCAGAATAGAGCGAAAGAACTTGGTATGAAAATTAAGTTCTTTAACATTAAATACGAAAATAGTGAAAGAATAACTAATAGACCTACTTTTTATAAATATTATATATATATAAATAAACCTTTAGTTCTTAGTGATGCTGTACTCGAACGTGTTTTTATGCCATGGAACAAAAAGTATAACACACTGGAAAGCGTTCACAAATTTTTATGGAGCGTTATGTCTTTTTTAGGCAAATCAATCTCGCACTTATATCTTTACTATGATTATTTATTATAAAAACTACTAAAAGTTTAGTATATTTTTTAATTTTTATTCGTTTTTATATATAATTAGTAATATAGATCATTATTTGTATATAAAAATTAACATTTAGATTATGGCAGCAACATTTTTACCTTCTATTCTTGTACCAATTGTGGGCTTAATTTTCCCTGCATTTAGTATGGCTCTATTTTTTTTATACACACAAAAAGATGATATTACATAAATTTTAAAAATTTATGTAATATTTTGGCTCGCTGAGTATATTTGCTTGGATGGTACTGGTTCAACCCCAAAGCGAGCTTCCAGTACCAAATTCCTATTCTACCCATTAGGAATCAACCTTTTGTTGTAACGCTTGATTATTGTTATACTTGGTCCGCGCGACCCTGACCGCGGCATAGAATGAATCGGTTCAAATCCGTTGCGAGCTACCCGATTCTTTTAACGGTCACATTTATTATTATAAACACGATATAAATAGTATTATAACTAAAATATTCATAGGACTAATTACTGTTAATAATATTTTGAGAGATATGTCATTAGTTAGAAAAATTTTTGGTCTTTAAATCACTATAGAATAAAAAAAAATCCTGGAATTAGTAATCGAAAGCTACAAGGTTTAAAAAATGTTTCAGAAGCTCGCGTAAGAAATAGAAAGCGCGTTTGTTTTCGAGAAAAACGTGAAAAAATTGAAATTTTAGCAAAATCTAATAAAAAGAGTTATAAGTACTTAACGAGAGTGGGTTATTAATATATTATTTACTTAATTTTCGTTAAAGAATAACTTATTTGTTAATTAAAAATATTATGTTTCCAGCTTCTTTAAAAAATGTTATGGATATTTACAATATTAAGATTGATGTTTTGTCAAATTAGAAAATAATTTTACGTGTATCGTAGTTGTAACAACACTGAGAGATGTAGGGTTTTTAATGGATAAGAAGAAGGTGAATTATTTTAAGCCAGATAACCAATTTATTATTGTCAAAAAATTCACTAAAGAGATTATTAATGAAGGTATTGAAGCAAATACATTAGAGGATGTATACTAATTAAGATAATATTATTCCGCAGAAGATCTTAAATAAAAAAAATTGCTCTAATATACCTCAAAAATTGAGCAATTCTTTTTTATTATTCACCTTGAACTTTTAATAACGCAAATCCCAGTGATAATCCAAATAATGTCATAAAAATACATGTTACTGCTGCAGTCACAATCTCTGCATTTGCAAACGGAAAGATTTGTAGAACTAATGTCATAATATTTAAAATATTTAAGTTTTTACAAAGTTTAAAAGTTTAAAAACCGTTTCTTCCCCAAACTACCAATGCTAATGAAAACGTAAACATAGTCATGACACCAGCCCAACCTAGACTTATAATATCCATATATTTTTTAAAGTTAGTTCAAAATTTTTTTTGAAAGTAAAGTATAGTATAATTATAGTTTACTTTCAAAAAAAAAACGCACAATTTTTTTTTAATTTCAAATGCGGAAAATTAATAATATTTCAAATTATCCAGAAAATTTAGGTAACGGGACTGACGAGACTCGAACTCGCAACGTCCGCCGTGACAGGGCGGTGCTCTAACCAATTGAACTACAATCCCTAAAATTGTTATTTTTTAATCTTAATTTTATATAGTAAATGAAATTTATATCAATGATTTCATAGTTTTTTAAGATAGGAGAAACAGGGATTCGAACCCTGGGTACAAATAATTGTACGATAGATTAGCAATCTATTGCTTTCGACCACTCAGCCATTTCTCCTATTTTAATAAACCTTTAATAGTAGATGGCTCTGGTGGGATTTGAACCTACGACCTTGGGCTTATGAGTCCCCTGCTCTAACCACTGAGCTACAGAGCCTTATACTATTACTACATTTTTATTATAACACGTTATTTCATAAAATACTAGAAATTTTTTTATTAATGTAATTCATCTCAAAAGTCTTATATAATATTAATTAAAAGATTTAACAATTATTGTTTTTATGAATAACTTTTGGAATAATGTACTAAGATATCCGCGATTTTTTATTAGTAGTATGATAGGGTTAATATTAGTTATATTAGTACCTTTCAAAAACTTATTTAAAACACCTAAATTACGGTGGTTTTTGATTTTATTTAATTTAGTTTTTATTATAAGTATATATTTTATTATTCGAACTATGGTTGGTTTATAAAATTTATAAATTCATTTTTTTCGTTTTTTGCTAAACCTTTTAATAATAAAAGCTTAAAAATTTTTCTGATTTCAGACTAAAAACTTATAATTAACTAATAATAAAAAGCCAAATAGTACATAATAAAATAAATAGGAGACCGAAAATTACGCATCAATTTAATAGATTGAAAATTTTAAAAATTAAAATATGTTACCATTATGCAAATTCAATTTGGTAAATTGTTACTATTGTATTTAGTTTTTATGAAAATCCCTTATTTAATAGTTAAATGCGTAGAGAAAATTTTGTTACACTGTCTCGATCTGGAGATAAAAACAAAATTAAATGAAGAACTAAAAATATTCCCACAAAATAACGAGTTATTGGTGTTCAAGAGAAATAAGATGTACAAGAAATTTTTTTAGATAAAAATTTATCTGTAATGAATAAATTAGAATTAGTTCGAATAAATAGTAAAAAATCTAAAAGGACCTAAACATACCAAGTTTATTCTATTCGTTATGGCAACATTATTTTTTTTCTTTAGCAATACAGCAACTAAGAATGTAACTGTTTTTACCGCTCTTATTAATTGTTTACAAATTATTGTTGACATAGATGGGTAAATAAAATATTAAAAACACTTTTATTGATGTATACTGTGAATATATTGCACTTCTTCCAGAAAAATTAGCAAAAGTAATCGAAAATATCAAATAATAAAAAAACTTAACTAATTTGTCAGAAAACTGTTAACAAATTAGTTAATATTAGATATCAATATTGGATATTACTAATCGAACGTATGTAGTATTAGAATTTGTGACTAACTAAGTTTTAATTTTCTAACTATTTTTAATTAAAATTAGTGTTAGTTAATATTTAAATTAAATGTTATATTTTAATATTAGTCGACTTTGTTTATGATGTAGTATAGTAATTTTTATATTTAATTAAAAAATAAATAACATATTAGTGTTTCTAATTTATAATATAAACATTTGTTGATCTTTATATTTCCTGCTCTAACGTCATAATCATAGCCATAGTTTTTATTCTTCGATTTTGACTTTTTACAATTTTATTTTCCTCTTTTTCGTACAAAATTTTAATTTTTGTAAGATTCCTGATATTGAGTGGAAATAAGATACCAGTTGAATAACTACAGTTGATGTCTTTACCTTTTGTATTAAAACTTCGCAGTTCTATTATCAAATCTTTTTGAATATCAGTTCTCAAGAAGATCTCAGTTTAAGATTTGTGATATTGAACTTTGCAGCTGATACACCAATATTAACAGAAATAGATCGAAGATTCTACCAAGCAGTTAATAATTCCTTGAAACTGAGACTGTCACCGGAACCATCAAAAGTTACAAAATTATAGTTGTCACTAACACTTTTAAATTCAGAATCAAATATTCCATCTGAAACAACGAGTGTCACAATTGCGACAATATGCACCTTTTGCTTCTTCACCTTTCCTTAGGTTGCAGTCTTGATCTATATCAAAAGGTACACTCAGAATCTTATTAGATAGCCACTTATTGTCATTACTAATACAAGTACCAAAACTTGAACATTGTAATAAATCGCCAGAATTACTTTCATAATGAAGTCCTGCACCATTTAATTGTAACTTTTTAGGACTGTTCAACAATTTTCTAATATTTTCATTGTCACACTGTTTTAAAAAATCATTAAGCATTTTCATGTCAAATTTTTTTTCATTTCCATTGATTGCCTTGAAAGTTTTAATTTAACCTATTTCAGTAATTTGTCGGATAGCTTCAATAGCAATAGCAACACTGAAAGGGTTGTCTCTAATATTGATTATGAGATATAATTGGGTTAACAAAACGCCACATTTAAATGGATATTTTACTGAAAAAGACAAACAGTCATCAAGAATATTGTTAGCTGCTAATTTAACTGCATTAATTCAGCTAGTACAATTATAGATATAGATTGCAGTTTTAGTAAATCTATAGGTTTAGCCAACAATTGAAATGTGTTTCACTAATTGATTCACCATTACAGAACTCGGCCACTAAAAAACTCAAGAATATAAAATAGAACTCTTTCTTTAAAAATTGGAATGTAATATAAATACATATCACATGCAACTAATAATAGAATAGTCATGATTGTTTTTTCTTTGTTTAAGTATTAGAACTGAAAAGTACTAGTTTGTAGCTGGTGACGTAACTTCGGTTTGAACTAACTATCATCCAAGCATGCTACCATTTGATAACAGCTTCGTGGACCAAAATGTACAAATACAAAGATAAGCTTAAACGAAGACGATGAATTATAGTGTTATTTTGTCTTTATTTAAATAAGAATAAAATGAAAATTTCTATTTTTATTTAAATAACTTATTAGATATATTTAAGAACTTCGTCTAAGAGGTTAAAGAAGGGCATAGCGCCATCCTTTCCTTTCAACCGAACGTAGTCGTACCCATCCTCCAAAATTCCTTTAATATCTTTAGTATAAAGACCTTCAGTAACAGCATTGATCATGATTAATTTCCAACAAGCGTCACTTTCTTGCTGCATAGATCTTTTACCACCGCACTGTAAGTCAATAGGACAATCAGGAATGTAATTTGTGAGTTCTGGCAATTTTTTTGCCTTTGGATCGAAAACAACGGTTTCGCCTTCTGGTGTAATTGCGTATAATTCACCCAAATCATTGAGCTTAAGATTGACCGGTCTTTCTAAGATACTTCTAAGAATAGCTTCAGACATCTCCTGATTTTCAGAGAAATCCTCTATACTTTTGATAACATCTGCATCAATTAACAGATTATCCTATTTTTTAAGTAATTCATCATCAATTACGGCCATATTAATCGTCTCTTAGAGTAGGTACGCCGATTAAATAACCACAAACTATTAATAAGCCAGCGATAGTTAAATCAATTGCAGGATTGCTAGTCTTATTTGCATCGGCATATCTTTTCATTGATGCATAACAGGTTTTAGTAGTTACGGCAATCCCGGAACCTTTGCGAAATAGTGCTAATCCTTTTTGTGCTTTAGAAGCCTTCTTTGCTACCTTAGCAACATCACCGGCAGCACCCGGTGATTCTGACGCGACTGCAATTGTACTATACAATAATACAGGCGCAGCTAAAAAAAAAATTTTTTTACCTTTTTTAACGACAAATGATAAGTCAGTCTTACCAGCGTCATCACAAGCTGAGATATCCCAGTAATATGCCATAGTAATTCCTTCCATGTAATGGAATAAGATTTATATAAATAGATTTAAAGAGTAAAAAGGAACATAATAATTATAAACCTGGTACCAAGTTTGAGGATCGAACTCAAATCATGATGATTAATTAAAACTATTTAAATAAGAAAAATCCCTTAACTTTATTAAAACTTTTGTTTTAAACGGCTTGCTTTTCCACGTAAATTTCGTAAATAATACAATTTCGACCGACGAACCTTTGCATGACGGATTATTTCAATTGATGCAACTTTTGGAGAATGAATTAAGAAAATTCTTTCAATCCCAATTCCTTGAAAGACCTTTCTTACTGTTATAGTAGTATTAATTGACTGATTCTTTTCAGCAATTATTATTCCTTCATAAAATTGAACCCGCTCTTTGTTTCCTTCAGTAATTTTAATACCAAGTTTTACAGTATCTCCAATTTGGATTTGTGGAATATTTGGCTTAATGAAATTCTGATGCAAATTATCTATTACTTTTTGATTGTTTAAATTAAGCATAACATTATAATTTAGAACTTTATTAATTAGTTAATTTTTATATTACAATTTTATTATTAAAAAAACAATCTTAAAAATTATTTCTGTGCATTCGACTGGATTTGAACCAGTGACGTTCCAGAGGAAAACGGATTATGAGTCCGGTGCCTTCGACCACTCGGCCACGAATGCTTGTTGGAACTGATGGGAATTGAACCCATGTCCATCTAATATCTATTAATATAAATATTTACAAGTTTAGTTCAAAAAAAATTGAACAATTTTTTAAATTTATATTTAGTCTAAACTATATACGTGGAAAAAGTCCAGTAATAGCGAAAAAATATCAAATAACTTAAGTTAAATAATTAAATAGCAAAATTTAAAGCAGTTGAATAACTTTTTGGTTTTACTATTTTAAAAATAAAAGGTATTATGTTGTTAGCATTTATTGATAATTTAGTCTTTTTTACAAAGAGTACAAACTTTGACTTGAAATATATTAACAAATATTAAATGTCGAAACCAAATCAGTCCCAAAACTAACTTCTTTAAAAAAAAGAATAATTTTACAATCCAAATCAAAAAATACAATAAGCATGAAAGGAATCGAACCTTCGCCTTTCAGAGTCGGAATCTGATGCTCTATCCACTGAGCTACATGCCTTTTGAAATATTTTAACCTTATTAAAATTCTCTTAATGGTTAAATCTAAAAACTTAAGTGGTTTAGATTTTTTAGATTCGACTTTTTTAAATCGAATCTAGATTAAAGTCTTAGAAATAAATTTTACCCCCACCCCATTTTTCAGCAACAATTTTAGGTTGTAACATGATATGACCGGCAATTGAATATAAATCATCATCTGTTAATGAACGCATACGAGGATAAATATCTGCACTTTTAATACTTGGATGAATTTCAGCAATAGATTCTAGCCCATCATAAGTTGTAGGATTTTTTAAAAAATCTACTAACGCACTAATATTATCACGACGTGGAGTTGCTAAACTTAAACCTTCTGGATCTAATCCAACATTTGGATTCGTTTTCGTAATTCCACCAGTATGACATGCACCACATGTAGTATTATATAAACGTTTTCCACGTTTAACTTGTTCTGGTGTTAAAACAGTGGTATTCCCTGAAGAATCAGCAGTAACTGTTCTTGTTGCTTCATCTAAATCGATTGCTGATACACTAACTACGAAAAGATTAAAAATGCAAAATAAAATAAAAGCACAAAATTTTGAATATGTTTTAATCATAAAATAATAAAATTGTTTATAAAATTGAAACCAAGAATGAATATTAATTAATTTTTTTTATCTTTTTTAATATCACGAAGGGCAAGCATAGCTAATACCCCTCTTAAGCGGATATTTTCCCATCCAGCAGCTAACACTGCTGTTATTACTAATACTTGACTAAATAAAAGAATTGGATCTAACCTCCATCCATGAATAATTAATATTCCACTATATAATAAACCAATAGTTGCAAAAAAAATATCTTCGTCTCTTGCAACTTCAGGTTTAACTAGTCGAAGGAAATATAATATTATTACTGATGATCCCAAAATAAAACCTAACAAAACATTTGGGCTAAAAACAAAATTTAACATAATATCTTTTCTCCGTTTTATTAGATTATTTTTTATTGTTGAATCAGAATTCCTTAGGTATTTTAAACCTTAATTTAGAAAAACTATAGTTTAATAAATTAATAAAAATATGTCATGTCTTTAAATATATTTTTATTAATAAAAATATATATATAAATTAAGTGTTAAAAATAATCGTCCTAATTCCGTTGTACACGATCATTTTTACTAATAATAATTAATGCAATACCAATAGCTGATAAAACTAAAGCACCTGCTGTTAAACTCGCGATAAAATTTGCTAATGAAGTTGTCATTCCTAATTCCGTTTTAATTTAAATTAAAAATAGTAAAATTGACTACAATAATAATTGTATCATTTTTTTGAAAAAAAAACATAAAAAATATTTTTATTAATGTTTTATGAATTTGTAAAAAATTCTATATATCTATTTACTATTGGAAATATTTAGAATATTTTTTATGACAACACTCAAAAAATATCAATATTAAGTCAATTAATTAAAGTTTAAATGATAAATGAATTTATAAAATTTGTGAGATTAATGAAATTAAAAATAAAACATCCTAAATGTAGACTTTCATATATTTAATAGTGAATTTTTACATCTTGCTAACTATATAAAACGTCTAAACTAAAAACCCAAAATCTATAGATTATAAAAATATACCAATTCTATTTATTTTTAATAGTATACTAATTAATATAACTATACCAAATGCTTTATATTTAATTAGTTATTGATTTGTATTAACCTCTCTAAATAAAATCGAGAATAAATTACTTCAATTTAAATTTTTAATGTATTATGTACTTTATTCGAGTAATTAAATAATTTATTAATTAAACTTGTTAAGTAACACAGTTTTCTCTATAGCTTGGAATGTATTGGTTCAAACTGGGCATAAGCTTACCAATATAGTTTTAACGTTATTTAGTTAAAACGTTACTCGCTTGAGTAGTAGTATAAGTTTGTTTTCATTATATTTTTTATCATCATAATAATTATTATGAAAAAGACTACTTTTAAAATCATTAATAAAGATCTCAAAATTATAAAATTTTGTTACTATTAATTATTTATTAAATAAATTAGGGGTACTATAATATTAAATTCAATTAAAATTGTAAAGCATTTGTTTCCAAATAAAAAGCCCTTTATAATTCATAGTCCTTTTGAACTATCAAGAAGTGTGTTGGGAGCAAATTCTATTCACGCCATCTGCAAATATTGATAATTTTTAAGCTTCCTTAGTAGATGCTTTGATGCATTTAGAAGAAAGTAAAATAATGCCAAACTTAATAAAAATGGCTAATAATTGATATAATGTATTGACTCCATCATATCAATTTCATCGTAAAAGGTTGTCAATTAAGTGTATGAGATATGTAAACACAATTATTAGTACTTATGTTTATAAAAAGTATATATTCCTACTAGATTTAACTTTATATTACTTCATAATGATTGATGACGAATCACAAGAAATTACTGATATTGAAGTTAAAGAAATTCTTAGTGGTTTTTAAAAACTATTTCTTGGTAGCTGTTTTAACAAAGTTACACCTGATGAGGCACAAATAATCGACAAATTAAAGGAAGAGAATGATAAAGATTATCTATTAATTTTGACGTATGACTCATCAAATGTTTTATGCTATGCTATCAATGAAATTGCTGAGCTTCAACTCTTTGAAATTCACATAAAAGAAGTTTATATTCTTTTTGTATTCTAAAATAAAGGAAGCGAATGGTGTTTTTTTTTACTCAGCAATTAGCTTTTTGATTCAGAATAAACATCATAAAAGCATTCAATACTTTATTACATAAATAATTTATTAATTAAAAACAACACATAGGCTTTATAACTAAATTTATTTTTAATTTGTTTAGTTAATTCACAAGATTTTATAACACAACCTAACGTATCTGTATTTTTCAGTTTGTTTATATTACTTTTCTTTAATTCTTTAAATATCGAAAGAAAACGATAAATTTACTAATTTTTCTCTTGTCATCATTTACTTTTTTATATAATATCTAATCATTAACATATAAATTTTTATGTATGTAATAGTATTCACCTATATTAAAAATAAATCATTAGTCTATATTAGTGGGTATTTTTATTTTCCTATTGTGAAAAATTTTATAAAATAATTAAATATTAGTATCCATTTTATTATTATATTATTTACATTTGAGTAGTCGGTTTTTGGAGGATAATTGCAGTTTTTTCTAATTAACTGTCAAATATATTTGAACATAACGAAAAGGGTATTCTTGGTTTAACGATAAAAATATTTTTTTATCTAACTTTTTTTAAATTCTTCTTGTATAATTTGATATAATACTATAAACTTAATATTAGTATAGAAATGTTAAGTATTCTAACAGAATGTTTTATAAAAATTAAAATATGTTTATAAACAATTTACAATTTTTGTTAAGTCGTGTCTTATGTTTATTAATTACTATTGATCAAGAAACAATACTTGATTTTTTAGAGATTGATGGTCCTTTTACTACTGAACCAGATTTATATGGGTCTTCTAGTTTTTCAACACCCATTTCTTCTGAAACTTTTAAATTGATAATGCGAGCTTTTTGGGAACATTATCAACATGGGTTAGGGTTTGTTGACGTTGAAAATATTGCAATTTTTATTTTAGTTTTAAGATTTATTTTTCTTTCTAGAAAATATAACATTAAAACAGGATTTTTGATTACTTGTATTGGTTTCGGCGCTGGGTATTTATGGTTTATGCATTTAAGAGATTTAGCACAGTTTTATATGGAAACTATGTGGATGTGTCCATTAACACATAATCTTGCATCTGAGTTTAGTGAGATTTTTTCTCAACAACAAAGTCAATTTGATAAAGTTGGAAACCGGTTTGATAGTAATACATTTTATGGCCCAATAGTTAGAGCGTTTACAGATATAACTAATAATGGTAAATATCGTTATGATCCAATCTCAATGATTTGGTCTTACTTACCAACGGATATTAAGTTTTTGAGTGATAAAATATATTACTTTTTAACTTTAAAAGTTCTCCCACAAACTTATCGATTTATAAGTATTCAATTCACTTATTTATCGAGTATGTTATGGTATACTTTTCTAGTTCGAATAAACAAACGATTTTGCCCTTATTTAGTGAGGTGGCACTGGACTTTTTTAATAACTATAGAGTTTTTTGAAAGGCCAATAGTTTATACTCAAGAGCGTTTAGTATATTATTTAAATAATATACTCATTCCTAACGGTTATTTTCGTGAATCCCAATTAGTAACAATTATAATAATTACAATAGTCGTCGGGCAATATGTGTTTATTCTACTAGGTCTATTACATGCTTTATGTGGTCAATATTTTTATTTCCCATTTATTACAGAAACTACGGAATTACATATTGGTCCAAGGCCAAAAGATAGTATTTATAGTGGAGGTCATACAATTTGGCAGAATAAAAGAGCTTATATGATTAGTCGACAAGCTTCTTCAAAATTGAGAAAATATCGCTTTGGTACCATTCGATCAGCTTATAATATTTTACCTCGGCTTTGGTATGGTTGGTTAGGACGTGGTAATTTAGATGATCTTACAAATGAAGAATACGAACAATATTTAAAAAATAAAGAGAATAAAGAATCTAGTAAAAAAGCAAACCATCGAAATTCAAAAATTAGATGGCAATATCGTCAAGAAAGATTAAAAAAACGTCTTATTAAGATATTGGCTAAATTTGGTATTAAACTAGATAATATAAATATAGATGATAATGGGGATGATCTTTATAAAGAATTTAAAAAGTTTTCTAAAAAATAATTCCTTTTAGTATGAGCTATAAAAACCTATATAAAGTAAATAAAAAAGTTTATTTACTTTATATAGGTTTTTATAATGATGAACCTAAACCTGAATAAGCTCCATAAAAAAATAAACTAAGAATTGTTATTGCTGCGAAACCACCTACTAAGCCGACAAGCCATAAAGGAACTCTACCAGTATTTGCCATATAAAAAACTCCTATTTAAAAAAATTAATTGAAGAAATAACTTGAAAATAATACAGCTAAAACAAATATTAATAGAAGTCCCCAGTAAAGAGAAGTTCTATTTAATTCTACAGCCTGTTTATTTGGATTTGGACCTGTCATAAAAGTTACCTTATATATGTTATATGAATATTAAGTTATCGTTGAATAAATTGCATAGCAGTAATACCACCTAAAAAGAACACTGTTGGTATTGCTAATCCATGAACAGCTAACCAACGAAAAGTAAAAATTGGATATGCTACAGGTTGATTAATATTATTTGACATTTTTTTACCTCTTATAAACCTTTAGTTAAATCTTCTAATTCTTGCTTTGCACTAAAGCGATCGTTTACTAATGGGACCTGTTGACGATCTTGCGTAAAATATTCATTAGGACGGGGTGTTCCAAATACATCGTATGCTAACCCTGTACTAATAAATAACCACCCTGAGACAAAAAGAGAAGGAATTGTAATAGTATGAATAATCCAATAGCGTACACTTGTAATAATATCTGAAAAAGGACGTTCACCTGTAGATCCACCAGACATAATGCATATTCTCCTATAAAAAATGATTGTTGCTCATTCAAAAACTTAACCTAAAGCGGGCAGGGGGAATCGAACCCCCATCATTAGCTTGGAAGGCTATTATTTTACCACTAAACTATGCCCGCGTATAATAATAGTAACATTATGCGAGTATAAAAAGCAATAAAAAATTATAAATTTTCTAATTTCAAATCTAAGAATTTGGCTAAATCAGAAGCTTGACCTTCTAAATCTGATATTGAATCTGGTTGCTGGACAGGTGTTAATGGAATTTTTCGTTCATCTCTAAGACATAAATAAATAATTCGTTGAGGATTTAAACCCTCAGAAATCTTTATTCCAATAGACCGAATATCATTTAATGGGTAAGTTAAAAGAATTTCTCTGTTTTTTCCTGGGAATCCTTTTCTTACAACTTTTACAAGATTTTCAATTTTATTATATTCATTATAACCACTTCCTATATCCCAAAATATTGTCGCAATTATATAACTACTTAAGCCAAAACTTAAAGTTCCATAAAACATCATTACAATGCCTTGAGGGATAAAAACTAATTCTATAGAATTTGTAAATGGTAATAAATTTATTTTTACATAACTTGAAATACCTGCTAATAAAAACATTAACCCACCAATTAACAATAATAATGACCAAAAATAGTTACTAAAACGTCTTGATCCAACAATTTTCTCTTGACGAATTTGATCTTGCATTTAAAAGTTTTAAATTAATTTAATCGATTTTAATCCTAAAAATAAACCTGATGCAAGGGCAAAGCAAAATCCAACTAGTAAAAAATAATTAATAAGAATTGACATAGAATTTTTTAATTATATAAAAATGAAGTTTATAAACTTTTTTCTGTATATTAGTATATATTATATAGTAATCTATATAAAAATTTTGGTTGATAAAAATTTTCATTAATTTTTTAAATACCTTAGATTAATTAAAAACTTTATTATTAACATCATTAAATTTTAAATTAAATTTATGGCTAATTTTATTAAACCGTATAATGATGATCCATTTGTTGGGCATTTAGCAACACCCATTACTTCTTCATCATTAACTCGAGCTCTTTTAAAAAATTTACCGGCATATCGATTTGGTTTAACACCATTGTTGCGTGGTTTAGAAATTGGTCTAGCACATGGATATTTTTTAATTGGTCCCTTTGCTAAATTAGGCCCGTTACGTAATTCAGATATAGGGTTATTAGCCGGTTTCTTCTCAACAGTTGGATTAATTCTTATTATGACTTTAGGATTAACAATTTATGGGGCAGCGTCTTTTGGCCAAGATAAAAATAGTGATAACACTTTACAGACTAAAAAATCATGGGATCAATTTAAAGGTGGATTTTTTGTAGGTGCTTGTGGAAGCGCCGGATTTGCTTTTATTTGCTTATCAAGTATCCCGACTTTTACATTAAATTAGAATTTTCATAAGGATAAATCAGTTATATTTAACCGATTTATTCTCTATTTTATTTCATTTTAATTATTTAATAATTATTCATTATTATGAATTCCATTAATTTACAAGAAGAGTATGCTAAAACAGAAATAGCAAAACTTTTAAATCTTTTAGACGAAGAATTAGTTGGTCTATCCCCTGTAAAAGCTCGTATTCGTGAAATTGCAGCATTATTATTAATTGATAAATTACGAAAAAATTTAGGTATTACAGCAAGTAGTCCAGGATTGCATATGTCTTTTACTGGAAGTCCCGGTACTGGAAAAACGACGGTCGGATTAAAAATGGCAGATATTTTATTCCAATTAGGATATATAAAAAAAGGTCATTTATTAACTGTTACACGTGATGACTTAGTTGGGCAGTATATTGGGCATACTGCGCCTAAAACGAAAGAAGTTCTTAAAAAAGCTATGGGTGGTGTTTTATTTATTGATGAAGCATATTATTTATACAAACCTGATAATGAAAGAGATTATGGTTCTGAAGCTATTGAAATTTTATTACAAGTTATGGAAAATCAGCGTGATGATTTAGTTGTTATTTTAGCTGGATATAAAGAACCAATGGATAAATTTTACGAATCAAACCCAGGTTTATCTTCACGAATTGCAAATCATATTGATTTTCCTGACTATACCGTTGAAGAATTATTAAAAATTGCAAAAATGATGTTAGAAGAACAGCAATATCAATTAACTTCACCAGCTGAAGTTGCATTAACTGATTATATTGCTCGAAGAAAACAAAAACCTTTATTTGCTAATGCTCGTAGCATTAAAAATGCATTAGATCGAGCCCGAATGCGTCAGGCAAACCGTATTTTTGATAGTCGGGGACAAATATTAACTAAAAAAGAATTAGTTAATCTTGAAGCTAATGATATATTACAAAGTACAATATTTAATTAAAAAATTCTGATTTTTTAATTAAAAAATATAAATTTTTTTAATACATAAATATGAGTTTATTAATTGTTGGAGGTACAGGTACTTTAGGACGTCAAATTGTTCTACAAGCTTTAACTAAAGGTTATCCAGTTAGATGTTTGGTTCGAAATTTTCGTAAAGCTAATTTTTTAAAAGAATGGGGTGCAGAATTAATTTATGGTGATTTAAGTGTACCTGAAACAATTCCTTCGTGTTTTCAAGGGATCACTGCTGTTATTGATGCTTCAACAAGTCGACCCTCTGATTTAAATGTAGTAAAAACTGTTGATTGGGATGGTAAATTAGTTTTAATTGAAGCTGCCAAAGCAGCAAAGGTCAAACGATTCATATTTTGTTCTACACAAAATTTAGATAAATTTTCAAATATTCCTTTAATGAAAATGAAACAAGGGATTGAAGTTAAATTAAAAGAGGCGCAAATTCCTTATACAATTTTTCGTTTAACTGGTTTCTACCAAGGTTTAATTGAACAATATGCAATTCCAATTTTAGAAAATTTACCTATTTGGGTAACGAATGAAAATACTTGTATATCGTATATTGATACTCAGGATGTTGCAAAATTTTGTTTAAAAGCTTTACAACTTCCGGAAACGACAAATACCACTTTCTTTTTAGGGGGTCCAAAGGGGTGGGTTTCTTCAGAAATTATAAATTTATGTGAACAGTTGGCGGGTCAATCAGCTAAAATTAACCAAATACCACTTTTTCTTTTAAAATTCGTTACTAAATTTCTTGGTTTCTTTGAATGGGGTCAAAACATTAGCGATCGTTTAGCGTTTGTAGAAATTTTAAATGTTGGAAGTGATTTTTCAAAATCAACATTTGATTTATATAAAACCTTCAAAGTTAAATCAAATGAAATTACTAAATTGGATGATTATTTCTTAGAATATTTCATTCGTTTATTAAAACGATTGAGAGATATTAATTTTGAGGACATTCAAAAACAAAAAAATCTAATAATTTAAAATTCGTATAATTCATATGAATTATGTTATTTTTGCGGTAAAAGTTATTAAAAATTCAGGACAAAGTTTTTTTGACGATGGAACATCGCTTACTGAATTAACAGTTCAACTACCTCAAGTTCGAAAAAATAATACTAAATTAATCTTTCAAGTTTCAATCTGGGGAAAACTTAGTTATGATGTTGCAAAATATTATCAACCGGAAGATTATGTTATCATTGAAGGTTATATTTCAATTAGAAATATAAATATAGATCGTATTGTTAATTTGTTAGATAAACAAGTTGAGATTTGTGTTTTTAAACTTTACCCATTGCTTTTAAAATCATAAAAATTTACTTAAGCAATTAAGAATTAAGATTTTTTATTGAATTAAATACGTCATAATTATCATATTTTAGTATAATTAATATTATTAAAAAGAGTTTTTAGGAAAAATTAAATGTTAACTTTAAAAATTATAGTTTACACAACAGTTATCTTTTTTGTTTCTTTATTTATTTTTGGTTTCCTTTCAAGTGATCCTTCACGAAACCCTAATCGTCGTGACCTTGAATAACTAATAAAAAACTAGAGCGCAAACAATGAGTATAAAATATTTGCTCTCTAGTTTTTTATTAAAGTATGCTTTATCAATTTAACGAAATAATTATTTTATTTATACTTTTTAATTATGTCTTCTTGAATTTTATTTATTTAAATTATTCTTTGTTTTTGGTTTTTTCTAAACTGATAGCAATTATTTAAATAAAA
>Ga0307996_1000177_pt1:0-5000 | contig 17366 bp, 16 predicted proteins | sample Davwhametageno35_FD_203143 | JGI IMG/M metagenome (GOLD analysis project Ga0307996, IMG submission 203143) | Marine microbial communities from Davis Island wharf, Antarctic Ocean - #35 | ecosystem: Environmental > Aquatic > Marine > Unclassified | place: Antarctic Ocean: Davis Island...
TATAAAGCAGCCAAAGAGGGTAACATCTCAAAGGTAAAATGTTTACAAAAGCGTCTCCTGAAAAGTCCAGATGCCAAATTAATTGCAGTAAGGCGGGTAACGACCTTAAATAAAGGCAAAACGACTACAGGAGTCGATGGACAAATATACGTTACGGACATTGAAAAGATAAAATTAGTAAAGCGATTGAGATTGGATGGTAAAGCGTTACCTATCCGTCGCACATTTATCCCGAAACCGGGTAAATCAGAGAAAAAGCCACTTGGAATTCCCACAGTGGGTGATAGGGCAAAACAAGCATTGTGCAAGCTTGCTCTAGAACCTGAATGGGAAGCTCGTTTTGAAAGTAACTCATATGGGTCACGCCCAGGTCGTAATTGTCAAGATGCCATGGAAGCTATTTTCTCCTCTCTTCGGGATCACTCAAAGGAAGAAGGTTATCATAAATATGTATTGGATGCTGATATATCTAAATGTTTTGATCAAATTGATCACACGTATCTTTTAAAGAAACTTAACACCCTTCCTGAAATGGAAACACAAGTTAAAGCGTGGTTAAAAGCAGGCATTATGAAAGAATTTTCAAAAACAAAACAATGGAAAGATATTCCAGAAAACCAAAAAGAAACTCCGCAAGGTGGCATCATATCTCCGCTATTATCTAATATTGCTCTCCATGGAATGGAAGAACATATGAAAGATTGGATCTGTACAAAACCTTCGTTTGCAAAAACGGATCAGTATAGTAAAATCGCGAAACGCAAATCATTATCAATAATTCGATACGTAGATGATTTTGTGATAATTCATAAAGATGAAAACATTATTCGCGAAGCAAAAGCAGAAATATCAAAATGGTTATGGGACGGTCCCCGTCTCTTATTCAGTGAAGAGAAAACTGCCATACGCAACACAAATCAAGGTTTTAACTTTCTTGGATTTACATGTATAACCATAACAAGGGGCAGTAGTACTAGGGCTAAAATATATCCAAGTAAAACATCCCAAGCGAGACTACTTTTAAAAGTTCGACAAATTGTTATAAATAATCGTAATGCTTCAAGTTATAACCTGATTAATTTACTTCGTCCTGTTATTATGGGTTGGGCAAACTATTTTCGCTTCAGCGAATGTGCTTCAATCTTTAGTAAACTTACACACTTAATTTTCCAAAAGCTTCGTGCTTGGGTATTTCGTAGAGATACTCGTAATGGAAAGAAAGAAGTGAAACAAAGGTATTTTCCTGGTAACAAGTCTTATTTCTTCGATGGTACAAAACACCAAGACAATTGGGTTTTACATGGAAAACAATTAGGTAAACCCGGAATAAGTAAAGAAAATTGGCTTCCTCATCTCTCTTGGGTTAAATCAAGAAAATGGGTAAAAATACGTGGAGACTACTCGCCATTTAACGGTGATAATTTATATTGGGGAAAACGAACAATAAACAAAGGAACTTGGAACATTCGGCAAAAAAAGCTAATCAAATCGCAAAAAGGGTTTTGCCCATACTGTAAAACTCCATTCTTAATTGATTCAGTGGTGGAAGTCGATCATATTATTCCAAGCTCTAAAGGTGGTAAAGACGTATATTTAAATCTTCAGCTTCTTCATAAACATTGCCACATTTTAAAAACTCGGGAAGATAATTTATATATAAAAAATTATCCACCGATTCAGCAAAAGGTGAAAACGCAGACATAATTTCTTTTAGGCAGGAGCCGGATGAGGTGAAAATCTCACGTCCGGATCTGTCGACGGGGGCCAAGGTAACAAGGCCTCTAGTTTAACTACAATTCAATTTCCGTGGTAATTTTCCATTTCAGTTGGAAAATGCAATCAGATGTTTGGGGAACAATTACACCAGATGGTAGTATTTCACATATTACAGGTGGAAATTTTGCTCAAAGTTCAATTACGATTAATGGATGGTTACGTGATTTCTTATGGTCACAAGCATCTCAAGTAATTCAATCATACGGTTCATCATCGTCAGCATATGGATTAATTTTCTTAGGTGCTCACTTTATTTGGGCATTTAGTTTAATGTTCTTATTCAGTGGTCGTGGTTACTGGCAAGAATTAATTGAATCTATTGTTTGGGCACATAACAAATTAAATTTTGCTCCTACAATTCAACCACGAGCATTAAGTATTACTCAAGGTCGTGCAGTTGGTTTAGCACATTATTTATTAGGTGGTATTGGAACAACATGGGCATTCTTCCTAGCACGTTCAGTATCTATTTCTTAATAAATTACAATTAATAATTTTTAAACGATTAAATTATTGTAATTTCTAATAAATTAACTAAATTTAACTTAAAAAATTTTAAGTTCTACTTTATTCACAACTATAAATTATATAAAAAGGTATCTGACAATTATGGCAACTAAATTTCCAAAGTTTAGCCAAGCCCTTGCACAAGATCCAGCAACGAGAAGAATTTGGTACGGTATTGCCACAGCTCATGATTTAGAAGCACATGACGGTATGACCGAAGAAAATTTATACCAAAAAATCTTTGCTTCACATTTTGGTCATCTTGCAATTATTTTCCTTTGGACTGCAGGGAATTTCTTCCATGTAGCATGGCAAGGGAATTTTGAAAAATGGGTAGGAAATCCATTAAAAACACGTCCAATTGCACACGCAATTTGGGATCCACATTTTGGAGAATCAGCATTAAAAGCATTTAGTAAAGGTAATACATACCCAGTAAATATTACATTTGCTGGACTATACCAATGGTGGTTCACAGTTGGTTTTAGAACGAATCAAGAATTATATAGAACTTCTATTGGAGTATTATTACTTGCAAGTGTTTTATTAATTGCTGGTTGGTTACATTTACAACCAAAATTCCGTCCAAGTTTATCATGGTTTAAAAACAATGAGTCTCGTTTAAATCACCATTTATCTGGATTACTAGGTTTTAGTTCTCTAGCTTGGACTGGACATATTGTCCATGTAGCAATTCCCGCATCTCGTGGTGTTCATGTTGGTTGGGATAATTTCTTAACAGTTCCACCACATCCAGCAGGTTTAACACCATTTTTTACTGGTAATTGGACTGCATATGCTGAAAATCCAGATACTGCAGGACATTTATTTAATACAAATGAAGGTTCAGGTACAGCTATTTTAACATTTTTAGGTGGTTTCCATCCGCAGACACAATCATTATGGTTAACTGACATTGCTCACCATCATTTAGCAATTGCTGTAGTTTTTATTGTAGCTGGACACATGTACCGAACGAATTTTGGAATTGGGCATAACATGAAAGAAATTTTAGATGCTCACCGTCCTCCTGGAGGACGCTTAGGAGCAGGTCATGTTGGGTTATTTGAAACAATTACAAATTCATTACATATGCAACTAGGGTTAGCCTTAGCAAGTTTAGGTGTTGCAACATCATTAACAGCTCAACATATGTATGCATTAACACCATATGCTTATCTATCTAAAGATTTTACAACAGAAGCTGCGTTATATACTCATCATCAGTATATTGCCGGATTCTTAATGGTAGGTGCATTTGCTCACGGTGCAATATTCTTTGTTCGTGATTATGACCCAGAATTAAATAAAAATAATGTTTTAGCTCGTATGTTAGAGCATAAAGAAGCAATTATTTCACATTTAAGTTGGGTTTCATTATTTTTAGGTTTCCATACATTAGGTTTATATATTCACAATGACACAGTTGTTGCTTTTGGACAACCAGAAAAACAAATTTTATTTGAACCATTATTTGCTGAATATATTCAAGCTGCGTCTGGAAAAGCAGTTTATCAATTTAATGTCTTATTAGCTTCATCAACTAGTCCAGCAACAGCTGCAGGTAATCAAGTTTGGTTACCAGGTTGGTTAGAAGCAATTAATAATCCTAAGAATGACTTATTCTTAAAAATTGGTCCCGGTGATTTCTTAGTTCATCATGCTATTGCATTAGGTTTACATGTAACAGCCTTAATTCTTGTAAAAGGTGCATTAGATGCTCGTGGTTCGAAATTAATGCCAGATAAAAAAGATTTTGGTTATAGTTTCCCTTGTGACGGACCAGGTCGTGGTGGTACTTGTGATATTTCAGCTTGGGATGCATTTTACTTAGCTATGTTCTGGATGTTAAACACAATTGGTTGGGTAACATTCTATTGGCATTGGAAACATATGACGATTTGGGCTGGTAACCCTGGTCAATTTGATGAATCTTCAAATTATATTATGGGTTGGTTACGTGATTACTTATGGTTAAACTCATCACCATTAATTAATGGTTATAACCCATTTGGTATGAATAATTTATCTGTATGGTCATGGATGTTCTTATTTGGTCATTTAGTTTGGGCAACTGGTTTTATGTTCTTAATTTCTTGGCGAGGTTATTGGCAAGAATTAATTGAAACATTAGTTTGGGCACATGAACGTACTCCATTAGCGAATTTAATTCGTTGGAGAGACAAACCTGTAGCGTTATCAATTGTTCAGGCTCGTTTAGTAGGTTTAGCTCATTTTGCTGTTGGTTATATATTAACATATGCAGCATTTGTTATTGCTTCAACATCAGGCAAGTATGCATAATTAAGAATAAAATAAATTAAGAATAATTTATTTTATTCTTAATTTATTTTGATTAAAACTATATTTAACAAAATCAATTTTATAACTTTTAAATTCTTTTTTATTTATAATTTTTGCCAGAAAATGGCTAAGATTTTAGTTATTTGTAGTAACTAAAAAAATCAAGTAAACATAGTACTAATTTTGCAGAAAAAAAAGTTAATCGTGATAAATTCGTTAAAATCGAAATATTTAAGTAAATACAAACAGAAAAGTTTGTTTGTATTTACCAAATTAAAAATTAGTATAATTCATCTTCTTGATGAACTAAAATAGTACAATCTGATTTTGGATATGCAATACAAGTTAAAACAAATCCTGCACCCATTTGATCGTCATCTAAAAATGTTTGTTCAGATTGATCAATTGTACCA
>Ga0307996_1000177_pt1:15000-17366 | contig 17366 bp, 16 predicted proteins | sample Davwhametageno35_FD_203143 | JGI IMG/M metagenome (GOLD analysis project Ga0307996, IMG submission 203143) | Marine microbial communities from Davis Island wharf, Antarctic Ocean - #35 | ecosystem: Environmental > Aquatic > Marine > Unclassified | place: Antarctic Ocean: Davis Island...
CTGCAGATTTTCAAAATTTAGAAATCTTTTTGTCTAAAACTTCTGATTTAACAGGGTATTTGAATAGCCCAGTTATTAATGTAAAGCAAAAAGAAGAAGTTTTAACTAAAACTTTAAAATCACAAGTAAACGCAGAAACTTTTAAGTTTTTAATGATTTTAGTAAAGCGAAATCGAATCAATTTATTAGAAACGATTATTGCTAATTACTTAGAATTAGTTTACCGCACAGCATCAGTTAAAATGATTGATATTTCGACAGCTTTTCCTTTTACAACGTTACAAAAACTTAATTTAATTAAAAAATTAAAAGAGTTAACTAACGCAAGAGAAATTCGTTTAGTCGTTACTGTAGATTCAAGTCTTATAGGAGGTTTTTTAATTAAAACTAACTCAAAAGTAATTGATTTTACAGTTAAAAATCAATTAGAAAATTTAGCTAAACATTTAGATGGTGTTTTAGAAATTTAAAAACAACAAAAATCTTTTATTAACTTTTTACCTTAAAAATACTACAATGATAAATATTCGTCCAGACGAAATTAGCAGTATTATTCGTGAACAAATTGAACAATATGATCAAGATGTTAAAGTAGATAATATTGGTACTGTTTTACAAGTTGGTGATGGTATCGCTCGTGTTTACGGGCTTGACCAAGTAATGAGTGGAGAACTTTTAGAATTTGAAGACAAAACAATTGGTATTGCTCTTAATTTAGAAAACGATAACGTTGGTGTCGTTTTAATGGGTAATGGTCGTCAAATTTTAGAAGGTGGTACTGTTAAAACTACTGGTCAAATTGCACAAATCCCTGTAGGTGATGCATTTTTAGGTCGAGTTGTAAACCCATTAGCTGTACCAATTGATGGTAAAGGTGATATTCCTTCAACAGAAACTCGTTTAGTTGAATCAATGGCTCCAGGAATTATTAGTCGTAAATCAGTATGTGAACCATTACAAACTGGTATTACTTCAATTGATTCAATGATTCCTATTGGACGTGGACAACGTGAATTAATTATTGGTGATCGTCAAACTGGTAAAACATCTATTGCAGTTGATACAATCATTAATCAAAAAACTGAAGACGTTGTTTGTGTATACGTTGGTATCGGTCAAAAAGCGTCTACAATTGCACAAGTAGTTAATGTACTTGAAGAAAAAGACGCATTGTCTTATACAATTATTGTTTGTGCTAGTGCAAATGATCCAGCAACTTTACAATATATTGCTCCATATTCAGGTGCAGCTCTTGCAGAATACTTTATGTATAATGGAAAAGCAACGTTAATCATTTATGATGATTTAACAAAACAGGCTATGGCATATCGTCAAATGTCATTATTACTTCGTCGTCCTCCTGGACGTGAAGCATACCCAGGTGACGTATTCTATTTACATTCACGTTTATTAGAGCGTGCTGCAAAATTAAGTGATGCGTTAGGTGGTGGAAGTATGACAGCATTACCGATTATTGAAACACAAGCAAGTGATGTTTCAGCATACATTCCAACTAATGTAATTTCAATTACAGACGGACAAATTTTCTTGTCAAATGATTTATTTAATTCAGGTATTCGTCCTGCAATTAACGTAGGTATTTCGGTATCACGTGTAGGTTCAGCTGCTCAAACGAAAGCAATGAAACAAGTTGCTGGTAAATTAAAATTAGAATTAGCACAATTCGCTGAGTTAGAAGCGTTTTCACAGTTTGCCTCAGATTTAGATGAAGCAACTCAAAAACAACTAGCTCGAGGTGCACGTTTACGTGAAATTTTAAAACAGCCACAAAGTGCTCCATTATCGGTAGCGCAACAAGTTGCTTTAATTTATGCAGGAATTAATGGATTCTTAGATGATTTACAAACTACTGATGTGAAACAATTCTCTGCAAGTTTATTAAAAACATTAGATTCACAAAAATCTTATATTGATCTTGTTACTTCAACAAATCAATTTCCAGCAGAAGCAGAAGCATCATTAAAAGAAGCAATCGCTAGTACTAAAACTGGGTTTGCTACTATGTAAACTAATCAACAAAATTTAATAAACTAATTATATAATTAGTTTATTAAATTTTCATTTATTAGTTTATAGTTACTAATAAAAGTATTAAATTTAATTAAATTAATTAATTTTTATTATCTTTGTTTATAATAATATATTAGCTAACTTTTTTATAGTTTAGTTGTAAGAAAGTCAAAAACCATTATTTATATATTTAAGGAATGAATTACTATGGCATTACCATGGTATCGTGTTCATACTGTTGTTTTAAATGATCCTGGAAGATTAATTTCTGTACATTTAATGCATACAGCATTAGTTGCTGGCTGGGCTGGTTCAATGGCTTTATATGAACTTGC
>Ga0307996_1000179_pt1 | contig 17360 bp, 12 predicted proteins | sample Davwhametageno35_FD_203143 | JGI IMG/M metagenome (GOLD analysis project Ga0307996, IMG submission 203143) | Marine microbial communities from Davis Island wharf, Antarctic Ocean - #35 | ecosystem: Environmental > Aquatic > Marine > Unclassified | place: Antarctic Ocean: Davis Island wharf...
TTACGACACCAAAAAAATTCTATTCAATTTCATTATTATAACCTGTTATATCATGGCAATAACTATCCCTTTTGATATTAGAGATCTAGGGCTAGACGAAGACAAGAAAAGAACTATTCCTCAAGTGATGGGAGTTACTAATGCTAAAACATCCGCCTTGGTTATTTTAGGAATAAGCCTTGTTTTATTTCAATCAATTTTTAACCCCTTACAATCAATTCTCTATATTATCTCTAGTCTGATTTCAGGATATTTAATATATAATTCAAATAAAGGTAGTCCTGATATTTATTTCACTTTGTGGATTGATGGACATATAATATTCCAATTTCTATTGATATTCTTCCTTAGTTAATCATAAATCCTTAAATTTAACGCTTATTCAAATTCATACAATGAAGAAAATAGTCTTAGTATTTTTAATATCAGCTGTTTATAGCTCTTACTTTTCTCAAAACAGTTCTAACGAAGCACAAATTCATGGAAACGTTCAGACGGATGTACAGTTCTATAATCCTGATTCATTGATTGGTGCTACCGCAGTTCCTGAAAAAATGCTAATGAATGGTTTTGCTAATATCAATTTCACAAAAGGAGATTTTTCTGCAGGTATTCGTTATGAATCTTATTTGAATGCCTTACAAGGTTTTCCGGCCGGATACAGAGGAACTGGCATTGGTTACCGATTTGCTTCTTACAAACTAGATAAAATTGAAGTAACAGCTGGTAATTTTTATGAGCAATTTGGAAGTGGAATGGTTCTAAGAGCATACGAAGAAAGAGGTCTTGGATATGACAATGCCTTAGACGGTTTTAGAATAAAATACAATCCTTATAGAGGAGTTTATTTGAAGGGGGTTTATGGAAAACAGAGATTGTTTTTCGAAAAAGGCCCTGGAATTGTAAGAGGAATTGACGGAGAAGTTGTGATAAACGAGTTATCAGATTCTTTAGACAAAATGAAAACAAGAATTATTCTTGGAGGTAGTTTTGTAAGTAAATACCAAGAAGATGATAACCAAGCTTTAGAATTGCCACAGAATGTTGGTTCGTATGCTGGAAGAATTAATATTTACAGAGGTCCAATAGCTTTTAATGGAGAGTATGTAGAAAAAATTAACGACCCCTCTGCTGATAATAATTTTATCTATAAAAAAGGACAAGCTCTGTTGCTTAATGCAGCTTATTCTGTGAAAGGATTTGGAGCTTCTTTTTCTGCAAAATCTATTGACAACATGAGTTACAGGTCTGATAGAAATCAAGGACAAACTAATGTGTTTATTAATTATTTACCAACTACATCTAAGCAGCATACTTATAATTTGCCAGCTACTCTTTATCCTTATGCTGTTCAGCCAAACGGAGAAGTTGCTTACCAAGGGGATGTTTCTTATAAAGTTAAAAAGAAAAAGAAACGTAACCCAGATGGAAGTTTGGACAAAAAATCTTTTAACTGGAGAAAATACGATACCTATATTTCTGTAAATTATTCAACAGCACATGCCCTTGATAGTTCTAGAGTAGAAAACGATTCTCTTACAAGGCAAGGCTATACCACCAATTTTTTTGCGCCAGGAAAAAGAGTGTATTTTAGTGATTTCAATATCGAGATTAAAAGAAAATTATCACCTAAAGCAAGGTTCATTTATACTTACTACAACATGAGGTATGACAAAGACGTGATAGAAGGAAAAACTGGAACTGGAGTTGTTAATGCTCAAATTCATGTTCTTGATTTTACTTACAAACTAAATAGTAAAAATACGGTAAGAATGGAAGCTCAACACTTAGGGGTAAACAAGAAAGATGGGTTTTACAAAGATCAAGGAAACTGGGCTACGGGATTAATAGAATACACAATTTCTCCAGGATGGTTCTTTGCTTTACTTGACCAATACAACTACGGAAATGACGAAGAAGTGAAAAAAATTCATTACCTATATGGTTCTGTTGGTTACATCCACAAAACGAACAGATTTACTTTGAGTTACGGAAGACAAAGAGCAGGAATTTTTTGTGTAGGGGGTGTTTGTAGAGTTGTACCAGCCTCAAACGGTATCTCATTCTCACTTACTAGTACATTTTAAATTTAAAAATTGCAATTTAATTACTTAATTATATACAACTATGAAAAAAATAATTTTTATACTCGCTTTATTATTAGTCTTTTCTTGCGATTACATTGATGAGCCTTTAACACCAGAGAAAGGTGGAGCGGGTGATTGTGTAATTCCAACTTTCCCTATAAATACTAACACGAAAAGAAATGTGTTGGTAGAAGATTTTACCGGGCACCTATGTAATAATTGTCCATCTGCAGCCTATACCATTGATACAATAAAGAGTAATATTGGGAGTCAAGTCATTCCTGTTGCAATACACGTAACTGCACAATTTGCTGCTCCTAAGACTTCGGGAACAAAATACAGAACAGATTTTCAAACAACAGGTGGTGATGCAATAAAATTAAACTTTGCTCCTTCTGCAGGTCTACCATCAATGATGTGTAGTAGAATTGATACGTTTAGTTCTCCTGCAAAATTTAATTTATCTATTTATACTATTTCTAGTGCGGTAAGACAATTAATTGATGATGCTCCGGTAGTGAATATGCAAATAATTTCTACAATTGATGCAGACAACAAAATTTGCGCTTTTACCGAGGTTGAGGTTTTACAAACCTTGAGTGATGACCACAGTATTGTATACATGCTATTGGAAGATAGTATTGTAGATTGGCAATTGTATAACGGTTCTGGAGGTGATCCAGCTTATAGCTCTGGGGATATTTCTAATTATGTTCACAAACATGTTTTAAGAGAAAGCATGAATGGATGGGAAGGAAATAAAATAATTGAAGGTGGAGCTACAATTGGTGACAAAATAATTGAAGGTTCTAGTTTTGAAATTACTAATTCATCTTGGAGAACTAATCACCTAGAAGTAGTTGCATTTGTTTACAACAACAGGACTAAAGAAGTCATGCAGGCTGTGAAGGCAAAATTATAAGAGTTGGATTAAATTAGGCATTTAAAGTCAACTTCTTTTGGAGTTGACTTTTTTTATTAGCCTAAAACAACTGCCCTATTATCGTCTACATGCCCTACAGGAATATCATAATGAATAGGGAAATCATACTCAGCAATACAGTTTTCTATTATTTCTTGGACAGAAAACCCAAAGCCATCCTTTTTTATTCCAGAAAATTGACCAACTAATAACCCTTTGATTCCTTCAAATTTTCCAGCTTTTTTAAGTGCAAAAATCATTCTATCTATGTTGTAGGTATATTCCCCTATGTCTTCCAGCAACAATACTTTTCCTTTGGTATCAATATCGGAATTGGTTCCTAATAAGCTATAAACTATTGCTAGGTTTCCTCCTACAATTTCTTCTCCTAAAAATGGATTCGTCAATTGATAATTTTTATCAAAAAGAGCACTTTTAAGGGTGTTCATTGCAATTTCTGGAGTAGACTTAAAACTATTAGGCATTGGCCCGTGTATAGTTGCAATGTTCATTAAATTAATGTGATTGTGCAAGACTGTAACATCACTAAAGCCTATAATCCATTTTGGATTGATTTTGAAAGCAGAAAAGTTTATTGAATCTATAATTCTCACCAAACCATATCCTCCACGAGAACAAAAAATAGCTTTGATTGATTCATCATCCAAGGCAAGTTGTAAATCGCTAATTCTGTCTTCGTCTTTTCCTGCCAGCTTATTATATACATCAAAAGCGTGAGAACCAAATTGTACATTTAGTCCCCATGCTTCAAGTTTTTTACACTCTAATCGTATACTTTCTTCCTCTACTTTTCCAGATGGAGAAATTATAATTATTTTGTCGCTTTTTTTTAATATAGATGGTCTCATGTAATCTTCAAATTTCTGTAAGATAAAAATTTCCTCAGAAATAGCACAAGAAACACTAGTCTTCTTTGTCGTCTGCAAAGCTGTTATCCTCTTCTTCTTCGTGCTCAATTCCTTCCAAATCGTCAGAAGATCCTTCGCCTATAAAATCGTCCTCTTCTTCCTCTATTTCGTAATCGTCCATTTTATCGACCAACATTGCACTTACTTTTACCAAATAAATAGTGTCTTCAGTTCTTAGTTCAACTGCTTCCACTTTTTGATCTTTAGCATTTGTAAACGTTACTATGTCTCTTTTTTTATATCCCATTGGATATTTTTCTACTAATTTCTGAAGAATTTCTTCTGAAATTTTAATATAATCTGCTATTAATCTCTTCATTAAGGAAAACGTTTGTGTGGTTTTAAATTATGGTTAATATTAATGAAAAATAGTATTCAAAAATCATTTTCCTTCTTAAAGTTTTAGCAAATAAGCAAAAATTAATGGAGCCACAATGGTAGCATCACTTTCAATGATAAATTTAGGTGTATCAATGCCCAATTTCATAGTTGATGCTTTCATTTTTCCTTATGGCAAAACAAAGAATTGGCAAAAGCGACTAAGCACTGACCCTTTGAAATAAATTATTCTAAAAATACTGTTGGTAGATTTAAATTAACCGATAGATACAGGCTAGAACAAAGGTTCATAGAAACTAATTCTGATTTTAAATTTAGAAATAGACTCCGGTATCTTTTGTTTTAACAGTTCCTCTTAACCATAAAAAGATAATAAGTAAAATATTCTATTTAGCAGCTTTTGAGGAAGTATTTATTAATACAGGAAGAGCGGCCAGCTCTCATTATTTTGACCAAAATTGGGGTTATTTAGGGTTTGGATAATCAATTTAATAAACAAATAACAGTATCGATAGGTTATATGAATCAATATTTACTAAAAGTGATAATATTAGACTAGAAAACAACCACACATTGAGTATCAGATTCGCACATAGTTTTGATTTTAAGTCAACTAACAGCTAATATAAAGCAAGTAAAAAAAGTGCCGGCCTCAAGCTGTAATCTTTCTTTTAATACCAATAAAGATTAAAAAAGTAGCTAAAAAACTCCAAATAAAAAGCGTTCTTAAGAAATTAAGAACGCTTTTTATTTACTTATTTGTGTTTACAATCCCAACAAAACCTCAACTGGGTCTTTAGCTCCAAACAGCATTCTCTCAGGATTTTCTAGCATTTCTTTCACTTTCACTAAGAAACCTACCGATTCTTTTCCATCTATAATTCTGTGATCATAAGATAATGCAACATACATAATTGGTCTTATTACTATTTCTCCATCCACTACCATTGCTCTTTCTACAATGTTGTGCATTCCCAAAATAGCTGATTGTGGTGGGTTTATTATTGGTGTAGAAAGCATAGATCCAAACACTCCTCCATTTGTAATAGTGAATGTTCCTCCTTGCATTTCATCAATAGAGATTTTTCCATCTCTTGCTTTTATTGCTAATCGCTTAATTTCTGCTTCAATCTCGGCCAAACTCATTCTTTCGGCATTTCTTACTACGGGAACCATCAATCCTTTTGGAGATGATACTGCAATACCAATATCTGCATAATTATGCACAATCATTTCTTTTCCATCTATCATTCCATTTACTGCAGGAAAATGATTTAATGCTTCTGTAACTGCTTTGGTAAAGAACGACATGAATCCAAGATTTACCCCTAATTGTTCTTTAAATTTCATTTTATATTTGGCTCTAATGTCCATGATTGGTTTCATGTCTACTTCATTAAAAGTAGTCAACATTGCTGTTTCATTCTTCACAGCTACCAGTCTTTCTGCTACTTTTCTTCGTAGCATACTCATTTTTACTCTTTCTGTATCTCTTGTTCCTCCCCATCCGCTTGTTGCTTCTGGCGAAAATCCTGCTGCCATAGCATTTACAACGTCTTGTTTCAATACTCTTCCATCTTTTCCAGTGCCTTGAAATTTAGAAACTCCATTTTCATCCATCATTTTCTTTGCAGAAACCGAAGGAACGTCTTTTGCATACGTTTCTTTTGCTACTGAAGCTGTTTTTACTGCTACAGGGTTTGGATTTGGAACTTCTTCTTTTTCCTCTTCTACTTCTGCTTTCGGCTTGTTTGCACTTGCAGGTCTTTTAGCTTCTGTGTCTATTAAGCATACAACTGCACCAACTGCAACTGCATCTCCTTCTTCTGCCATTAACGTAATAATTCCTGCTTCTTCTGCCGGCAGTTCAAGTGTAGCTTTGTCTGAATCTACCTCAGCAATTGCTTGGTCTTTTTCTACCCAGTCGCCAGTTTCTACTAACCACTCTGCAATTTCTACTTCTGATATCGATTCGCCTGGTGAAGGCACTTTCATTTCTAACATAATTCTTTATTTTAATCCTTCATTATCCTCCTCAATCAGGTTCAGGTTGACTTAGTGTTTTATACTTTACTTAGTTTCAAATAACTTAGTAATCAATGTTTGATGTCTCAATTTAGAAGAAATTGGTGATCCACTTGCTGGCGAACCAGATTCTGGTCTTGACACAACATCAAATCTTACTTTATACTCTCTTGTTTTCTTCATTATAAAAGTCCAGGCTCCCATGTTTTCTGGCTCTTCTTGTAACCAAACATAGTTCTTATCCTCTCCGTATTTCTTTATAATCTCTTCTATTTGAGCTTCTGGAAATGGGTATATTTGCTCTAACCTTACCAAAGCAACATGATCGCCTTTTCCTTGTACTTCTTTTTGTTCTAAAACATCATAATAGATTTTTCCTGAACATAACGCTACCGTCTTCACTTTCTTAGCATCCACAGTTGGGTCGTCCATTACTTCTTGGAAACTTCCTTTTGCCAATTCGTCTAACGTAGAAATAGCTTTAGGGTACCTTAGTAATTTCTTTGGTGTGAAAGCAATTAATGGTTTTCTGAAGTCTCTTTTAATCTGCCTTCTCAACAAATGATAGTGATTGGCTGGTGTTGTACAATTTACTATTTGAATATTATTATCTGCACATTGTTGTAAGAATCTTTCCATTCTTCCACTTGAGTGCTCACTTCCCATGTCTTCGTATCCGTGAGGTAATAACATAACTAACCCGTTACTTACTCCCCATTTTTCTTCGGCAGCTACAATAAATTGATCAATCATAATTTGAGCTCCGTTAAAGAAATCTCCAAATTGTGCCTCCCAAATAGTTAGTCCTTCTGGCATTGCAAACGAATATCCATATTCAAATCCTAAGACTCCGTATTCTGATAATAAGGAATTGTAGATTGAAAATTTACCTTGCTTATTACTTAAGTGATTTAATGTAATTACCTCTTCCTCTGCATCTTCGGTAATTACAACTGCATGTCTGTGAGAGAAAGTTCCTCTTTCTACATCTTGTCCAGAAATACGAACTGGATGCCCTTCGTCAAGCAAAGAAGCATAAGCTAACATTTCTGCACTTCCCCAATCCAATGTATCTCCTTCTATTGAGTCTTGTCTATCTTTCATTAGTTTCACAATCTTTCTAAAATACTTTTTCCCTTCGGGAAGTGTAGAAAGTTTATCTCCTAATTCTAATAATTTCTTCTTTGCTAATTGAGTTTTAGCAGATATAAATATATCTTCTTCTTCAGCATGCTTAAATTTTTTCCAAGTTCTATTCAGAAAGTGTTTTACTGAAGCTTTTTCTATCTGTTTTGCTTTGCCAAAGTCATCTTCCAATACTCTATGAAAATTGTCTTTTAACTCTTTCCCTTCTTCCTCAGAAATTACTTTATCAGCAATCAACTTATCCAAATAAATCTCTCTAGGATTTGGATGTTTAGAAATCGCTTTATATAATTTAGGCTGAGTAAATTTAGGCTCATCACCCTCGTTATGTCCATATTTACGGTAGCATAATAAATCTACAAACACATCTCTTTTAAATGTTTGTCTGTATTCTAAGGCAATTGTCATAGCTTGAACTACAGCTTCTACATCATCTCCATTTACATGGAAAACTGGAGCTAAAGTTGTTTTTGCAATATCGGTACAATAAGTACTCGACCTTGCATCTAAATAATTAGTTGTAAATCCTACTTGGTTATTGATTACAATATGAACGGTTCCTCCAGTTCTGTATCCATCCAACTGTGCCATTTGCAGCATTTCATATACAATGCCTTGTCCTGCGATTGCAGCATCTCCATGTATTATAATGGGCACAATTTTACTTTCGTCTTTTAGGTATTTGTCAATTTTCCCTCTTGTAATTCCCTGTACAACTGGCGCTACTGCCTCAAGGTGAGATGGATTTGGGGAAAGTGTTAAATGAATGTCATGACCTTTATCCGTTTTCATGTCGCAAGACCAACCTAGGTGGTATTTTACGTCTCCACTAAAATTTTCATCTTCATATTCAATTCCTTCAAACTCACTGAAGATTTTCTCCATTGGTTTGTTGAAAATATTTGCCAACACATTCAGTCTTCCTCTGTGAGCCATTCCCATTATAAATTCTTTCACACCCATTTCTGCACCTCTTTCGATTAGCGCATCCAAAGCTGGAATTAATGACTCTCCTCCTTCAATTGAAAACCTTTTTTGCCCTACAAATTTCTTTTGAAGGAAATTTTCGAATTCTGAGGATTGATTTAATTTATGAAGAATATGTTTTTTTTCATCCTTAGTAAATTGAATTCTATTGGTGATTTCAATTTTGTTTCTTATCCAATCTAATCTTTTTTGAGCACGAATATACATGTACTCAATCCCTATAGATTGGCAGTAAGTTAATTCTAAATGGTCAATGATTTGTGTAAGAGTAGCTGCACCAATTCCAATTTCATTCCCTGCTTCATAGACAACTCCTCTGTCGCTATCAGACAATCCGTAGTTTTCTATATCAAGAGTAGGAGAATACTTTCTTCTTTCTCTTACTGGATTTGTTTTGGTAAATAAATGCCCTCTGTGGCGGTATTCATTTATAAGGTTAAGAACTTTAAATTCTTTGTGCAAATTTTCGGAGACTGCACCTCCATCCTCTTCATAGTTTGCTTTTTGAAAGTCAAACCCTTCAAAAAACCTTGCCCATCCCTCATCAACAGTAGAAGGGTCTTGTTTGTATTTCTTGTAAAGGTCTTCAAATGCGTTCACATCACCATTACTTAGAAAAGAAAAATTGTCCATATTTAGTGTAAAATTTGTTTACTATAAGCAATTAAAAAACGCTCATTTTATTTGGAATTATAAAGATGCTACTTTTTTCTTGAAGAAGGAAAAGTTTGATGCGATTTTTTGTTGATTTATGAGAAAACAATCACAACTTTCGTCCCTTTCACTATTCCATTTTCCAATATTTCGACTGGACCTTCAATCAATATTTCTTTGTTAATCACTTTTTGTAATAATTCAATTCTATTGGTGGCGATTCTCATCCCTTGGGAAGAATGATTGTTTTCCTCTTTGGATTTGTTTTTTATACTTGTAGATATTCCTATTCCGTTATCAATAATTTCAAAATATGTTTTACCCTCAACAGCATAAATATTAATATATATTTTACCGGGTTTTCCCATAGGTAAGACCCCGTGCCAAATACTGTTTTCAACAAAAGGTTGCATAAACATCCCGGGTACTTTTGTCATTTCTGCATCTACACTTTCGTCCAAGTTTATTTCGTAGCTAAACTTTTCTTTAAATCTCATATTCTCTAAAGAAAGATACAGTCTCAACCTTTCAATTTCTTCAGAAAGCGGAATTAAACTACCCTCACTGGTTGAGCTATCGAGATTTTTCCTGATCAATTTAGAGAAATTAGACAAGTATCGATTTGCCGAAAGTTTATCTTCTTTGTTGATGTAAAACTGAATTGAGTTAAGTGAATTAAAAATAAAATGCCTATTCATACTAGAATTAAGTGACTGTTGTTCGAGCTTTATTAATTTGTTCTTATAATTTAATAATTCAAGTTCTCTTTCATTTTTGATCGTATTTCTTCTTCTATTAAAAATTAAAAAACCTGTTAAGAATACGAATAATAGCACCAAAATAATAAACCAAGAATTGAGCCAAAAAGGAAGGTTTATTTTAAAATTAACTTTTTCAATTTCGCTCCATGTTTTCCCCTCGTTTATTGTAGATTTTACCATAAAAGTATATTCTCCGTGAGTCAAATTAGGGTACCTCGAAAAGCTTATTGGCTCCATAGGTGACCAATCCTCACCAGAACCTTCGAGTTTATAAGAGTACATTACACTGGATGGATCTTTAAAGTAATTGGTGTGGTAATAAAAAGTAAATGCATTTTTCTTGTAACCAAAAGAAAAGTTTTGATCTTTTTGAAGAGAATCTAACCAGTTTTTCTCTTCAAAAAACAACTTCACATTGGTTAAATTTACTTTTGGGTTTATGGAATTTATTTCTTTCTCAGATGCTCTTTGGAAGACATTTATCCCTTCACTGGTTCCAAACCAAATATTGTTTTTGGTGTCTTGAAAGATCGAATTTAAATTTGTTTCCATTCCAATCAAGCCATTGTTTATAGTATAAGAAGTTATTTCTTTTTTGCCTTTGTTATAGGCCTCTACATCAATTGTAAACACTCCATTATTGGTTCCAATCCATAAAAAATTTGCGTTATCTATCAATAAAAAATTGATTACTGATTGATTATTTTCTTTGGAGAAATCGAATAGTTCAAATTTATTCCCGTCAAAATAAATTAATCCATTTATTGTTCCAATCCAAAGCTTATTTCCATAAGAAACCAAAGAATAAACCTTGTTTCCGTTCAGTAATGAATCGTCCACCAATTCTGCTTCAAATCCATCATAAAGCACTAAGCCTTCATTTGTTCCAAACCAATAATATCCGTCTTCAGTAGAGGTTATCGACCGCACATTGGTATATGGGAATGAATCTAACGTATGAAATACTTTGTCTTTATAATAAGCAACTCCTTCTCTTGTCCCAACCCACATTACAGACGATACTTCTTGAAAAAGAGACTGTATTTTATTAGAAGGCAACCCTTGATTATGCGTGTAGGTTAAAAATGAATTGTTTTCATAACAGGCAAGGCCTTCAGATGTTCCAATCCAAAATTTATCGTTTTTATCCAGAAGACTTGTCCAAATATTATTGTTGGGTAGTTTTGAATCTCTAGCATTAAAAGCTTTAATCGATTTATTATTTAATTTGCAAATTCCTTCCCTTAGTGTTCCTAACCACAAATCTCCTTTTGCGTCTTCGCCCACAGAAAGAATTAACCCACTGTGTAATTCTTCTGGTTCGTTTAAATACAAAAACTCCTTGTTGGTGAACTTTACCAATCCTTTCCCATCTGTTCCAATCCAAATATTCCCTTCCTCATCTTGAAATACTACTTGCGAAATATAGCCGAAGCCATTTTTTTCATTATAATTCTCTATTTTATTGTCTGTCCCAATTTCTGCAAATGAAGTGTTGGAAGAAACCCAAACTCTGTCATTTTTATCAACTAAAACAAAGGTTGTAAAATCATTAAGCAAATCTGAATTGGATTGATTAATGTTTCTTATTTCGGTCTTATTTAAAAAATAAATTCCTTTCTCCATTGTTCCAATCCATAATTCTCCTTTAGAGTTTTCGCTGACAGATTTAATACTTTCATTTTCTAAAAAAGGAAATTTTTCTGATTGAGAGTTTTTGATTAAAAAAATCCCATTACTTGTCGCTACATATAATTTTGAACCAGAAAGACTGATGTCTTTAATCTTAACTTTATGAAAATCCTTTCTATACTCTTTTATCAATAAAGAACTTAATGAAGTTTCTTTTTTTTGAAAACAAAAAACGCCATCCTCACTTGTAGAAACCCAGATTTTATCTTCTTGGATAATCACTTCTCCAATTTTTTTATCTAGAAACAAATTATTATGCTCAAAAGGAATGATTTTTTCTCCGCTTACAATAGAAATTCCGTTTGGTGTAGTTACCCAAATATTATCTTCCTTATCAATAAATAAGGAATTTATTATACTTGATTCTAGCCCATCTTTTTCATAATAATTAACGAAAGTATGACCGTCAAATTTACTTAATCCATCTTGAGTCGCTACCCACAAGTACCGTTTAGAATCTTGAGCTATATCAAACACCTGGCTCTGCGCAAGTCCTTGATTTTTAGAGTAATTAATGAAGCTGTATTTTTGTGTAAGAGATTGAAATGAAATCAAGACAAAAAATGCCAAACTATATTTTCTTAATTGATTCATACCTCTTTTTCAGTTTTTGATTGAGGTTCTGAAACCAAGAAAAGGGAAAAGAAAGTAAAGAAAATTATTCCAGCTTGAGTCTCGAACATAGACTCTGTGAATCCAAACAAAAAATAAGTGAGGGAAAATGAAAATAAAATGAAATGATTGAGTTTTTTACTGTAATAGAACAAACTAAAAAATACCAACAGCAAAGAAATGAGTCCAACTATACCAATAGTAGCGGTCGTTTGTAGATATTGCTGATGAGAATCTAGCTTAAGAATGGATTCATCTATGATCCCCACCTCTTTGTATTTTTTTGTTAATTCATTTCTAATATCTCCTACTCCTACACCCTGTATTGGGTTTTCTTCAATTAATTGTATAGTAGATTTCCATACCCATATTCTTGCTCCTGTACTTTGCACATAGGAAACTGGGTTGTTGTACTCTTTTGTCATTTCTCGGTAAGCAGTATTAAACCTAGTTTTAAGGTTAGAATTATTAATTCCAATAGCGCCAATAATTGCAAAAAAAACAAACATAAATAAGGCTTGAATTATCTTTTTATTTTTCTTGGTATAGTAGATTAAAAGGGAGATTACAGCTAATACAGAAAGTAACACTCCAGCTTTTGAGGAGGAAAAAAAGATAAAGATAAAGAAGAATGTTAACATCAAAATCCAAAAACTGCTTCTTTTATTAATTCCACCCTCTACAATTCTTTTACCCCAAATTAGAATTAGAATCACGTAATAAATAGAAACATAAGTTGGGTGAACGAAAGGACCTTCTTGAAAAAGCCTAAATCCAAGATTTACACTATTAAAGTTTATGGTTTCGCCCAATGTAGCATACAAATAAAAAGCTCTAGAAAAAGAAAGTGCTGCATAAACAACTGCAGTAATTGTCAATACATTTATTATTAATTCGCGATTAATATTCTTTGATTTATAAAATATTAATGGCAAGAAAATAGGGAAAGCTATCATAGAAAACTTTATTTCTATTCCTTTCCATCCAGAATTCATGTCACTTGTATAAAGCAAACTAACTAGTGTGATTAAAAAATAAATTGCAATAGACATGCTTAATTTATTGCGCAATACGGCTTCTTTAAAATTGGAAAATTCTCCCGTGAAAAAAGTAATAAAAAAAGCTACACTAATAAATATAGTTTGTAGCCTAGGAAAAAAGAAAAAGCTCACAAGGAATAGATAAATGCAAATATTTCGGAATTGAATTAATTTCATATTATACTATCTCGTTCAAATTTTCTTGGAGAAACGTTATTACCTTATCAGGGTTTTTAGTGTCCGTATCTAAATTAAGTATTTTTTCTGAAACCTCCTTGGCTATAGGAAACTCTTTGTCATCCAGTTCCCAATTAGAAAAATCTTTTGTAATGGGATGAATCATAGAAACGAACCAATCTCCTAAATTGATAGACGCTTTTTCTGCTCTAAACTTAAAGACTTCTCGATCTTTTACCAAAACAGGGAGTTTTAGGAAAGAGTGGTTCTTATACAACTCTTCTTTTACATAGGTTTTTCCATTATTCTTTAAAAACTGGTTAAAAAGCAATCCGTTTTTCCTTCTTGTTTCAAGTAAATCATCTAATTTTTTTAATCCCCTTAACCCTTCTTTTTCCTGTGTTTTTGAAAAAGCTTTGAAGTAATTCTTGGGCATTATAACACTTGTGATTTCTTCACCAGATGATGAGCCTACTACAATCCCCTTTTTACTTAAAAATCGATATGTTTTTAATAAGGTCCAGTATGTTGTTGGGTTCAATAAAAATTTTCTTGCCTTTATTAAAATACCTAACATCAGTTTTTCTTTGAACGAAGGAAGTGCCAACTCTACATTTACTAGCGATAATTGTTGAGAAATCGTCTTGTCCTTTAGGAATACAAATCCACCAATTCCAGTTGAAAAAGGCTTATTCCATTGGGTAGAAAAGAAAGAAGCATCTGCAAAAACTCCATTTGGTTTTCCGTTATAAGACCCTCCAAAACCGTGGGTACAATCCTCAATAGTAACTATTTCTTTTTCTTTTGCAAATTCGACTATTTCTTCAATTTCTGAAGATAATCCAAACGTATTTTGAATTACAATACATTTCGTTTTTGTCGTTACTTTCTCCTTTATATGGTTTAAAGTCGTATTGAATGTGTCCTTATTTACATCTACATAAACAGGCTTTGCTCCTAAATAAATAATAGCATTGGGCACAACTACACAAGTAAATGCAGGAATTATCACTTCATCTCCCTTGCCAATTCCATTTGCCTTGAGCAATGCATAAAGCCCGACTCTTCCTTTCCAATACAAGGAGATTTGAGAAGCATTGGCATTTAATTTTTTAGCAATTTCGGCTTTGAATTTTTCCAATTGATTTATTTTTGTTGTATTGTAAAGTTAGTTTTTTTTCTTAAAATCATATTTTGAAAAAATATTATTAATTTTATATTTAACACTAATCTAATTATGATAAATATAGAAGGACAAAAATTTATTATTAATAACAGAATGTTCTTTCCATATTTCGATCCAAATGTTGTGTTTAGTGCTGAAAAACAATTAATTAAAAAAGAAATTAAAAATAACAATTGTATACTTTTACGTTATATTTCAGATTTTGACAATCCAAATTATTCAAAATTTTGGTATATAATTAAGGATGAATTTGTACCAATCAAAGAATTTTCTACAAATACCAGGAGCCAAGTTAAAAAAGGGCTAAAAAACTGTGAAGTAAAACTTGTTTCTCACGAGTTTTTTCGTTCAAATTGCTATGAAATATATGCCTCTTCTATAGTTAGCTATGGACAAGTTCCTATCCTAAAAGAAGAATTTAAAAAAATCTCTCGTGATAATGAGGAAAGGGATTTTTGGGTTGTTTTCAGTAAAGAATCAAACACTCCTATTGCTTATAGCTCAAATAAAATCTCTACCTCTTCTGCAAATTATACTTATATAAAATACCATACAGATTACAAAAACCTCTATGCAAGTTATGCACTTCATTATGAAATGGATAAATACTACTTGGAAGAAAAAAAATTAAAGTATGTTAATGTAGGTGCTCGTTCATTACTACACGAGTCTGGAGTTCAAGATTTTTTAATTAAAAAATTTAAATACAGAAAGGCTTATTGTAAATTAAACATTGTGTATTCTCCTCTTTTTGGTTTTTTGGTGAAATTTATTTATCCTTTCAGAGGATTAATAAATAAATTATCTTTTAAAAAATTAACCGAAGTGAAAGCTATTTTGAATCAACATGAAATATCCTCACAATAAAATTATCTTTTCTTAAAATACCCAAACAAACCCAATAGAGACCCCATTCCATAAGAAAAGTGGAGAGTAACGAAGGCTCGCAACACATGAAAAAAAGTAGTCTGTTGTAAATTTACAGTCTTTATTGTGACTGAAATTAACGCCAATAAATAAAAAGTAAAAGTAAATAAGGATAAATAAATAAAAGGGAAATAAAGCAGAGAAAACAACAAAGGAAGAAGGATTGACAAAACAAAAACGAGAGGAATAAAATGCCTTAAACTAAGTGAATTAAAATCTTTGGTAATGAAAACAGTAAGTAAATTCCACTTCCCATTCCTATAATTATTTTGTGCTAATTTAGCGTAAGACTCTCTGGCGTAGTAATAACATTTGGTTGCTGGAGTAAGCATTATTTTCACTCCTTTTTTCAGGAGTCTTTTAGATAATTCTATGTCGTGGTTTCTTATTAATTGGAGGTTGTAACCTCCAACTTCTTTTAGTAATTTAGTTTTATAAATCCCAAATGGAACTGTATCCACCTCCATTGCTTCTTTTATTCCAGTTCTAAACAATGCATTTCCTACACCAAATTTATTGGACAACACTTCTTTTATAGCTTTAGAAGTTGGAGTAAGGTTTTGAACTTTTGTCTCCATTACTCCTCCTATTACATCTGCCTTATATTTTTCCATTTCAGCAAAAAGGGCAGAAATATAACCTTCGTCAAAAGAAGAATGTGCACTGGCAATTAATATATATTCGTTCTTTGCATTTTCAATCCCTAGGTTAAGCGCAAACGGAGTTTTTTTCTTTGAATTATCAATTAATCTTATTTGAGAGTTTGATTTATTAAGCTCGTTTACAATGCCTCTAGTTCCATCCTTACTCATTCCGTCTACTATCAAAATTTCCATTTGAGATGCTGGAAATCCATTACTTAACAAAGATAAAACACAGTTTCCTATGTAATTTTCTTCGTTAAAACAGGGGATAACAACACTAAGGGTTTTTGAGTTAGACATGGTTTTTTTTATACTAGAACTCGTTCATAATAAAGTTCGTGATGGTCGCAGTTGCTTTTCCATTTCCATACAAATTAGTAGAAAAATCAGATTCTTTGTTCAACATTTCTGTGGTGTAAGTAATTATTTTTTCTTTGTCGCTTCCTGCTAATTTATTTACTCCTTCTTCTATTAATTCTACCCATTCTGTCTGTTCACGGAGTGTCACACAGTTTTTATCGAAGAAAAAAGCTTCTTTCTGTAAACCCCCGCTGTCAGTAATCACTAGCGAACAGTTTTTCAATAATTCTATCATATCAAAATAGCCAACAGGGTCTATTAGTTTTACTTTCAATTCTATACCAAACTGCTCCAATTTTGCTTTTGTTCTTGGATGAAGAGGAAGAACAACTGGACATATGTTTTCATGGATATGATTAAGACTAGTAACAATGGAATTAAGTACATTTTTATCGTCTGTATTTTCTGCTCTGTGTAAAGTTGTCAAAATAAATTTTTTCAATTTTATTTTTTCAATTATAGTAGACTTTTCCTCCGATTTATCTGCATAAAACAAAGCTGCATCTTGCATTACATCTCCCGTTCTAACAACTTTACAATCTATATTTTCATAGCCTTCATTTTCCAAATTATCTATGGCACTTTGCGTTGGGCAAAACAAATAGTCTGAAATTCTATCTGTCAATATTCTATTTATTTCTTCGGGCATTTCCATATTAAAACTTCTTAGACCTGCTTCCACATGAGCCACTTTTATATGCAGTTTTTTTGCTGCCAAAGCTCCTGCCAAAGTTGAATTGGTATCGCCATAAACCAACAACAAATCTGGTTTTTCTTTCAATAATAATTCTTCTATGTTTTCTAGCATTCTTCCTGTCATGGCTCCATGCGACAAGCTATTGATGGCTAGATTAAATTTGGGTTTAGGTATT
>Ga0307996_1000180_pt1 | contig 17255 bp, 22 predicted proteins | sample Davwhametageno35_FD_203143 | JGI IMG/M metagenome (GOLD analysis project Ga0307996, IMG submission 203143) | Marine microbial communities from Davis Island wharf, Antarctic Ocean - #35 | ecosystem: Environmental > Aquatic > Marine > Unclassified | place: Antarctic Ocean: Davis Island wharf...
TTTTTTTCAACCTGGAAATACGCTTTTTATTTCCCGAAAACTTTTTATCTGTACGATGATGTGGATAACAGGAGAGTTAAATTACAATTTATAGGATTAGTAGCTGGTGAAGTTACAATTCGGAAACAATTTCGTCTGAGTTATTTTCTATCTACTCTTAATTTAATAATTAATTAAAGAAAAACGATTATCAAAAAAAATATTATTAAACAATTTCAAATTTTAGAAAAAGAAGCTCTTATTAAATCAGAGATAACACTTTATCAAAAAGATGATAATCGTCAAACTGTTACAATCCAATAACTTAGTCTCGCACAAATTAATAAAACTAAAATAATCGATTTTTACGAAACAAATAAATATTTTATTTAGAATTAATAATTCATTAAAAAACAATAAGAAAAGAATAATTAAGAGGTGCACTAGTAATGCAATGATTTTCTAAACTTTCATTTTTATAATTTTTTGAAAATTTACTGAGATTTCAAAGAAAAACGTAGTTTCTAAGAAAACTAAATAATTTTAGCAGAGGCATTTTTTTGGTAAAAATTGGTAAAAAACGGACACTTTTTTATTACTCGAAAAATGTGGTAAATGTGTAGCGTAATGTAACCACAGATAATTAATATTTAAAAATAAATTACAAAAAATTAACAAAGTAAATAATAAATTAGCTAATTATGAAAATTTACAAATTGAACTTTCTAAAATTTTAGAAATTCAAAGAGTTGGCCAAAAAAAACAAGATCAAATATTCGAAACTACTCAAATAGGATTTATTGGACTAGCCCTACGAAATGAAAAATTATTAGAAGTAAATAAAAAATTAAGACAATAATTAAACATTGTTGTTACGGAATTAAATCTAATCAAAGAAGAACACCAAGAAAAAGAAATTCGAAAGCAAGATCGCGCGAACCGCAAACGCTTACCCAAACATGAACCAATGACTGCGGAAATTTATAAGAAATGGCTTCAAGCTGCAGAAGGTCCTGCTTATATCCACGTTCGATTAAAAATTGCTATTTGTTTGCTTACAATAACTGGAATCAGAATCAACGAATTGCTACCTTTGAAACTCTATGAACTTCAAACTTTAATTGAAGAAGGTTGGATCGCTATTGACCGATCTAAGCGCGGACCTACTAATCATAAAACTTTTCTAACCAAAGAAGAGAAAAAATTGGTCAAAGACCGTCAAAAAGATTTCCAATTTATTTTTTTAATGAAAGAATCAGATTCTTACGTTTTTACTAATGAATCTAATTATTCTAAAATCTTAACCCGTGAAACTATTACAAAAGCTCTAAATCTATTCACTCGTACGGTTTCTGAAGAAATTTCTAGTAAGCCTAATATTACTAGTCATAGTTTTCGAATTGGATATATTACACAGTTATGGAAAGATTCCAAAGATACTGAGTTTGTCAAACAAACCATTAGTCATCGAAACTTACATACTACTTCGGCCTACATCAAGAAATTATCTGATCAAGAAAGACAGAAACGTATTGAACAATTAGAATAGCTTCTCAGTGGCTAAAATAAAGCCCTAGAATGAAAATAAATTAAGTTTGCCCGAAGAAAACACTTGTCTCTTAATTAAGCCAGTGGAACCAGTTTTTCGGCTATAGCTGATTCAGCTCGATCTATTGCGTTTCTTACAATTTGTTGTGGCAGAAAGCCTTCAACCGGAAAAAATGGAACTTGTGGAACCATTGGAAATCGAAAAAAAGGAAAAAATATAGCAAATTTTAACTCGAATCTATTCTTTTGAACTTGTTTATCAATTTCAAGTTTTTACTTTTACATCAAGTTAATACAGTATGAGTATCCAACATTTAAGCTCGTAATTTTATTTTTATTAATTTTTTTTAGTTTGTACTAAATTGCTACAAAAGTATAGGTAAACAAATTAAAATGATTAAAAATTACATTAGGTATTATTATAGTGTAATGCAATTTTTAATGTTACTTATGGATAATAACAACCTTCAAATTGATTTTTTGAACCAACCGAAATAGATACCTTGATTAATTTTTGATAAAAATTAAATCCGAACCTGAAAAAATAAATTATTATTTTTATTTCTCCAAATTCGTCTAAATGCTAAACTTTGAAAGAAATGTAATTAGTGATTAAGTTTTAAGAGCCAAAACTTAATTTATTTATCATTCTTCAACCTCAAATATTTCTTTGAAGACGTTTGATACCTTATCTCCAGAATCAATTGATTCTAATGGATCTTTTCGTAAACGATGACGTAAACATAAAGTAATAATACGTTCAATATCTTTTACTGTGACCTTTTCTTGTCCATTGTATGCTGCATATGCTTTTGCAGCACGATTTGTTACAATGTCTCCTCTTAGACCATCAACATCTAACTGGCTACAAACTTCTGAGATTTTAACACGTAAATTATAATCAAGTTGAACACTTGGTAATAATGTTTGAGCTTCCACAATTCGACTACGTAATTCTTGTTGTTGGGTTTCATAATTTTCTAACCACACCATTGGTGTTTGATCAAATGATGTTCGTTCTTCGACTACTTTTACGCGTAAAATTGGATCTTTAACAGTACGAATTTCGGCATGCATACCAAATCTATCTAATAATTGTGGACGTAATTCTCCTTCTTCAGGATTACCTGATCCAACTAATACAAATCGAGCAGGATGCCTAATTGAAATTCCTTCTCGCTCTACTGTATTCCAACCAGAAGCTGCTGAATCTAATAAAATATCGACTAAATGGTCATCCAATAAATTAACTTCATCAACATACAGTAATCCTCGATTAGCTTTCGCTAATAATCCCGGTTCAAAAGCTTTTACACCTTCAGTTAATGCTTTTTCAATATCAATTGTTCCACAAACACGATCTTCTGTTGCTCCTAAAGGTAAATCAACCATTGGAATTTTAACAAACTCTGTTTCTAATGTTTCACCATTTTGTATAGCAGTTTTTACTTCATTCCCCATTAAATCTAAATCTGATTTGTGGGAATTAAAAGGGTCATCTTTTACAACTTCAATTTTTGGAAGTAAATCAGCAATCGCTCTAATTGTTGTTGATTTACCTGTACCGCGATCACCCATAATCATAACCCCACCAATTTTTGGGTCGATTACATTTAATTGTAAAGCTAATTTCATTTCTTCTTGACCTACAATTGCAGTAAAAGGAAAGACCGGCGAAGAAAATTTTTTTAAATTTTGTGTTACCATAACTATCAATTAAATATATAATTTTGTCATCAAAGTTTAAATTATTGATAAAGTGTTGCACCTAAACGAATAGCCAGAATACTTGCTAACAAAGCCGACATTAATGCAACATAAACTTGAAAATCAGTAATCATAATATTATTATTTATATAACTTTTTAACATAGATTGATTCTAAAGAATTAGAGTATTTTATTTTTTAAACCTACTCTAACAAATTATCTTTAAATTATAGTTTAAATATTAAATTTATTAAAATAATTTAATAATTTACCAACTCGATTTAGTAACTCCTGGTAATAAACATTTATGAGCCATTTCACGTAAAACATGACGCGCTAACCCAAAATCTCTATAAAAACCTCGAGGACGACCTGTTTTCCAACAACGGTTTCTAATACGAATTTTAGAACTATTCCTCGGTAGATTTTGAATCTTTGAATGAATTTCTAATTTTTGATTAAAGTCACTAGTTTGATTATATTCGTCTAATAACGTTTGCCGTTTAAAGTCATATTTCTTAGTTAATGTAATTCGTTTTTTTTCTCTTTCAATCATACTTTTTTTTGCCATGAACTTACCTAAATTTTTTATATTTTAAACTAATTGTATATTTATACTGTTTTGATAGCAATATCTAAAATAGAGAATTTAATAATTTTAGTGAATTAAAATATTGCTATATTTTAAGATTATAAATTATTAGATTTACTACGTTAATTTTGAAACATAAGCTGACTTTTTATTTGGTAGAATTGTATAACTACTTAATAATCGACGAAATTCTTCACCTTCCATTGTTTCCACATCTAATAATCTTTCAACAATTAAATCAATAATTACACGATTATCTAAAATTATTTGAAGAGCTTTTTCTTCGCAATAATTTATAATTTTACACACTTCATCATCAATTCGATCTGCGATACTTTCAGCATATTCGGAATCTTTAGTCATTGTTCCACCTAAAAATACTTGACCATTTGATTCATCTTCTAAAGCAATGGGACCGATATTAGACATACCAAAACGAGTTACCATTTGCCGCGCTAAATTAGTAACTTGTTGTAAATCACTACCTGCACCAGTTGTAATTTCTGGGTCACCAAAAATAATTTGTTCTGCTGCACGCCCACCTAATGTTCCAATAATACGCGCTAATAATGCTGAACGAGATACTAAACTTTGATCTTCTTCTGGTGTAAACCATGTTAAACCTTTTGCTGATCCTCTTGGAGTAATAGTAATTTTTTCTACTTCATCATGTGATTGTAATACTGTACCAGTAACAGCATGACCAACTTCATGATAAGCAATTAATTTTTTATTCTTACTATCTTCCATTGGAGTACCTGCAATACCACCAATAATTCGATCAATCGCTTGATTAACTTCATTCTTAGTAATTGTTATTTTTTTATATCTTGTTGCTAATATTGCAGCCTCATTTAATAAATTAGCCAAATCTGCACCCGAAAACCCAGGTGTTCGGTTTGCTAGTTGAACTAATGAAACATCGTCTCCTAAAGGTTTATTCTTTGAATGAACCTTTAAAATACTTATCCGACCTAATCGATCTGGTAAGTTAACTGTAACTTGTCTATCAAAACGTCCAGGACGTAATAATGCTGGATCTAAAATATCGACACGATTTGTAGCACCAACAACAATTACACCTTTATTTTCTTTAAAACCATCCATTTCAGTTAATAATTGATTTAACGTTTGTTCACGTTCATCATTCCCACCACCAACACCAGAACCACGTTCACGACCCACTGCATCAATCTCATCAATAAAAACAATACAAGGGGCATTTTCGGCAGCTTTTTGAAATAAGTCTCTTACTCTTGCTGCTCCAATCCCAATAAACATTTCAACAAACTCAGAGCCTGCAACGCTAAAAAATGGAACATCTGATTCATTTGCAATTGCTTTAGCTAATAATGTTTTTCCTGTTCCAGGAGGTCCAACTAATAAAATTCCTTTTGGAATTTTTGCACCTACAACTGTATATTTTTCTGGTTCTTTCAGAAACGAGACAATTTCTTCAAATTCAGCTTTTGCCTCGTCAATACCAGCAATATCACTAAAATTAATTCCTGTATCAGGGCGGCGTTCAAATCTTGCTGTTGATTTACCTAAACTTAATGGAGATTGACCTGAACCACCACCAAAACTTTCTGAATTTTGAAAGAAATAGATTAAACCAGCAATGAAAATTAATGGTAAAAGTAAATTGCTTGCTATTGTAAGGAAAAGATTTTTTTGTTCTGCTGGATGCGCATCGAAATCAATATTGTATTCTTTTAATTTTTGAATTAATTGCGAAGTTCCTACAGGGATTTCAACTCGAATGGTTTGTGGACGATTTCCTAATTCTGGACTAGAAGCTTGAACGATTGCATTTCGGCTATTATCATACAAATCGACTTGTTTTACCCACCCCATTTCTAAATACTCCAGAAAACGTCCGTATGTCATACGTGAACTTACAACATTCTGGTTTGCTTGGGCTTCATTTCTTATAACTTCAGGATTTTGTACTCCGAATGTCTTAACACTTAAATCAATACTACTAATAAGCAATGATGCTATTAATAATATTTTTAAAAATTTCTGTACCATTTTTTATTATAATTAATTTTTATATTGATATAACTTTATAACTAATTATAACATAATTAAAATCCCAAAAACAACAAGAAATTTATATATTAACTCTTGCTTTTTTGTTTATTCAATGATATTGTAATTATGTATAGTAATCTTATATATATTTAAAAGATTTTTAGATTTATATTTATTAGATAAAAATAAGGCTGGTGTAGCTCAACGGTAGAGCAACGGATTTGTAATCCGTAGGTTGGGGGTTCAAATCCCTTCACCAGCTCAATACTATTAGGGTTTAACCTAAATAGACACTTCTTTGAGTAGAAATGAATGAAATATTTTTCTGGGAAAGTATATAAGATCAAATATCTTTATAAATCAGCCCAATTTTGGATTTCAAGGTATTTTGTTGGCTGAATATATATATATAAAGTTAAGATAACGTGAGATGAAATGAAATTGAAAATAAGTAGATTTTAGTGTTTAAGATAAAAGACAAAAAAGTTTTAGATCGCAAAAAAAATATTGATTTCGATCGACATTGTTACAGCTCTTAGGCGATTAAGCAATTTATCTAATAACAATTGATCTAAAGATTTACCATTTTCAACCACGTTTATCTGTTTAATAATGTTTGAAGCAACAAGAAATTGTTGAGTCAAACATTTAAATGCGTTCATCAAAGCCTTGCTTTTTAATCATCGTCTTCTACGAAAGTTTGATAAGTGAGTACCAAAAACGCCCCACATAGTAATGTCAACGTATACGCAATAGCTATTGCTGGAGTGCTACCTCCGAAATGTTTTAACTCAAGAACAGATTTGCCGCTTTCCATGCAAGTTTTGTAAGCCAGTGCTGCTGATGAACCTTTCTTCATAATGGTAACAGATTTTCGAGTATTTTTAACGATCTTCAAAGTAGCAGGATCATACGCAATTGCAATTGGATCTGCAGCGAACGCAACATTACTAAATAAAAGAGCTGGTCCGACTATCATTGCAGATTTACCAAGCGTTTTTACCAGAGGTTTAAGAGAAGTTAAATTATCGTCTGAACCAGCAGAAATATCCCAAATATTTGCCATCTCGTTTCCTTACGGGAACACCGTAATTAAGTTAATAATTGATTGTTGAATGCCACCCATGCATCTAAGTTCATAGATTGAAATTAAAGCACGAGGCTGTATAATATAACAATTACCAAAAAACAATTCGGGCTGTAACCTCCTAACATATTCTTTGGTAATTAAATAAAATAGTTATTAAAATTAAACTATAAAGTTACGAATCCTCTTTTTATAAGCAGCATTAGTTAAACTATAAACTGCTTCAAATTATCACTAATAGCTGCCTTTAGTGAAGTCTCAGCTTCTTCAGTAAATTGATTTGTCTTACCAACAGTATCAATATATGATTTTTGCGAATCTAAAAGTTGCAATAAACTCGCCGAGAATTTTTTCACATCAGAAACGTCTAAATCGTCCAAGAAACCATTAATACCTGCGTAAATTAGAGCAACTTGTTGTGCAACTGATAATGGTGAACTTTGTGGTTGTTTCAGAATTTCGCGTAAACGTGTACCACGAGCTAACTGTTTTTGAGTTGCTTCATCTAAATCAGAAGCAAATTGAGAAAACGCTTCTAGCTCAGCAAATTGAGCCAATTCTAATTTTAGTTTGCCAGCGACCTGTTTCATTGCTTTTGTTTGTGCAGCTGAACCTACTCTTGATACAGAAATACCTACATTAATTGCCGGACGAATACCAGAATTAAATAAATCATTTGATAGGAAAATTTGGCCGTCTGTAATAGAAATTACATTCGTTGGAATGTAAGCTGAAACATCACTTGCTTGTGTTTCAATGATTGGTAAAGCTGTCATACTCCCACCACCTAATCCATCACTAAGCTTTGCAGCACGTTCCAATAAACGTGAATGTAAATAGAATACATCCCCAGGATACGCCTCACGCCCAGGAGGACGACGAAGTAATAGTGACATTTGACGGTATGCCATAGCCTGTTTTGTTAAATCATCATAAATGATTAAAGTTGCTTTTCCGTTATACATAAAATATTCAGCGAGAGCCGCACCTGAATATGGGGCAATATATTGTAAAGTTGCTGGATCGTTAGCACTAGCACAAACAATAATTGTATACGGCATTGCTTCTTTTTCATCAAGGACATTTACTACTTGAGCAACTGTAGATGCTTTTTGACCTATACCAACATATACACAAACAACATTTTCAGTTTTTTGATTAATGATTGTATCAATTGCAATTGATGTTTTTCCAGTTTGACGATCACCAATAATTAATTCACGTTGTCCGCGACCAATTGGAATCATTGAATCAATGGAAGTAATGCCAGTTTGTAATGGTTCACAGACAGATTTACGACTAATGATACCTGGAGCCATAGACTCAACTAAACGAGTTTCTGTTGCTGTAATATCTCCTTTACCATCGATTGGAACACCTAGCGGGTTTACTACTCGACCTAAGAATGCTTCTCCTACAGGAATTTGAGCAATTTGACCCGTAGTTTTAACAGTGCCACCTTCTAAAATTTCACGACCATTACCCATTAAAACGACACCAACGTTATCATTTTCTAAATTAAGAGCAATACCAATTGTTTTGTCTTCAAATTCTAAAAGTTCTCCACTCATTACTTGGTCAAGCCCATAAACACGAGCGATACCATCACCAACTTGTAAAACAGTACCAATATTATCTACTTTCACATCTTGATCATATTGTTCAATTTGTTGACGGATAATACTGCTAATTTCGTCTGGACGAATATTTATCATTGTAGTATTTTTAAGGTAAAAAGTTAATAAAAGATTTTCTTTGTTTTTAAATTTCTAAAACACCATCTAAATGTTTAGCTAAATTTTCTAATTGATTTTTAATTGTAAAATCAATTACTTTTGAGTTTGTCTTAATTAAAAAACCACCTATAAGGCTTGAATCTAAAGTAACAACTAATCTAATTTCCCTAGCGTTTGTTAATTCTTTTAATTTTTTAATTAAATTCAATTTCTGTAATATTGTAAAAGGAAACGCTGTATAGACTTCAATCATTTTAACCGAAGCGGTTTTATATACTAGTTCTAAATACCCTATGATAACAGATGATAATAAATTGATTCTATCTCGTTTTAGTAAAACCATTAAAAATTTAAAAGTTTCGGAATTTAACTGTGACTTTAAGGTCTTTGTTAAAATTTCTTCCTTTTGTTTGACACTAATTACTGGGTTGGTTAAATATTTACCTAATTCAGGAGTTTTAGCTAAAAAGACCTCTAAATTTTGAAAATCTGCCGTAACTTGGTGCATAATGTTTTGTTCAACAGAAAAGTCATATAAAGCTCGTGCATAAGGAGTAGCAATTTTTGATGCTAATGGACCTACACTCATATTAAATCTCCTTCTAATTTCTGAATAGTTTCATTAATTAATGCACGTGCACGTTTTTTGGAACCAAAAGTTTCTTTTGCTTGTAATGCACTCCGATTTAAAACCAACGAAATGATTTGTTGTTTAACTTCTAAAAAGATTACTCGTTCTTTTGAACGAAAACTTGATATAGCTCTATTAAAACGCGTTGTTAACTCTTTTTTTGCATTATTTGCATCTGATTTAAGTAAATTTGTTTTAGCCGATCGAGTTTCATTTCGAATGTCTGAAATAACTACATGTGCTTGGCTTAATTGTTTTTGAGCTTCACTTAATCTTCGATTCGCTTCATTTAATCTGTCTTCTGCATCTTGAACACTATTTACAATAGTATTCTTTCTTTCTTGTAGAATAGAACCTAAGAAATCTTTACCTGTATAAATTAAAATACCAACTAAAGCAGTAATATTTAGAACACCTGTTTCTAATATATCTAGGTTTAATCCAATACTTCCATTATTTTCAGCAAGTAATGTAAAAATTTGATTAAAATTTTCCATGTTTTAGAATGTTTCTTTAAACTGTACGCTTATTTATTAAAAATGATTACATCTAGCAAAAATCTAAATTGATAATTTCGTTTCAACTTCAGTACACAATAGTTGAACACTTGTATCTAAACTATCAAGAGCAGTTTTCTTTTTATTAAGAAGATCGCTTGAAATAGTTTCTAATAAACTATCAATATATTTTTGAGAAATATCTAATTCAATGTCTAAAATTTCTTTATGAATGTTTTGTGAATTTACAATTTCTAACTGTGCCTCTTTACGTGTATTTTCTAAATCTTGTTCGTATTGAGTAGTTAATTTTTTTGCTTGTGCTAATTTTTCAGAGGCTTCTGCAAGATGACTTAATATATATTCTTTTCGTTCTTCAATAATTGTTAATAAAGGACTGTATAAAATAATATTAAGAATAACCATTAGTAGGATAAACTGAATAGCTACTAATGGTAAAGTTGCATTAATATCAAATAGTCCACCTGGACCACTGACTTCTGAACTTGAAATTAATATTGAAAGATTAATCATACAAAATTTATTTATTCTATTATAGAATTAAAATTTTTTATTAAAAAATAAATAGAGCAGATGTAAATTTAATACAAGTGATCTATTAAATGATCTAGCTTTTTATAAAAAAAATTAGTGTATTAAAAGTTAAAGAGAAATTAATACGCTAATTTTTTAGATTTATGATTATGTATTAAATGGGTTAGCAAATAATAATGCTAATGCTACTACTAAACCATAAATTGTTAATGCTTCCATGAAAGCTAAACTTAATAATAAAGTCCCACGAATTTTGTTTTCTGCTTCAGGTTGACGTGCAATACCTTCAACAGCTTGACCAGCAGCGTTACCTTGACCAATACCAGGTCCAATAGCAGCTAAACCAATTGCTAAACCAGCAGCTATAACAGAAGCAGCAGAAATAATAGAATCCATAATAAATCTTACTTAATAAATGTAAATGTAAATATAATTTTAGAAAAATTAAAATTAGTCTTAATTTACTCAAGTGCTTCTGCTATATAAGCAGCAGCTAATGTTGAGAAAATTAAAGCTTGGACTGAACCAGCAAAAATACCCAGTAACATAATTGGTAATGGAATTACCAAAGGTACAAGAGATGTTAATACTGTAACAGTAAGTTCATCAGCTAATACGTTACCGAATAATCGGAAACTTAACGACAATGGTTTTGTAAAATCTTCTAAAATGTTAATGGGAAGAAGAAGTGGAATTGGATTAACATATCGTTTAAAATATCCTAAGCCTTTCTTACTTAAACCTGCATAGAAGTAAGAAAATGATGTTAATAATGCTAATGCAACAGTTGTATTAATATCATTAGTGGGTGCCGCAAACTCTCCTTCTGGTAATTGTATTAATTTCCAAGGAATAACGGCTCCGGCCCAGTTACATCCAAAAATAAATAAGAATAAAGTTCCAATAAATGGAATCCATTCTCGGTAGAAACTTTCACCTAATTGATTTTTTGCAATATCTACAATAAAATCTAATGCTGATTCCATAAAGTTTTGCCAACTATGTGGAATTCTCTCAGCTCCTCGAGTACCTAGGACTGAAAAAATTAATAATAAAAAGATAACAAACCAAATTACTACTAAAACTTGTCCATGTACTAAAAAACTAGCAATGTTCCAGTAAAAGTGTTTTCCAACTTCTGCTTCTGCTAAAAATGTGAACGTACTTGAAGAAAAATTATCTGGGTACATAAAATTTAACTAATTTAGTAAATTACCCAATATTAAAAAATATACAGGAACACTACTCATTATACAACTTTTTATATAAAATTAAGTATATTTTTATGTAAAAGCTCTTATTTAAGATATTTTTAATTTAAGTTAACCATTCATACCCTTTGATTTCTAATTTTTTTGCTAGTTCAGAAGTTCCAGTTTTGATAATTTTTCCATTTTGCATTACATGAACATAATCAGGTTTAATGTAATCTAATAGTCGTTGGTAATGTGTAATTAAAATAATAGCTTTGTTTGAACTCATAAAAGTGTTTATACCTTTAGAAATAATCTTTAAAGCATCAATATCCAGTCCCGAGTCAGTTTCATCCAAAATAGATAATTCTGCTTCTAATAAAATCATTTGTAAGATTTCATTACGTTTTTTTTCACCACCTGAAAAACCTTCATTAACATTTCTACTTAAGAACATAGAAGACATATTAACTGATTTTAATTTTTCATTAATTATACTAAAAAATTCAATTGGATCAACTTCTCGTTTATTAAAGAATTTTTGTTTTGAATTATAAGCAAGCCTTAAAAAATCTTCATTACTTACACCTGGTATTTCAATAGGGTATTGAAAGGCTAAAAAAATACCTAAATGTGATCTTTCTTCAGGATCTAAATTTAAAATACTGGAACCTTTAAAAATAATATCTCCACTTAAAACTTCATAAGCTGGATGACCAGCAATTATTTTGGAAAACGTGCTTTTACCTGATCCATTAGGACCCATTATGGCATGAATTTCTCCACGATTTATGGTCAAGTTTAAATTTTTTAATATTTCATTATTATTAGTAGACGCTCTTAACTCTTTAATTTCTAAAACTGGCAATTTTAAATTCATTATCCTACACTTCCTTCTAATTTTAAACTTAATAAACGATCTGCTTCAGAAGCAAATTCTAAGGGTAATTCTGTAAATACTTCGCGACAAAAACCGCTAATCATAAGTTCAATCCCTTTTTCTAACGAAATCCCACGTTGTAAAAAATAAAATATTTGTTCTTCACCAATTTTAGAAGTGGAAGCCTCATGTTCAATTTTTGTTGTACAATTTTGAACAGAGATAAAAGGAAATGTATTAGAATTAGATAAATTACCAATTAGTAAGGAATCACATTGTGAATAATTACGAGCTCCAATTGCTTTTTTGTTTACATTAACAAACCCTCTATAAGTATTTTTTGAATTTCCTGCAGAAATACCTTTCGATACGATACGGCTTCGAGTATTTTTTCCAATGTGAATCATTTTTGTCCCAGTATCAGCTTGTTGATAATTATTTGTTAAAGCAACTGAATAAAATTCTCCTTTTGCACTTTCTCCTACTAAAAGACAACTAGGATATTTCCAAGTTATTGAAGATCCTGTTTCAACTTGGGTCCAAGAAATTTTAGAAAAATGACCTACACATAAACCTCGTTTCGTTACAAAGTTATAAACACCACCTTGACCCTTTTGATTACCAGAATACCAATTTTGAACTGTTGAATATTTTATTGTTGCGTTGTTTAAAGCTATTAATTCTACAATTGCAGCATGTAATTGATTACTATCATATTGAGGAGCGGTACATCCTTCCAAATAGGTTACTTGGCTATTTTCCTCCGCAATAATCAATGTACGTTCAAATTGTCCCGATTTTTGATCATTTATTCTAAAATAGGTTGATAGATCCAAAGGACAAAGAACATTTCTTGGAATGTAACAAAATGATCCATCTGTAAAAACAGCAGAATTTAATGCTGAAAAATAATTATCACCAATTGGAACGACAGTTCCTAAATATTTTTCAATAAGTGATGTATAATCGTGAATAGCTTCTGAAATAGAAGAAAAAATAACTCCATATTCCGCTAATTCTTGTTTAAAAGTTGTTGCGATAGAAACACTGTCAAAAACAGCGTCTACAGCCACATTAGTTAATTGTTTTTGTTCAGTTAATGAAATTCCTAATTTATTAAATGTTTCTAATAATTCTGGGTCAACTTCCTCAAGACTATTTAATTTTTTCTTAAATTTTGGTGCTGAATAGTAGATAATATTTTGGTAGTCAATTTCGGAAAATTTTAATTGTGCCCATTCTGGACACTTCAATTCTTTCCACTTTTTATAAGCTTTTAAACGAAACTCTAACAAAAATTTTGGCTCATTTTTTTTTTTGATAATAAACGTATGACTTTTTCATTTAAACCTTTCTCAATAATATCTTTCTCAATTGTTGTTGAAAAACCATATTTATAAGGTTGGTTAACTAAGTTGGTTATATTATTATTTAAAATTTTGTTTGATTGATTCATGATTAAATTTAATCAATTAAGTTTATAACGTAAATTATTTTGACCTTAGTATACTATAAATAAACTAAAATCGAATTTAAACAAATAAAAATACATTATAATTATTTATTGAGTATTAACTCCTATGTTTTATTTGTCATTTCAATTATGATTCTAATTAATGATACCTTCGATTTAATGTAAGTGTTTTTAAGTGATAATTTTTTTTTTTAAAAAAAACTATCACTTAAAAACACTTAGAACCAAAGCAAAAAATTTAGAACGATTCTAACCAATCCTCAACACAATAAATGGGAATCGACGTTAGTAAAAATATTTTATTTATTCTAATTTTTGCCGAACACTTTAACAATGTATCAGGTATGATTTTACCGACATATTGAAATTTGTCTTCAACCCTGTCAAGGAACAACTTAACGGCGGGGGTTTATATCCTGAAAAATCTTGTAATCTATAGAAGCACTATCGTACTTATAATCTTTAAAAGTTCTTGCAAGGTATTTAACCTTAATTAATTTTACTGCTAATCTATTTATAATATTTCTCAATAGGACCGATTTTGTCAGCCATTATTATTTATTTTTGCTTAGTGATTTGTCAATATCAATAATTAAAAATTGAGTAATAGGAATTAGTTTGTGGTATAGTCTACCACAAAATTGTAAAGTAAATGTAATAACTGTGGGTAGACACGAAACACCTAAACTTCCCTCAGCATATTGTTTACATTTCTTAAAAACGCGATAATTTGTATGAGTTAATTTGATAATAGATACAAATGTACCTTCTTCAATAACATGGAAAAAAGAACCGCTGATAGTTATTAGTGAATATTCGATTACTTGTGAGAAAGGTATTTCGTTTTCAACAGCAATTTTAGTGATCTTAAATAGAGTCACTATTTATTATGATTGTTGTTTCTAAAGTTCTTAGGTAATTATTTATTTCGATAAATTAAATTAGTTTATTGAAAGTTATGAATTGCTGTTTTCAAGATAGCGTAATACTTCTCTTTTACGCAATGATGCGACGGCTACTTTAATGACCCTTCTGCGTAATTTTGAAGCAGTAGCTTCGATATCTGTATAATCGTCGCCTTCAAGCGCACATCACTTCGTTCCACCAAGAGCTTATTAACAAAAGTAGTAATCTACTTTCGTTTATAACCGATATATTCAGGATTAACCTTCAGAATGCGATAAATTGTTAAAACGTTAGACTCGTCTATCCTAAATTTAATTTCATTATTTTGCTTCTTTATAATTTGTAACTTTTCAATTCGCGACAGTTTTTTAATTTTAACCTTAGATAAACCATCATCAACGTTAATATATTCAAAATTAATACTTGATATTTCAGTATTAAAATTTGAGATAGCGGTTACATCTTCTTCTGAAACACCACCAAGTAAAAAGTTCGTTTCCTCTTTTTTCAAAGAAAGTAACTTAAAACGTAATGCTGAAATGATTACATTAATGATGAAGGATACCTGTCCCTCCTTTGTCGAGATGTCAATCAGTTCTTTAAAAGAATAAATTTCAGAATTTCTGTTATCAATTTACCATTGAAGTAAAATTATAACCATTCACAACTTTATAGAACTCAGCGTCATCTAATTTTAAATTAAGAATTACTTTAACATTATGAGCGGTATAATAAACAAGAAACTTCCTCTACTCTTCGCAAAACGTTTGATTGACATACATCAAAGCTTGGATAAGGAAGATGATCTGATAGCCAATATGAACCATCAATTATAACGTTGATTGAAGATCGCCTTTCGCATTATGGTAGCACAATTTATTATTTTGAACAATAACAGGAATGTGTTCTGTAAGAAATGCCTTGACACTTTCAGAACAATATTCCTCGCCAGGCTCAACATCAGAGAAGTATTCAATAAACTTGTATTCCTTTGCCCTTTTGTATACGATTGGATAGATCTCGTCGAAGTCAAATTTATTTTCGTTATTTTTGAGTACTATATTATACCCTCCTTTTTTAAGTGCAAATAATTTGTAATCTGTACGGCTTAACAAAAAACGATTCCTGCAGCTTAAATAGGTGATTCACAAAATTGAGCAATACATAAGATTAAGCTGATAGTTGCACTCTATTTAATACCTCTGTTACGAAACATCCTATAAAATCTCCGCATTACACTCATCCCCATTCCAATTATATCTTTTGGTGTACCAATCATTTTACCTCTTCAAGGTCTATAGATTAAATAACGCATAATAATTAGAAATGATAACTTCATAAATAAAGAGCCAACCTCTAGTTCACGCATAAAGAAATTATATGTATCTTCACCAATTAAGGCTCTAAACTTTTTATTTGGCACTGTTAATGCTACAATCGCTAAAAAAATTTGATAGATGCTACTCCCAATTAACCATATGAGTTTAACACCATATTTGTCGTCAATAATTACTAATTCATTAAGTATTATCTTCTCTTCAGCGATTGCTGAGAATATATCAAAATTAGGGGTTGAGACATATTCCCTTCCCAAAGAAGTATCCAGCAATACCATACATTGCTAGTTTACTAATAAAACGGTGTGTTAGGATAATGCGTACTTTAATAAATACTAAAAATTAACTAAATCAAAAATTGACATGGTTAAACTCGCTCATGGGTTTGAACCAATGTCATCCAAATACTGTTAAGTAATAAGTGAGCTAGGAAAAAATATATTAATAATTTTTTGAATTTGAAACTTTAATTTGGGAGGAATTAATAATATTATTAATAGTTAAAGACTAAAGAGACTGAATTTCTTCTAATAAAAAATCGAAATTACCACCATTTATTTTATCAGACTTTAAATCCTTAAAATTGTATTTATCATCTAATATTTTATCAATATCCACTTTAAATTCATTATTTAAAATGTTATTCATTATTGTTACTTCATAAATTGTTTCAACTTCAAGAGATTTTCTAATATTTCCACCTTGTTCAATGTCAAATGGAAAATTTGGAATCTGTTCTGAAATTATTTCAGAACATACACTTGTACTAAACTCAGCGTTCGGACAGATTATTTTGTCATCGTTTGGATCTAGATAATATATTTCTTCAGTTTCATCATCAAGTTTTAGATTGACATCTAAATTCATAAATCTCAAAAAACATTTCTAAATTTACTTGTTCAATCTTCTTAATTTCTGAAATATTACTTCTGATAGATGAATTTGTAGTTAATTTTTCATAGATGTTTCTGGCTAATTCTTTAAAAATTACTTCAGTATGATTTGCCATCAATGTATAATTTTATTGTATTTGATTTAAATCCTCAATATTTTTTTGTCATGTTTTTAGGCACAAATACAACAACTGGTTAAGTT
>Ga0307996_1000183_pt1 | contig 16982 bp, 9 predicted proteins | sample Davwhametageno35_FD_203143 | JGI IMG/M metagenome (GOLD analysis project Ga0307996, IMG submission 203143) | Marine microbial communities from Davis Island wharf, Antarctic Ocean - #35 | ecosystem: Environmental > Aquatic > Marine > Unclassified | place: Antarctic Ocean: Davis Island wharf...
ACCCAGATGCAGGGCAAAGATGTTGTTTTATTAACGCAGACATTTGCGAGTCCATCTACTTCAAAATTAATTAAAGAATTTACTAGCAAATTTCCAAACGTACGTCATGTTGTGTATGATACAGTTTCTTGCTCTGAAGCTTTAGATGCATTTCAGGCTGTTTACGGAACAAGAGCAATGGCAGATTATGACTTTAGCAAGGCTGAAGTGATTGTATCTGTAGGAGCAGACTTCCTTGGAGATTGGCAAGGTGGTGGCTATGACGCTAGTTATACAAAAGGACATGTGCCAAGCAATGGTAAAATGTCTCGCCATGTTCAGTTTGAAGCTAACATGTCATTAACAGGAGCAAATGCAGATACTCGTGTGCCTGCAACTCCATCACAACAATTACAAATTTTAAAGGCATTAACTGGTGGTAGCACTTCTGGTTTGCCACAGAGTATTGCAACTGCAGTTGCCAGCGCAAAAGCAGCCCTAGCAGCAGCAGGAAATAAAGGTGTTGTCGTTACAGGATTACCAAGTGTTGCGGCACAAAAAATGGCACTTGTAGCAAATGCAAATAGCGTTGTAATGGATGCTGTTTCTCCAAAAATGACACGACAGGGTAGCGCTTCTCAAGTTGCCGGTGTTATGCAGGGTGTTATTAGCGGAAGTGTGAAAGGATTGATTACAGTGGGAGTTGATCCTGTGTATTCTTTGCCAAACAATGAACAATTTGCTGCAGGATATCAGAAATTAGAAATGTCTTTGGCATTTTCAATGAAGAAAGACGCTACGGCATCTTTAGCACAAATGGTTGCTGCAACCCCTCATTATCTAGAATCTTGGGGAGATGCACAAATCAAAAAAGGTTCTTTTAGTTTAACACAGCCTACCATTCGTCCTTTGTTTAATACAAGACAGTTTCAAGACTGTCTGCTTGTATGGACAGCAAACGATGCAGCATATAACGATTACATCAAACAGACTTGGTCTGGGGTGTTGGCAGGAACTTCTTGGAATAAGGCATTAGAAGCAGGTATTGTTACCTCTGCTACAAATGTATCAAACGAATCGCTTTCTACAGAAAAGACACCTGTTGATACAAGCGGCTCAAATGCAAGTTTAGACGCTGGTTTAAAACAAGGTGATTTAGAGCTTACATTGTATACAAAAACAAGTTTAGGTGATGGGCAACAGGCTAACAACCCTTGGTTACAAGAAATGCCAGATCCTATTACAAGAGCCACTTGGGATAACTATATAACTGTTTCAAAGGCAGATGCAGCTAGCATGGGTCTTGTTAACGAAAATGTAGCCAATGGTGGTTTAAATGGTAGCTATGTAAATGTTACTATGAATGGTGTTGTGATTCAAAACGTACCCGTTTTAATTCAGCCAGGACAAGCAAAAGGTTCTGTTGGTTTAGCACTTGGTTATGGAAAAACAGCCGCTGTTCAACAAGAAATGCAAACAGGTGTAAATGCCTATGCATTATATAACGATTTCTCATCTGTACAACGTGTTTCTTTAGAGAAAGTATCTGGAATGCATGAATTTGCATGTGTACAATTGCACAACACGATGATGGGTAGAGATATTATTCGTGAGACAACATTAGAGATATTTAATACCACCAAAGCAAATAGAGATGGTGAGTATGCTTGGAATCCTGTATTAAAGGTTTCTAGAGATCACGAAGAAATTCCAGTAACCTCTCCAGAGGCAGATTTATGGACATCTTTTGATCGCTCTGTTGGGCATCATTTTAATTTATCCATAGACTTAAACGCCTGTACGGGTTGTGGAGCTTGTGTGATTGCATGTCATGCAGAAAACAATGTTCCAGTTGTTGGAAAGCAAGAAATGCGTAAGAGTCGTGATATGCACTGGTTGCGTATCGATAGATATTACTCATCAGAAGAAAGTTTTGATGGAGATGAGTCTAAGAAAATAAACATGTCTGGCCTGGGTGAGTCACTATCTCAATTTGCAGAATTGGAAGATCCATCTGCAAACCCACAGGTAGCATTTCAGCCGGTTATGTGTCAACACTGTAATCATGCTCCATGTGAGACTGTTTGTCCAGTAGCGGCAACCACTCATAGTAGACAAGGTCAAAACCACATGGCGTATAACCGTTGTGTAGGTACTAGATACTGTGCAAACAACTGTCCTTATAAAGTGCGTCGTTTTAACTGGTTCTTATACAATGAGAATGATGAGTTTGACTACCACATGAATAATGATTTAGGTAGAATGGTCCTTAACCCAGATGTGAATGTTCGTTCTAGAGGGGTTATGGAAAAATGTTCTATGTGTATTCAAAAAACACAATTATCAATCCTTGAGGCAAAACGAGATGGGCGTCCAGTAAAAGATGCAGAATTTCAGACAGCTTGTTCTTCAGCATGTGATAAAGGAGCAATGGTCTTTGGAGACATCAATGATCATGATAGTGAAGTATATAAAGAGAAAAAAGATAAGCGAATGTATCACTTGTTAGAAGCCGTTGGAACACAACCTAACGTATTCTATCAGACAAAGGTGAGAAATTCAAAAAAAGCGTAACTAACTAAGAAATAGTATATAAAATATGGCGTCGCATTACGAAGCACCTATTAGAAGACCCTTAGTTATAGGAGATAAGAACTACCACGATGTTACCATCGATGTAGCCGCTCCTGTTGAAGGTAAAGCCAACAAATCATGGTGGATTGTATTCACTATTGCTCTTGTTGCATTTGGATGGGGATTAGGTTGTATTATTTACACCGTATCTACCGGTATTGGAGTTTGGGGATTAAACAAGACCGTAGGTTGGGCTTGGGATATTACCAATTTTGTATGGTGGGTAGGTATTGGTCACGCAGGAACTTTGATTTCTGCAGTACTGTTACTTTTCCGTCAGAAGTGGAGAATGGCAATTAACCGCTCAGCAGAGGCGATGACTATCTTCTCTGTAATACAAGCAGGTTTGTTCCCAATTATACACATGGGACGTCCTTGGCTAGCATACTGGGTACTGCCAATTCCAAATCAATTTGGGTCTTTGTGGGTAAACTTTAACTCTCCTTTGTTGTGGGATGTATTTGCAATTTCTACATATCTTTCTGTATCACTGGTTTTCTGGTGGACAGGACTTTTACCAGATTTCGCAATGATTCGTGATAGAGCAGTAACTCCTTTTACAAAAAAGATTTACGGTATTCTTTCTTTTGGATGGAGTGGACGTGCAAAAGATTGGCAACGCTTTGAAGAGGTATCTCTGGTACTAGCAGGTTTGGCTACACCACTTGTACTTTCTGTACACACCATTGTATCTTTTGATTTTGCTACTTCTGTTATACCTGGATGGCATACTACTATTTTCCCTCCATATTTTGTAGCTGGAGCAATTTTCTCTGGTTTTGCAATGGTAAACACACTTTTGATCATCATGAGAAAGGTGTCTAAACTAGAAGATTACATTACCATTCAGCACATTGAACTCATGAATATTGTTATCATGCTTACAGGTTCTATTGTTGGTGTTGCATACATCACAGAGCTGTTTATTGCATGGTACTCTGGAGTAGAGTACGAACAGTATGCGTTTTTAAATAGAGCTACTGGACCCTACTGGTGGGCCTATTGGGCAATGATGTCTTGTAATGTATTTTCTCCGCAGTTTATGTGGTTTAAAAAATTACGAACAAGTATTATGTTCTCCTTTTTTATCTCTATTGTAGTAAATATAGGAATGTGGTTTGAGCGTTTTGTAATTATTGTTACCTCATTGCATCGTGATTACTTGCCATCTTCTTGGACCATGTTCTCACCAACTTTTGTTGACATAGGTATTTTTATAGGAACCATAGGATTTTTCTTTGTGTTGTTCTTACTATACGCTAGAACCTTCCCTGTAATTGCTCAGGCAGAGGTGAAATCTATCCTAAAGAGTTCTGGGTCAAAATTCAAATCTTTACGTGAAAAGCATGGAGATGATGTAAAACACTATGATGTTGTAACACCTGGTGCAACCCCAGTAAAATCATCAAAAAGTGGCTATGATCAAGGTAAGTTAAAGACCTTGCTAGCTACACTAGGAAGTTTTGATGCAGCTACTCAAAGCCCTGATGATCTTAAGAAAATTACAGGTGTTGGCCCAGTATTACAAAAGAAATTAAATGCTATGGGATTATTTACTTTTCAGCAGATAAGTAAAATGACCAATCAAGAGTATGATTTATTCGATGAAATTTTAGGCGAGTTACCAGGAAGAGCAAAGCGCGATGACTGGGCAGGACAAGCTTCTAAACTTAAAAACAACTAGTATGGCTTCCAAAGTGATACATGCAATTTATAACGATGATGATATTTTAATGCATGCGGTTAAACAAACGCGCGCAGCTCACTATCATATCGAAGAAGTCTACACACCTTTTCCGGTGCATGGGCTAGATAAAGTAATGGGTCTTGAGCCTACACGTATTGCCATTACGGCTTTTATGTACGGTATTGTAGGACTTGCAGTTGCAATTACAATGATGAATTTCATTATGATTGAAGATTGGCCTCAAGATATTGGAGGTAAGCCAAGTTTTACCTATATCGAAAACATGCCAGCTTTTGTGCCAATAATGTTTGAAATGACTGTGTTTTTCGCAGCCCACTTAATGGTAATTACTTTTTATATGAGAAGTAAACTATGGCCATTCAAAAAAGCAGAAAATCCTGATGTAAGAACAACTGATGACCATTTTTTAATGGCTGTTGATACTGCACATCATGATATAGACAAAATGTCTAAGTTCTTGCAAGATACAGGAGCTGTTGAAATTAGTATAGTAGAATCTGATGATGATCATTAATATGAAAAAGATACTCCATATAAGTATTGCTTTAATAGCATTGATAGTATTGGTTTCTTGCGGAGGCGACACCAAGCCTAGCTACCAATATATGCCAAACATGTATGAGCCTGTAGGATATGAAACCTATGGTGAGTACGAAGTTTTCCCTGGAGGGCAAGAAGCAATGTTACCAGTTTTGGGAACCGTACCAAGAGGATACGCTCCCTATGATTATCCAGACACAACAAAAGGCTCAGATGCTGCCAAAAAAGATTTGAAAAACCCATTAGAGGTTACTCAAAAAAACTTGGACGCTGGTAAGAATTTGTACACGATTTTCTGTGCTGTTTGTCACGGAGATAAAGGAGATGGAAATGGAATTTTAATGCAGCGTGAAAAGATATTAGGAATTCCTAGTTATGCTGCACCTGGAAGATTAATTACCCCAGGTGGTGTGTATCATGTACAGATGTATGGCTTAAACTCTATGGGATCTTATGCATCTCAGACCAATGAGTTAGAACGTTGGCAAATTACCCAGCATGTGATGAACTTAAAAGCAACATTAGAAGGAACTGCGCTTTTAGTACCTGAGGTTGTAGATGAGTCTGAGGCTGCACAAAACCACAACGAACAAACACACTAACAAAAGAACAATAGAATAGCTTAGATATGAATTATACGCTACCTAATAAACTTAAATTATTTGCTATCATATTGATGGTGCTTGGTGCTGTTGGTATTGGTGCAGGATTTTTGTCTGCTCCAGGATCTACTGCAGAGGTAAAACAAATGATGGCGGCACATGGTGATGATCACGGTGAGGCCTCTAACGAGAGTCACGACACAATCAAAGACAGCCATGATGATGCTACTCATGGAGCCTCTCATGACGCTGCGCGCGAGCAGAAACACTTAGAGCATACCTTACATCAACTACAAAACAGACCTTGGTCTGCCTTGTATGTTGCTTGTTTCTTTTTCTTTATGATTGCACTTGGAGCCTTGGCTTTTTATGCAGTAAATTTTGCTGCTCAGGCCGGTTGGTCTCCAGTACTTTTTAGAGTAATGGAAGCCATTACGGCATATTTAGTACCTGGAGGAATCATTATGTTTGTTTTGTTAGGTTTATCAGGATTCCATATCAACCATCTATTTGTATGGGCAGATCCAGAAGTTGTAGCTCATGACAAATTACTTCAAGGTAAAGCTAGCTGGCTCAATGGAACATGGATGCTCATAAGAGCTGCTATATTTTTAGGGGGTTGGATTACTTACCGTCACTTTGCAGTTAAGTTTTCTCGTGCAGGTGATACCGCAAAAGAAAATGACTACAGTAACTTTAAAAAGACCTTCAGAATTTCAGCTGGGTTCTTAGTATTCTTTTTATATACCGAGTCTATGATGTCTTGGGATTGGATTATGAGCTTTGACCCACACTGGTTCTCAACTTTATTTGGTTGGTACGTTCTTGCTGGAATGATGGTGTGTGCTATCACAACAATTGCTCTGGTTACAATATTTTTAAAATCTCAAGGATATCTTGAAATAGTAAATGACAGTCACATCCATGATTTGGCTAAGTTTATGTTTGGCTTTAGTATTTTCTGGACCTACTTATGGTTCTCTCAATTTATGTTGATTTGGTACGCAAACATACCTGAAGAGGTTACCTATTTCATGACGCGTATAGAAGATTTTAACCTGCCATTCTTTGGTATGTTGGCAATGAACTTTTTATTCCCGCTGTTGCTGTTAATGAACAGTGATTACAAACGTGTTAACTGGTTTGTAGTGCTAACAGGTATTGTAATACTCGTAGGACATTATATAGATATTTTTGTGATGGTTATGCCTGGAACAGTTGGAAAAAGCTGGTTTATAGGAATACCAGAAATAGGGTCTATGTTATTTTTCTTAGGGCTTTTTATTCTTGTTGTTTTTACAGCATTAACAAAAGCGCCTTTAGTGTTGAAAAACAACCCTTTCATGAAAGAAAGTAAAAATTATCATTATTAATTATTTAGAAGACCAATAACGATGACCGCATTTTTAATTGTATTAGTAATTATTCTCTTCGGAATCACTGTATTACAGATGGGTAAGATTTTTGGAATGTCAAAAACCCCGGAACAGTTAGGTGAATCTTCAGAGATTGCTTCAGACAAAGACAACAATATCAACGGATGGTTGATGCTAATGTTTGTGTTTGTTACCTATGCTATATTAATTGTTTCATTCTGGAAATGGGGAGAGGTTTTATTACCTAAAGCCGCTTCAGAGCATGGACAAGGAATTGACGATTTATGGTTAATTTCTATGGTACTTATTTTCTTTGTAGGGTTTATTACACTTTGGTTGTTAAGCTATTTTGCTTTCAAATACAGAGGAAATAAAAATAGGCGCGCTTTGTATTTCGCAGACAATGATAAGTTAGAGTTTATCTGGACCGTAATTCCTGTAATTGTTTTAGCAGGACTTATTATCTATGGTCTATTTACCTGGACAGACATCATGAATGTTAGTGAAGATGATGATCCAATGATTGTTGAGTTGTACGCATATCAGTTTGATTGGAGAGCTCGTTACAGTGGTGATGATAACACACTTGGAGAGGCCAATGTGCGTTTAATTGAAGGAGCAAACCAATTGGGTGTAGATACCTCAGATCCTAACGCACAGGATGATGTTGTTGTTAATGAACTTCACTTACCCCTGGGTAGAAAAATATTATTTAAAATGCGTTCTCAGGATGTACTTCACTCTGCGTACATGCCACACTTTAGAGCTCAAATGAATTGTGTTCCTGGTATGATTACACAATTTGCCTTTACGCCCTCTGTAACCACAGAGCAAATGAGATTGGATGAAGAGGTTATGGGTAAAGTAAGTAGAATTAATACCATTCGAAGAAAGAATTCTTTAGAATTAATGGCTAAAGGTGAAGAAGCATTGGAGCCTTACGAGTTTGATTACCTATTGCTTTGCAACAAGATTTGTGGTACCAATCACTACAACATGCAAATGAAAATTATTGTTGAAACTCAAGAAGAGTATGACGCTTGGATTGCACAACAAGCAACAATTGCTACATCCCTAAATAAATAAAAAAACGAGCTAAGATATGTCAGCACACGCAGAAGAACACGCAGTAGATGATCACGGGCATCATCATAAAGAGACATTTGTAACTAAATATATTTTTAGTACAGACCATAAAATGATTTCTAAGCAATACCTTATAACAGGTTTGTTTATGGGTATTATTGGTATTGCGATGTCAATTTTGATGAGAATGCAGCTTGCTTGGCCAGAAGAGCCATTTGTAATATTCGAAATGTTACTGGGTAAATGGGCAGAAGGCGGCGTTATGGACCCTAGTGTATATCTTGCACTGGTTACCATTCACGGAACTATCATGGTCTTCTTTGTATTAACCGCTGGTCTTAGTGGTACTTTTAGTAACCTACTTATTCCATTGCAAATTGGGGCAAGAGATATGGCATCAGGATTCCTAAACATGGTTTCTTATTGGTTGTTTTTCTTATCAAGTTTAATCATGGTTATGTCCTTATTTGTTGAAGCAGGACCTGCTTCTGCAGGCTGGACTATATACCCACCACTTAGTGCGTTGCCTCAGGCAATTCCAGGTTCTGGTGCTGGTATGACGCTGTGGCTTGTCTCTATGGCAATATTCATTGCATCTTCTTTGCTAGGGTCTTTAAATTATGTGGTAACAGTTATAAACTTAAGAACAAAAGGAATGCGTATGACGCGTCTTCCTCTTACTATATGGGCGTTCTTTGTAACAGCCATTATTGGTATTGTATCTTTCCCTGTGCTTTTATCTGCAGCGCTTATGCTTATTATGGATAGAAGTTTTGGTACTTCTTTCTTCTTGTCAGACATTTTTATTGCCGGAGAGGTATTGCATAACCAAGGAGGGTCACCAGTATTATTTGAACACTTATTTTGGTTCTTAGGCCACCCTGAGGTGTATATTGTTATACTACCTGCCATGGGTATGGTTTCAGAAATATTAGCTACAAATTCTCGTAAGCCAGTGTTTGGTTACAGAGCCATGGTTGCTTCAATTCTAGCCATTGCATTTCTGTCAACCATCGTATGGGGTCACCATATGTTTATCTCTGGTATGAATCCATTTTTAGGATCGGTATTTACTTTTACAACTCTATTAATTGCCATTCCATCTGCGGTAAAATCTTTTAACTGGATTACAACTCTCTGGAGGGGGAATTTGCAGATGAATCCTGCCATGTTATTTTCTATTGGTTTTGTGTCAACATTTATCACTGGAGGATTAACGGGTATTATCTTAGGAGATAGTGCACTAGATATTAATGTTCATGATACGTATTTTGTAGTGGCTCACTTTCACCTAGTGATGGGTATATCTGCACTATATGGTTTATTTGCTGGTGTATACCACTGGTTCCCAAAAATGTTTGAGGGACGCATGCTCAATAAAAACTTAGGCTTTGTTCATTTCTGGATTACTGTTATTGGCGCATATGGAGTATTCTTTCCAATGCACTTTATAGGTATGGCAGGACTACCTAGACGTTACTATACAAACACTGCTTTTCCTTATTTTGATGACCTAGCAGATGTAAATGTTGTGATAACCATTTTTGCTATTATAACTGCAGGAGCACAACTAGTATTTTTATACAACTTCATTCACTCTATGTATTATGGAAAGAAAGGGCCTAAAAACCCATGGAATTCTACAACACTAGAATGGACCGCTGAGGTAAAACACATTCATGGTAACTGGGATGGTCCTCTTCCAGAGGTACATCGTTGGGCTTATGATTATAGTAAGCCAAATAGCGATGATACAGATTACATGATTCCTGGTCAAGATTTTATACCACAAGATGTACCAATGATGGAAAACGAAGAAGAGTTGCATCATTAAATATTAGACTATAAAAAAAGCCCTTTCTATTTAGAAAGGGCTTTTTTTTGGACTATAAAGAGGTTAAAACCTTTACGTGCCTTATGCAGAATTTCTACTTGCATTAATATTTCCGAATAAAGAGCGCATCACCAACTTCTGGTAAATAGCAATTTTAGCGACATCTTTAACAGGTTCTTTCTCTAATTCCTGAATTTTCTTTAATGCAAATTGCTGTATGGTTAACAGGGGCAACACTATAGACTCCCTAACGGCAATAGAGGCTCTTCCTGCAGGCTCTTCTTCCATAAGTTGTGAGTATCCAGTGAGTTTTAAAAGAAGACGTTTTGAGGTTTTGTATTCTGAGTAAATAACATTCCAAAACTCCCCGTACTGATCATCCTCGCTCATGTATTTTGTGAGCCCTAAGAATGATTTAGTCAAAGACATCATACTGTTTTCTATAAGTGTTTTAAAGAACTCAGAGGTGTTAAACAAATGCTGTACTTTTTCAAATTCATTACTATCTTCATAATGTTTCAAAGCAGTTCCAACACCAAAAAACCCAGGAACATTTTGCTTTAATTGACTCCACGAGCCTACAAACGGAATAGCCCTTAAATCTTCAAAGACTAGACCTTCTGCTTTTCCGCGTTTAGAAGGGCGGCTTCCTATATTTGTTTTAGCATAATATTTTAAGGTACTCATGTGCTCTAAATAGGGTATAAATTTAGGATGCGATTTAAAACTTGAATATGCTTTATAGCTTCGTTGGGCCAAATCTGTCATGACCTCTGTATTTGCTTTGGTCATGTTCAACTCTTTATCAAGCAAGCTATTACTAATACCAGAGGTGATTAATTGTTCTAAGTTGTATTGTGATGATTCTAAGGTTCCGAAATTTGAAGAAATGGTTTGCCCTTGAATGGTTAATTGCACTTCCTTATCTTCAATAGTTGGTCCTAAAGAGGCGTAAAAATTATGTGTTTTTCCACCACCACGTGCTGGGGGTCCTCCACGACCATCAAAGAAAATAACGGTAATACCGTATTGTCTTGATATTCTAGTTAGGTTTTCTTTTGCTTTATAGATGGCCCAATTTGCCATTAAATACCCTCCATCTTTTGTGCCATCGCTAAACCCTAACATGATGGTTTGTTTGTTTGCTCTAGTTTTTAAATGTGCAGCATAGTAAGGGTTTGTATACAACTCCTCCATGACCTTTGGCGCATTTTCTAAATCTGTAATAGTTTCAAATAAGGGCCCAATATCAACAGTTAGTGCGTCATCAAATGCAACGATTTTTAACATTGCAAAGAGTTGCATGACATGCAGGGTACTTTGATTATTGCTTATGATATATCTGTTTGCAGCGGCCTGCCCATTTGTTGATTGAATGGTTTTTATTGCCTTCATTGTATGTAAGGCCTTTAGCGTTTCTTCATCTTTAATTAAAGATAAGTCAACCTTTCCCTGCACCTTAGAGAGTACTTGTATTTGTTGGTCTTCTTGTAAATCAAAGTAGTTCTCTGGAAATATAGTGCTACCATTTTCTATTAAGGCGGTAACTAAGGTATCGAAAAACTGAGCATGTTTACGGCTATCTTGCCTAATATCAAGATTTGCAAAATGAAAACCAAAAAGATGAACTTTATTTAACAAACTGTTTATTTGAGAGACATACAGCGATTGATGCTGGTCAATAATAAGCTGTTTTATTTCTTTTAATTCTTGGGTAAAAGAATCTAGGGTAAGAGAAGATTTTTGATGTGTGATACTATTATAAAGTTCTGTTTCTAGTTTAATGATACGCTGCTCTACACCACTAAAGGTTAATTTTCTTCTTAATTCTCTAATATCTCTGTGGTAGTTTTTAATGATTGTTTCGCGCAATCTAGCGGCAACTTTTAAGGTAATTTCTGGAGTGACAAATGGATTTCCATCTCTGTCTCCGCCGGGCCAAAACCCTATATTAATGATGTCATTTTCTATGTGTTTTCCATCAAAGATGTTTTGCTGTATGTAGTCATAGATTGTTCCGAAGGATTTATAAAATACATTCTCTAAATACCAAATTAAACTTACAGCCTCATCGTAGGGAGTAGGTTTTTTATGTTTGAAAAAAGGCGTTTTACCTAATTGTGCTAATAGTTCATTAATGCGAAGCAAATCATTTTCACGGATGGCCTGTGTTAAATCTGTGATAATTCCTAATACTGCACCGGGGTAAAACTGAGTTGGGTGTGCTGTAAGTACAATACGCACTTTAAATTCTTCAAGATATTTTTTTAGGGTTTCTAGTTTCTTTTCAGCAGTTGCACTTTCTTTTAAAGAACGCAATGTGCCAATTCCATCCATATTATTTACAATAGGAAAACTTGCATCTTCAATGGCGTCAAACAAAACTACTTGCCGTTCTATGTATTGTATAAATCTAAACAGTAAATTGATTTGGCTCTCATTGGAGCGTCTATCTTGATATTTTTTAAAAAATGTCTCAACAATTGTTGTTGGGTCTTGCTCTTTTTCAAAACCTTTCTGGCAGGTTTCATGAAAAAGAGGCAAAAGCGCTCCGGTTTTGGTAATAGTATCAAAAGGAAGGGTCATAAATATACTGTTGTATATTTGATATTTTGACAATACATTTTGATTAAATCGGGTGAGTTTTGGTTGTGTAGGCATTACAGTTATATTGATTATCCAAAAGATGAATTGTAAAAATATGCATTATAAAACGAATACTGATAGCCTTTAATTACTTGTTGTAGTTTCTTTAAATCATTTTGTTTATATCTTAGTTTTATAGGCTTCTCTTTGTAATGAATCCCTTTGTATATTTGTTATATGAACGAACATCTGGATCCATCTCAAGAGCACTTAACACCAAAAGATACAGAAATCGAAAAGAAGTTAAGACCTCTCAGTTTTGATGACTTTACAGGGCAAGACAAAGCCTTAGAAAACCTGCAGGTTTTTGTTCAAGCTGCCAATCAAAGAGACGAGGCTCTAGATCACACACTTTTTCATGGACCTCCTGGGCTGGGTAAAACCACCTTAGCACACATTTTAGCCAATGAGCTAGAAGTGGGTATTAAAGTGACCTCTGGTCCTGTTTTGGACAAGCCTGGAGATTTAGCAGGGCTGCTCACAAATCTTGAGGAGCGTGATGTGTTGTTTATTGATGAGATTCATAGATTAAGCCCCATAGTTGAGGAGTATTTATACTCTGCTATGGAAGATTACAAGATTGACATCATGATAGAATCTGGGCCTAATGCTCGTTCTGTTCAAATACACTTAGCCCCATTTACACTAGTGGGCGCTACCACACGTTCTGGACTTTTAACCGCTCCTATGAGAGCTCGTTTTGGGATCACATCTAGATTACAATATTATACCACAGAACTTTTAACAACCATCGTACAGCGAAGTGCAAGTATTTTGGATGTTCCTATTTCTATGGAAGCTGCTATTGAAATTGCAGGTAGAAGTAGGGGTACCCCGAGAATCGCGAATGCTCTTTTGCGCAGAGTGCGTGATTTTGCTCAAATTAAAGGGAATGGATCCATAGACATATCTATTGCTAAATTTTCTTTAGAAGCTCTTAGTGTTGATGCCCACGGTCTGGATGAAATGGATAATAAAATACTAAACACTATTATCGATAAATTCAAAGGAGGTCCTGTTGGGATTACCACCATTGCAACTGCGGTTTCAGAAAGTCCAGAAACCATAGAAGAGGTATATGAGCCATTTTTGATACAGCAAGGATTTATTATGCGCACTCCAAGAGGGCGTGAGGTTACTGAGGCAGCCTATAAACATTTAGGAAAAGTTAAGGAGCCCACCCAAGGAGGGTTGTTTTAATAACGCTGTCTAGCAACAAGAATTTCCACACCTATCTTGCGTTTTTTTAAGTTCGAAAGTCTAAGATGTAAAACACCACAGCTATACACTCAAAACACCAACATACTGCTTTTATTAAAGACCAGGCCAAACGCCTTGGGTTTATGTCTTGTGGTATAAGTAAAGCAGGTTTTTTGGAGCAAGAAGCTCCAAGACTTGAGGCTTGGCTCAACCAAAATAGGCATGGACAGATGCAGTACATGGAAAACCATTTTGACAAGCGCCTTGATCCAACAAAGCTTGTGGAGGGTTCCAAAAGTGTTATTTCTTTATTGTTAAACTATTATCCACAACAACTTCAGCGAGATGATAGTTATAAAATATCTAAATACGCATACGGTACAGATTATCACTTTGTGATTAAAGACAAGTTAAAAGAGTTGCTGCACTGCATACAAGAGCAGGTGGGTGATGTTCATGGACGCGCTTTTGTTGATAGCGCTCCAGTGTTAGATAAAGCTTGGGCCGCAAAAAGTGGTCTAGGTTGGATTGGTAAGCATAGTAATTTACTATCCAAACAAGCAGGTTCTTTTTATTTTATAGCAGAACTCATTATAGATCTAGATCTTGACTATGACACCCCCGTTACAGACCATTGTGGGAGTTGCACAGCATGTATAGATGCTTGCCCAACTCAGGCCATAGTAGAGCCTTATAAAGTAGATGGTAGTAAGTGCATTAGCTATTTCACCATAGAGCTTAAAAATGAAATCCCCTCAAGTGTAAGTGGGCAGTTTGATGATTGGATGTTTGGATGTGATGTTTGCCAAGATGTGTGTCCTTGGAACAGGTTTAGCAAAGCCCATAAAGAGCCTTTGTTTGATCCTCATCCAGATGTATTGTCCAATTCAAAGAAAGATTGGGAAGAAATTACCAAAGAAGTATTTTCAGAAATTTTTAAAAAGAGTCCTTTAAAGCGTACTAAGTTTGAAGGATTGCGCAGAAACATAGAATTCTTAAAGCCGTGATACTATAATTAACTATCAAGCTATTATCTGGTGTTTAAAGCAAACAATTAATCTTTGATTTAGACACTGTTTTAACTTCACTCTGTTACATTTGTAGTGTACCATAAAAAAACAATCTGTTGTTATGAGTAAACAAAGTAAACGTAAAGAAGCCCTTTTATATCACTCCCAGCCAAGGCCAGGAAAGATACAAGTTGTGCCTACCACAAAATATGCAACTCAAAGAGATTTATCACTGGCATACTCTCCTGGTGTGGCAGAGCCTTGCCTAGAGATAGCCAAAGATGTTGAGAATGTATACAAGTATACGGCTAAAGGTAATTTGGTGGCGGTTATAACAAATGGTACGGCAGTTTTAGGGCTTGGAAATATAGGTCCTGAGGCATCTAAACCTGTTATGGAAGGTAAAGGGTTGTTGTTTAAAATATTTGCAGATATTGATGTTTTTGATATCGAGATTGGCACCCAAGATGTTGATGCTTTTGTTGAAACGGTAAAAAATATTGCACCCACTTTTGGTGGAATTAATCTAGAAGATATTAAAGCTCCAGAAGCTTTTGAGATTGAGAGAAGGTTGAAGCAAGAGTTGGACATACCTGTTATGCATGATGACCAGCATGGTACGGCAATTATTTCTGCTGCCGCACTTTTAAATGCACTTGAGTTAACACATAAAAAAATTGAGCAAGTAAGAATTGTAATAAGCGGAGCAGGTGCTGCTGCGGTGTCTTGTACAAGGCTCTACAAAGCCTTTGGCGTAGTAGGGACAAATATTGTGATGTTGGATAGTAAAGGAGTGATTAGGGATGATCGTTCTGAGCTATCACCTGAGAAGTCAGAATTTGCAACCCATAGAAAGATAGATACCTTAGATGAGGCTATGGTTGATGCAGATGTCTTTGTTGGGCTTTCTGTTGCAGATATTGTAACTCCTAGTATGCTTAAATCAATGGCCGCAGATCCTATTGTTTTTGCTATGGCAAATCCAAATCCTGAGATTGAATATCAGCTAGCCTGTAAAACGCGAGATGATATTATTATGGCAACCGGTAGGAGTGATCATCCCAATCAGGTCAATAATGTGTTAGGGTTTCCATTTATTTTTAGGGGAGCGCTAGATGTTCGTGCCACCAAGATTAATGAGGCTATGAAGATGGCTGCTGTAAAAGCCTTGGCTGAACTAGCCAAAGAGCCGGTGCCAGAACAAGTAAATGTTGCCTATGGAGAAACCAAACTTATTTTCGGGAAAGACTATATCATCCCTAAACCTTTTGACCCAAGGTTAATTGATAAAATCCCTCCAGCTGTTGCCAAAGCAGCTATGGAAAGTGGTGTGGCAACTGCACCTATTAAAAATTGGAAGAAATATAGAGATGAACTAAACGAACGCATGGGGAGTGACAACAAGATCATACGCTTGCTGTATAGTCGTGCAAAACAAAATCCAAAGCGTATTGTTTTTGCAGAGGCAGACCATTTAAATGTATTGAAAGCGGCTCAGATTGTCTACGAAGAAGGAATAGGAACCCCTATATTGTTAGGTAGAAAAGCTGTGATTGAGGAGCTTATGGAGCAACTTGAATTTGATGCAGACATACAAATAATGGATCCTAAGGCTGATGATCAAGCCGAGAACTTGGCAAAATATGCTCAGAAATTATTTGAAAATAGACATAGGAATGGAGTAACACTTTTTGATGCAGAAAAATTAATGCGAGAGCGTAACTATTTTGCAGCCATGATGCTTAACCAGGGTGATGCAGATGCTATGATCTCTGGATACTCAAGAGCCTATCCTTCTGTATTGCGTCCTGTTTTGGAAGTTATTGGACGTTTTGATGGTGTAAGTAAAGTAGCAACAACAAATATGATGCTCACTAAAAGAGGACCTATTTTTATTAGTGATACCTCCATAAATATTGACCCTACTGCCAAAGAACTGGCCAAAATTGCCCAGATGACAAATTATACCATGAAGCTATTTGGCCTCACGCCAGTAATTGCAATGATAAGCTATGCTAATTTTGGTTCTTCAAAAGACCCGCACGCCACAAAGGTGAGAGATGCTGTAGCTTATTTGCATAGAACCAATCCAGATATGCACATAGATGGTGAGTTGCAAACAGACTTTGCTTTAAACCCAGAAATGTTACAAAGTAAATTTCCGTTCTCTAAGCTTGCAGGGAAAAAAGTGAATGCACTCATATTTCCAAATTTAGATGCTGCCAACAGTAATTATAAATTATTAAAAGAAATCAATGGTGTTGATTCTGTAGGGCCTATTATGCTTGGAATGCGAAAGCCTGTTCATATTCTTCAACTGGGTGCTAGTGTAGAAGAAATTGTAAACATGGCAGCGGTGGCTGTGTT
>Ga0307996_1000184_pt1 | contig 16796 bp, 14 predicted proteins | sample Davwhametageno35_FD_203143 | JGI IMG/M metagenome (GOLD analysis project Ga0307996, IMG submission 203143) | Marine microbial communities from Davis Island wharf, Antarctic Ocean - #35 | ecosystem: Environmental > Aquatic > Marine > Unclassified | place: Antarctic Ocean: Davis Island wharf...
ATGTGATAAATTAAAATGAAGGACAATAAGAAAAAACAGAACCAGCTAGAAATACAACTCACAGAATACCAAGCCGCTTCATAACTAGTAGGCATAAATGGATAAAAGCTTTCTCCTCCAATTGGAACACTCCAATAGATTGGAAAAAGAATAGCTATCAAAGGTAAAAACACCAAAAACATGATGCTAAATACTTTGAAAGATTTATTTCCAACAATTTTTTTATATTCTATTTGTAATAATTTCATTCTGTTACTTTTTTATTATTTCTAAAAATTCATCTTCTAAAGAAGTTTTTAATTCCGTAAGCTCAGATAACAGAATCCCTTGGGAGTGCATAAATTCATTGATATCGCTTCCTTTAACTTTATTATTAAAAGTAATTTTGAGCTTTCCCTCGCTTTCTTCTATAGTTGAGAAACTAGGATGTTGGTTTATTTTTGATTTTAACTCTTCGTTACTATTAGAGTCTAACAAAAATTGATTTTTAGAACTCAATATGTCACCAATAGCCCCTTGTTTCAATAATTTTCCATCTTTAAGAATAGCATAATGAGTACACATTTTTTGTATTTCGTCTAGAATATGGCTGGAAATAATAATTGTTTTTCCTTCTTTAGCAATAGAAATAATGAGTTCTCTCATTTGTCTTATTCCTTCAGGGTCGAGTCCATTTGTAGGTTCATCCAGGACTAATACTTCTGGGTTTGATAACAAAGCAGCTGCCAGTGCTAGTCTTTGTTTCATTCCTAAAGAATACGAACTAAAAGGAGAATCTTTTCTTTTAATTAAATCTACTCTTGTCAGTACTTCTTCTATTCGTGATTCATCTATTCCTTTTATCAAGCTACTGATTTCAAGATTTTTATATCCAGATAATTCTGGATAAAATATGGGGTGTTCTAGAATTGAACCAATTTTTTTACGGTTGTTTGTTCTTTGAGAATCTCCATACCAAGAATAACTTCCCTCAGAAGGGTTTAATACATCTAGTACCATTCCTAAGGTTGTAGTTTTTCCACTCCCATTAGGGCCAAGTATTCCAAATACATTTCCTTTTTCTACAGTAAGGGATAAATTATTGACGGCTTTAAATGATCCAAAATTTTTGGTCAGGTTTTTTATTTCTAAAACTACACTCATGTTCCATTTTTTTTATAAATATAGGAATAGGAAACAGTTTCTTATCTATCAATTAGTATAAAAGGTAAATTGAATAGTTGAAAGGATTTTAATCAAAATAAACTATTTATTTTATTCAATAGCAACCATTTGTTAGATAAAAATAAGGGACTTTTATTTTATCTAATTTAACTATTTCTTCAACTAACTTATCTGTATCACAGATTGATTTTTTAATTAAATTTCTGAAAACAAATAGATTAGTAGTTTTAAAAATAATACAAGAATTTATAAAAATAATTTGTAATTTAGCTTTTAAATAAATTAAACTAAAAAAAACATGAAAAATTTAATAAAAATTTCAGCAGCCGTTTTATTAATGTTTGCCATTTCGAGTTTCAAAACTCACTCAATACCTAAAGAGGGTGCAGATGCCATTATTGGTCTTTGGGAACCAAGTAGTGGAAAAGCTAGAGTGAAAATTAATAAAATAGGGAACAAATATTTTGGTAAAATTGTTTGGTTAAGAGAGCCAATTGACCCTAAAACGAAACAACCTAAATTGGACAAGAATAACCCTAATGAAAAATTAAGAGCTTCTCGATTAAGAGGTTATAGATTATTGAAAGATTTTGTTTATGAAGGAGATAACGTGTGGAGTGGAGGAACAATTTACGATCCCGAGAGTGGAAGTACATACAGTTGTATTATAAATAAAAAGGATGATGTACTTGATATTAGAGGGTATGTTGGTATCAAAGCTCTTGGAAGAACAGATACTTGGAAAAGAATTAAACTTAAGAAAAAATAAGCTATGAAAATTAATTATATATTTTGCTTTTTAACGGCAACCACTTTATCATTTTCTGCTTTATCTCAAGTTGATTCAACTTATCAGGAGGAAGAAGAGGATTATAGTATGTATGATGATGTAGAAGACATTGGTGTGATAAAAACTTATTGCAGTCCAAAAATTTTTGATTTGAGTCCTAATCGATTCATTTCCTTAGGATATGATGTTACTGGAATAGGAACATTAAAAACTTCTGGGGAAGGGGCTTTTAAACCTGATGATGAAATACTTAATACCATGAGTAGTAAAATTAACTATCATGGATTGAGGTTAAATGCTAATATCCCTGTTCTTTCATCGTCAAGTTTTGTATGGCAGATAGGAGGGGGGTTCAATCAATCGAGATTTAATGGAGAGGAATTCGATACCGTTTCGGATCATTCAAAGTTTGTGGGAGCATTGGAACAATCTCTTACCCGATTCAATATTAATACTACTTTTTTTAAGCCTCTTAGTGAAAACTCATTTTTGATTCTCCAATTAATGGGAGAACAAAACGGAAACTATAACTTCAATTCCTCTGAAACTACTCCAGACATAGCTAATACACGTCTTTCTGGTGCTTTATTGTGGGGAAAAAGACCAAACGATAGGTTTCAATGGGCAGTTGGAGTTTCAAGAACTTATAGATCGGGAGAGCTTAATTATATTCCTGTTATAATGTATAACTATACCTCTAAGAATAGAAAATGGGGAACAGAAATATTATTTCCTGCGCGTGCATCTTACAGAAGAAAATTCAATCCAAGGAATATTTTACTTGCAGGATACGAACTAGAAGGATATAGTTATAGGCTTTATGGTTCTAAATTTGCAACTAAAAATATCGAACTAAGAAGAAGCGAGCTAAGATTTAGACTAGACTATCAAAAACAAATAAAAGGTTTTTTATGGGTAGGAATACAGGCTGGTATTATTGCTAATTACTCTTTTAATGTAGACAGTCTCAGTGAAAATGGAAATAAAGAATTCTACAGAGGCTTCTTTGGAGAACAAACTTATGTCTTTAAAAATGGCGTTAGTCCCGTTCCTTATTTTAACATAACCCTTAACCTAGTTAGTTTATAAAAAGTAATCAATAAGTAAAGTAGAGATTTACTGTAAAATTAATATTACCATTAGTAGTTAAACTCTTAATTGTTGAATTAGAGCAAATTGACTGTGGCTCTTTAACAAACACAGTAATAGATTTATTGGACATAGAGTTTATGTATCCTTGGACGAAAACAAAGAAATATTTGCTTCTTTTATTTTCTTTTTTAACTTTATTTCCGTGTGTGATTAGAAAAAAAAGGAAAGTAAAGCTGCCAAAGACTATTATGTTTTGGAACACCAACGATGTATTTACTGAATAAAACAATAGAAATAATTCTTCGTCCAAATTCAGTAAAACAAATGGGTAGTTGGCTAGATTGGTTTTTAGTGAAGGAGTAAAACGATATATTTACTAAATCTTAAGTTTATTAAAATAGTTACATTAAGCGACTTTAAAGCACTGTAAAAAATTATATATAAAGCAAAAGCCCTAATAATAATAATAATAGGGCTTTAACTTGTGATTATTAAAATAAAAAACCAAAAGAAATAATCTTTTTGGTTTTTTATTTTCTACTTAATTTACTTTTTATTATGGTAACAAAACCTCGTTGATAACGTGAACGACTCCATTTGTTGCATAATTATCAACACTTGAAATACCTACAGCAGTTGAACTTCCACCTGTTAAGGTAGTTCCACTTGCATTAAACGTTAAGTCAGTTGATTCTAATGTGTTTATAGTTTGTCCATCAGATAATTGTCCAGCCTGAATAGTTCCGTTAGCTACATGAAAAGTTAATACTGCAGTCAATATAGCATTATCAATATCACTAATTCTATTCCAAGCAGGATTTGTTGCCAATACATTTACGAAGGCTGTGTTAGTTGGTGCGAAAACAGTATAAAAATTACCGTTTGTACCATCAAAAGTAGTTACTAAATTTGCTTCACTAAGAGCAACAACTAAACTATCAAGTCCTGCAGCAACTGCTAATTGTGCAATTGTTTGTGTTGGTATTGTTGTTGGAATTGAAGGTATTAGTACTTGGTCTATTACATGAATCACACCATTTGATGCATCTACATCTACAGCTGTTACGTTTATTCCTGTTCCAGTTGTTGCATTTACGTCAATAGTTACAGTTCCTGTTGTGTTTATTTTAAACGTATAACCTGATAAAGTGTTTACAAAGTCTCCATCAACAATTAAATCTGAAGTTACTTTACCATCTAATACATGGTATTTCAAAACTTCAGTTAATAAAGTATTGTCTATGTCACTAATTCTATTCCAAGCTGGGTTCGTATTAATTAAATTTGTAAAAGCTGCATTAGTAGGTGCAAAAACAGTAAAAGGCCCACTATCATCTCCTTGGAAAGTAGATACTAAATTTGCTTCTGTTAAAGCTACTGCTAGACTATCAAATCCTTGAGCAATTGCGACATCAATTATGTCATCCTGGTCTACTGCAGGAGTTACAATTAGTGTTTCTTCTTCGTCTTCTTTCTTACAAGATGATACTATTAATACCCCTGCTAACAAAAAGAATGATATTTTTAAAATTACTTTTTTCATATTTTTATATTTTTTAATTATTAATAACACAAATATATAAAATAAAAAACTAATGTTTAATGAAATATTAAAAACATTAAACAAAAATAATATTATTTAGATTAATAATAAAATAAAAAACTAAACTTATCTCTTAAATTAACTTGTTGAAAATAGAAAATTAAACACATTAATTAAATCATAATAAGCAATTTACTAGTTAAAATTATTTTTATAATTTTTTAGAAAAAGTTATAATACGAACCTTCAAATTATAATCGACAGCACCTTCTTTTTTAACTCAAAAGAAGAAATTACAAAATTTGGTGTTTCCGTCTGGAATAGGTTAAGACAAGTTAAATGGCAAAGTTCGAACCAAAAAGGTAAATTCAATTTTCTATTCAATACCCTTGTTATCAATAGGTTTAGATAAAATAAAAAGAGGAGAACCAATCAATATTGATCAATTCTCCGCTATAGTGACCCTGTAGGGATTCGAACCCCAAATCTCCTCGGCCGTAACGAGGTGCAGTATCCAATTATGCTACAAGGCCATTCTCGTTTCAGGTTGCAAATATAATATTTATAGGATGATATCTATTTATTTGGTGTAATTATTTCACCTTTAGCTTCCATTTCTATTAATTTCTCTTGAATATAAGCTATTCTTCTGTCGTTACTTGGGTGAGTACTCATAAATTCTGGGGGGCTTTTCCTCCACTTGCTTTTTTCATACTTTCCCAGAAAGTCACTGAAGCATAAGGATCATAACCAGCTTTATTCATAAATATTAATCCCATTTCATCTGATTCGGACTCGTGTTTTCTTCCAAATTTCAACATTCCTAATTGTCCTCCAATTCCTATACTTTGCATTAATATAGCGGTTCCTAGTCCTGGAGTAGAATCAGTCATTAATGCCAATTGTGCAACATTTGTTGCACCTTGCATTGCTGCTGTTTGCGACATTCTTTCGTTTCCATGACCTGCAACTGCATGAGCAATTTCATGTCCCATGATTACAGCAATTTCATCATCAGTAGTAGCTAATTCTAATATTCCTGTGTAGAACACAATTTTACCTCCTGGCATACACCAGGCATTTACTATTGGTGCCTCTACTGTATTGTATTGCCATGAAAACCCTTCTATTAACTCTGGATGTCCAATTTCATTCATGTAATTAGTAACGGCAGCTGCCATTCTTTTTCCAATTTCAGTAACTTTTTTCGGCTCTAGGATCAGTTTGTGGTAAAACCTTTGCTTGATTCTCTTTCATAAAATCTCCATAAGCTGTTGCACTCATTCCAATCATTTTACTTTCAGGAAAAAAACGCACTTGATGTCTTCCTGTAATTGGATTTTTTTTACATGCAATTAGAGTTATTGCTATTATTAATACAGCAATTATTATTTTTTTCATTTATTGTTTTTAAATTTTTGTTATTTCTGCTGAAAGGCCCTTGTCTAGCAAAGCCGAACAAATAGGCTTTAGTTTTGCAATATTACCAGTTTTCACCATACATTTCCCATTGTAGTGAACAATGTGAGCACATTGCTCTGCTTGAACAGGAGAGTGTTTGCAATATTTTACCAAAGAATTAATTACATGGTCAAATGAATTAACGTCATCATTAAATAACACAATGTTGTGATTCTCAAGAATCGAGTCCAATGATTGAGTTTCCTTTTTTTCTTTTACAATTTCTTTTGTCATATTATATAAATATAGCTTTAAATCCTAGTGTAAATTTATTAAAAAATAATTGATTTATCCGTTAATAAATTCTTATATCAAGGAAATCTAAGGTAATTCTTATAAGCAGAATAATTTTGATTGAGGTTCTTCTTTAAGTTTGAATTTGCTGAATAAGGTGGCCAAAAAATATTAGAAATGATATCTCCTAATATATTTGTTGGCGCTTCAGTTGTTTGATTAAATATTATTTTTTCCTTATCAAAACCATACTTTGCTAACAATTTCTTGTTTTTTGGAGTATCCCTTACGTAAATTGAATTTAACATATCCGCATAAACTAACACAAAGTCTTTGCTTTGATGCGTGAGATAAAGATTCAGGTTTTGGAAGACAGAAGAATTTAGAAGCATTACGTAATTGAAACTATCGATTTCATCTGCAAACTGCCAAGGAGTCTTACCGTCTCTTTGAATAGCCATAGGAGCTTGATAAATAAAAAATACATTTTCAAAAAAGATGGATGGAAATACATCTAAATCTCTTAAATCTAAATAGGATTTAAAATTAGGTACATCATAAATTAGATACGAAGAAGACAAATAATCTACAAACTCTTTACCTTCCAACTTGTTTTCTTTAATAAAGTTAGAAGCTCCAATTGGAGTTTTTTCAGCATTTATTTTTAATCCATATTGTTCTATCGGTAATAATTTTTCGTAAAAGTAATTAGTAGTGATAGTGACATAAAATAGGAGGGAAGTAACAATTGAAATAAGGTAAAGTGTCGTTTTTTTTTCTCTTTTCAATTCAAAGGAAGCTAGTATTGAACCCAAAACTGGAGTGGCTACATAGAGAAAGAAGGGAATATTTCTAAAACTAGTAAACGACAAATAAAGGAAGGCAGCTAAAACAACACAGTAACCTAATCCAAAAGATTTTATGGGTTTAAGTATAAAATTCACTTTTTTAGTAGTAAAGATTGAATAAATAATTATTAAAGTAATAATTACCATAAGTATAGACTGATATTTCCAATACCCTTCAGACCCTACTGAGATTAATTCTTGGGTAAATTTGTTTTCACTCAATTGTCCCAAAATATTGAAGGGATGTGCTATCATCTTGAATCCGTGAGGATTTATTGCTACCGCAAGGATTGCAACTATTCCAGCTATAGAAAACTTAGTAGGTTTAAAAGAGATTCCAATTCCATCTTGCTTTTTTAGGAATAGGAATTCTATCCAGAAACTGATAAAAAAGATACTGATTAATACGATTCCTATTCCATATGCTTCATGCATATTAGTCCATACTATTTGTAATGGAATTAACAAGAAAATTAGGTTAGATTTCGTTCGTTTGTGATTGATTATTAGGAATAAAACAGCCATAGAAAACAAGTGAGAAAACATTTCAGGTCTACTATTTAATCTAAAATTCACAACAAATAGCATCAATAAAGAGGCAATAATGAGCCCAAACATCATTTCTTTGTTGAACCCAATATTTAGAGTACTAGCAAATTGATTGTACAGTTTTCTTATAAAAAATAGGATGCCTAGCAAGCAAGCTATTTGTAGAATTGGCAGTAATTCTACTCCAAAATTTCTGTCAACTAAAGCCATTAATACCTCAGCTCCCCATTTCACATTTATCCAAGGTTCGCCAGCATAGGTATGAGAAAAGACATCAACTATAGGAACATTTCCATTTTCTATAATCCAATTTCCAGTGGCAATTTGCCACCAAATATCTGGTTCGTAAATGAATTTGATACACGAAACTATAGCGACTAAAATTACTAAAACCCAAGCTATTCTAGGTAAGTGTTTCATGTTACTTTTCTCTTAGTATTGTTCTTTTTCATTAGGAAAATCTACAGACCTCACATCAGAAATATAATTGGTAATCGAAACTTTTATTTGCTCGTATAGGTTGTTATATTTCCTTAAAAAACGAGGTTTAAATTCATTGTTAATCCCAAGCATATCGTGTAATACAAGGACTTGTCCATCAACACCGCTTCCAGCTCCAATTCCAATAACAGGGATTGTAACTTCTTTGGCTACTCTTTCGGCAAGGCTTGCAGGTATTTTTTCTAACACCAAAGCAAAGCATCCTTTTTCTTGCAATAGTTTGGCATCTGAAATAAGTACGTTTGCTTCTTCCTCTTCTTTTGCTCTCACTGTGTAAGTTCCAAATTTATAGATTGATTGTGGTGTTAATCCTAAATGTCCCATTACAGGAATCCCAGCAGATAGTATTCTTGAAATGGATTCAATAACTTCTGATCCTCCTTCAAGTTTTACTGAGTGAGCTCCTGATTCTTTCATGATTCTAATTGCAGAATCTAAAGCACTTCTTGAGTTTCCTTGGTAAGAACCAAAAGGTAAATCTACTACTACCAAAGCTCTATCAACAGCTCTTATTACTGAAGAAGCATGGTAAATCATTTGATCAAGCGTAATTGGCAAAGTTGTTTCATGTCCAGCCATCACGTTAGAAGCAGAATCTCCAACAAGAATGACATCTATTCCAGCATCATCTACAATCCTTGCTAGTGAGTAATCGTATGCTGTAAGCATAGAGATTTTCTCTCCCTTTGTTTTCATTTCTTGTAATACGTGAGTTGTTACTTTCTTTACTTCTTTATGTACAGACATTTTTTTTTATTATTTTGAATAAGAAAGGTAATTCTTTTTACCGAATTTGAAAAAAAATACTATAAAAAAACCCTTTTCTTTATTGAAAAGAAAAGGGGCTAGAGTGAACTTTTGAGAAAACACTATTTTGTTTATTTCACTACTATATTTTTGTAAAGCTGTAAAATGCTGTTTGTTAATTTTAAGATATATAAGCCTTTATTAGAGTTGTTTAAGTTTATTTCATTTATTAAATTCGTTAATTATTTAGAAAGAACTCTTACTCCATTTAGGTTATACACCTCCTGGTTTTTCTCTAATTTAGTGTCTTCCCCTATAATTTTTGAACTTGTTGCACCATAAGAAAATAATGAGATAAGTATTGCTAAGAGTAATATTTCTTCATAATATTTATTTTTGTTTTCAACAGAGATTAAAAATGTAGAGAAATTAATTTAAATAAAAAATTTGATTATCGTTAAAAAATAACCACTTTGTTTTTATTTATATAACGATAATATTTTACAAATAGTTGCCTATAATTTTTATTCATTCATTTTTTGAAAATAATTACTCAAAAAAAAAGCCTTAGAATCTCAATGATTTTAAGGCTTACTGAAAAATATTATTCTTTTAGTTTTTAATTATTCTTTTAATAGAAACTTGACTATTTGCACTTATTTTTACTGTATAAACTCCTGAAGAGAATTCAGACAAGTTTATTGAATTCATTTTTGAATTTACATTTTTACTATAAACTAATCTTCCATACACATCAAATACTTCTAAGTTTGCATTTGAAATAGATGGATTATTAATAGAGATATTAAATTCCCCATTACTTGGATTAGGGTAAATAGAAATTGAATTATTCAACTCATCTTCTCTAAGGCTAACGTGATTGTCTATTCCAAAGTCATCAATTGCCATATCCGATTGCCATCCATTACTACCATTTCCAGTAGTTCCGTTAATTCTTATTTTAATTGTTTTATCAGAATATGCAGTTAAATATATAATTGCTTTTTTCCATTGATTTCCTTGATCTCCACCAACTTTAAATTGATCTAGATGCCAAACTGTTCCGTCAAAGATATCAACTGAAAGTGTATCTATTGTTGAACCATATAAGTGATACCAAAACTCTAAAGCAGGGTATGAGATTGTTTTACTAATCTTTATACACGGAGAAATTAAAGTAGCTGTCTTTGTTTCACATCCTCCTGATGCTTCAATATATAAATATCTTGCAGACCCTGAAGTATGATCTCCAGTTGGTCCTGTATTATTTGAAACAGTAGAACCAGAGTGTGTTCTCCAATCTATATCATCTTCTAAAAGATTTGTGAGATTTGTAAATCCATTTCTAAGTGAACAGTTAGTAGCTTCACAATTATTGTCTGTTGCACAATTAGTAAATGAATTGAAGTTTTCTAAGAAAGGAATTGTTAGAACATTAGCATGAAAATAGTTAAACTCAACTGTGTCATTCAATAAATATTGTTCTCCAGCTAATTCTGTCCAAGCTCTAATAGTATAAGTTCCTGGTGTAAAAAAGTTATATTGAGTAGTAAATGTGTAGTTTACACTTCCAGATGAAATTAGAGTTCCTGAAGTAGTCCCTGAGTATATTGTTCCTCCATTTATTTGATATTTAACAGGTACATTAGAAATTGAAGTTGAACCTAAATTTTCTACTTTAACTATTATATCTGACATTCCCGAAATACATGTAGTACTACTAGGAGAAACAAAAGTAGTAACTGCTGCATCTTTAGCTAGAGTACAATTTAATAATCCACCAGAATAATATTCAGCAATTTGTCTTCTTCCTATATTTCCACTATTATTTGATTTTATTGAAGAAACTGAAAACCATTGGCTTAGACTAGGATTAGTAATTGGAATTTGAAATGTTGTTCCAGTTGTTCTTCCAATAGAATCCATGTATTTATTTCCTAAAAGAAAAATTTGATATTTGTCAGCTCCAACTGCACCAGTCCAAGAAACTTCCATATAGGTTGGGCAAACTTTTGTTACAGTTAAATTTGTAGGTCTGTTGATTATTGTGAAAGTATGTTCAGAAACATCAGAAAGAGTTCCTCTTTCTATTTTCACTAATGCTTTTCCTGTTACAGAATTTGGAACTGACCAATCTCTATATCTTGCTGTTGCTGCAGATGTTCCAATTGTTGTCCATGTACTTCCACTATCTACCGAGTATTTTAGTGTAAAGGTTCCATTGTTTCCATAAGCATCCCAAAATAATCTTTCAGTCACACCCGGTACAAATCCTTCTCCACCATTAGGATTGGATAATCTTACTTCGTCATATACAAATTCATAAGTAACAAAATATTTTTGAGGACCTTGAGGAACTGATGTTCCAGCAACTTTCAAAGAGTATGTTCCACTTAAAGGATTCACTATTAATACTTGCTCCATGTTATTAAGTGTATCAATACCTTTCACTGCAGGAGTATTAAGATTAGTAGCATTAGGGGTTGGATCAAGAATCCAAGGTAAAAAAGTAGCAGTTCCTAATTCTAATTTTACATCTAGATTATTTACTAAAGCTTTAGATGCAGAAGTACTTCCTTCGTAATCGTGCCAATACACCATTACTTTAACCTCTTTTACATTAGTAGGTACTGAAATTTGATGAGTATTGTTTCCACCGTTAGAAATACTGCCAGAAAAATACCTATTGGTTTCAATTGCTTCAACTGAACGCAATGCATTCACTCTCCCCCAACCGTATTTAAAATCAGGTCCTATATTTCCAAAATCTTCTGCAGTATTAAGAATAATACATTTCATTAATCCTGATTCTGGTCTTACTCCATTAATATCTTTATAAGCATGATACATTTGAGCCATTACTCCAGATATACTAGGACAAGCCGCAGAAGTTCCACTTCCTCTAGAATAAGTGTTATTTGGTGCAGTAGAAAAATTTCCATTTCCATGAGCAGCAATGTCAGGTTTTATTCTTCCATCATCTGCTGGGCCTATACTACTTGAATTTGCAAGTGACATGTTATCTTCCAAATTGGCTGTAGCAATTACATTCTTTCCTTGTTTGTGTCCTCCTGTTACATTACCCCATTGTGTTCCGGCTCCGTACCCACAGTTATTGTTGTTAGAATTACCTGCAGAGAAAACTTGAATCATTGTTGGGTTTAGTCTTATTTCTTGATCTACCTGTCTTGCAAGAGAAGTATATCCTGCATTACATCCATTAGAATAAGAAGAAGAAAAGATAACTGCAGAATCATTAGTATGAAACGAAACTGAATTGGGTAAACTAGAGCTATAGTTTTGAATAATTAAATCACATCCTGGAGCCATTCCACCCATAGTTGGGTCTAAATTTCCAGATCCTGCTATGATTCCAGCAGTCATATCACCATGAGTCCCTGTAGTTCCTGTCACTCCTGGTTGAGTCATCCTTCCAGTAAAATCGATATGCGGACCTACAATTCCATCGTCATTATCAACCACAACAACCCCAGTTCCATCATATTTTCTTCCTCCTTTATATCTTGTATTTACTAAAGTTGACCTATGCATATTTCTCGACAATTCATGCTCAGGTTTTCCTGGTTCTGGAGTTAAATCGATTAATCGAATAGAGTTATACTTTAATAAAGAATATATATCATCTGCGTTTACTGATACAAGAACTTTATTGACGTATTTATTTTTTGATTTTATGGATATTATTTCATCTCCCAATCTTTCTATACAAGTATTAAAATCTAAATCTTCATAGAAAGATAAAAACAAAATCACATTTCCTTCTTCTTTTGCCCATTCTGGATAAGGTAAATTTATTGACAGCTCTGCCATTCTATCTTCATTTGTAATTTTCATCACACTTTTTATATTATAAGATAGCAAGTTGTTTTTGTCGAAATTTTCTGGAAAAGAAACCAAATAAGTATTCATTGGAATGTATTCTAAAAAAATCATTCCAGACTCAAGCATTTGTTCTTTTGAAGTTTGTGAAGGAATAGAATTAAATTGTACAAATTTATAATATCTATTTTGAACTGTTTTTTCTTTCTTTTTTGAAGAAATAAACTCTAAAATATTATTTGGGTAAAATTGAGTTCCAGATTTTAAATTAACAGGAAAATCGGTGTTGAATTGGGAGTAAGAAAGAGACCCAATAAAAAGGAAAGATAAGTAAAGTAAGTTTTTTTTCATTTTTGGTTATTTGTATTGCCTCTAAATTAATAAAATTGAGGTTGAGTTGCAATAAAAAATTTTCATTAAAAAATAAAAATGCTTTAGATGAGGATGTTTAGGCGTTTTATAAGTTAAAAAAATATTATTAGCTGATAAATATCAGAATTGGAGACATATTATATACTATTTCATTAATTTTGTTCAGAATTTTTTAGAAAAAAACAATGATAGAAACTGATATACTTATAATAGGAGCAGGACCAACAGGACTTTTCACAGTATTTGAAGCAGGATTATTAAAGCTAAAATGCCATTTAATAGATTCACTTCCACAAGCTGGAGGACAGTGTTCTGAGATTTATCCAAAAAAACCAATTTATGACATTCCTGCATACCCAGATATTCTTGCTGGAGAGTTAACGGATAAATTAATGGAACAAATAGCTCCATTTAAACCCGGTTTCACTTTGGGAGAATCTGCAGTAACTGTAGATAAACATGAAGACGGAAGTTTTATAGTAACAACTAATAGAGGGACAAAACACAAAGCGCCAATTGTAGCAATTGCAGGTGGATTAGGAGTGTTTGAACCAAGAAAACCACCTGTAGAGAATTTATCTAATTTTGAAGATAAAGGAGTAGAGTATATTATTAAGGACCCAGAATTTTATAGAGGAAAAGATGTAGTTATATCCGGAGGAGGAGATTCTGCTTTGGATTGGGCTTACTTTTTGGCAAATGGAGTAGCAAATAAAGTTTCTTTAGTTCATAGAAGAAACTCATTTAGAGGTCATTTAGATTCAGTACAAAAAGTAATGGACATGGCCGATAATGGAAAAATTAACTTAATTACCGAAGCCGAAGTAGTAGGAGTAAAAGGAGAGGACAACTTGAAAGAATTAGTTATAAAACACAAAACTCAAGGTGAAATTTTGGTAACTACCGATCACTGGATTCCTTTGTTTGGGTTATCTCCAAAACTTGGACCAATAGCAGATTGGGGATTAAACATTTCTAAAAACTCTATTGAAGTGGATACTTTTGATTACAGTACAAATATTGAAGGGATGTATGCGATAGGTGATGTAAATACTTACCCAGGGAAATTAAAATTAATTCTTTGTGGATTTCATGAGGCTACTCTTATGGTTCAATCGGCTTTTGCAAGAATTCATCCTGACAAGAAAAATGTATTGAAATATACAACTGTAAACGGAGTAAGTGGATTTTAGTAATTAAATTTTGGTTGTAATAATTACAAAGTTTAAAAAAAGAATACAAGAATGGATAACATAATAAAAGTAACAGTAATAGATAGAGTAGGAATAGCTCATGAATTGGAAGCTCCTACTGACATGAGTATGAATATGATGGAGGTATGTAAATCATATGAGTTACCTGTAGAAGGAACGTGTGGAGGAATGGCAATGTGTGCATCTTGCCACATGTACATTGAATCGGATACTGTACTTCCTCCAAAATCTAATGACGAAGAAGATATGTTGGACGAAGCTTTTTTTGTAGATGACGAAAAAAGTAGATTAGGTTGTCAACTTCACATTACTCCAGAGTTGGATAACTTAGTAGTTAAACTTGCACCCGTAGGGGAATAATTAATTTCTATTTTCTTACATTCGTTTTATGAATTATAGAAAGCTAGATTATTTTATTTTTTATACTTTGTTGTCAGTATCGGCAGCCATGTTGGTTTATGTTTCTCTTTTTTCAAAATCCCATTATGAAGGTTCAGAGTCCATCTATCATTATTTTCATTCAGCAGCAATTCTAGATCATCCAGATGTTGCTCTTAATCATTGGGGGAAACCATTATTTATTGCCCTTTCGGCACCATTTACTTATTTTGGAGTAAAAGGAGTAATGATTTTCAATAGTTTGGTGATGTTACTTTCTACTTATTTTTCTTTTAAACTAGGAAGAAGATTAGGATTTAAATTTGCTTTTCCTTTAGTAATATTTGTGCTGTTTTCGCCCGTCTATTTCAAATTTTCTCAATCTTGTTTAACAGAACCTTTATTTGGGTTAGTTGCTATTTCTTCGGCTTATTTTTTTATTTGCGAAAAGTATAAGCTTTCAGCAATTCTTATTTCATTCATTATATATTCTCGGTCTGAGGGCATGTTATTTATTCCTATTTATGGGTTTGCCTTAATCTTAAGAAGGCAATATAAAACCTTACCCTTTTTATTGACAGGGTTTCTTTTTTATTCAATTGTAGGGGTTTTTATTGGGAAAGGGTTTTTATGGTATTATTTCGATTATCCTTACAAGGCTGTAGTCGAAGGATATGGCAAAGGGCCTTTTTGGAATTGGTTTACTAATCAAGAATTGATTACGGGAACTCCTTTTTCAATTTACATAACAGCTTCCTTTTTTCTATTGATTATAATAAGTTTAATCAATTTTAAATCAATTTTTAATAAAAGCAATACTGTTCTACTTACTTTGGTAACTATTCCTGCTGTAATTTACATTTTTGGACATTCTTATTTATGGTACAAAGGATTAAGTGCATCTATTGGTTTGTTTAGAATCGTGGGAGGAGTAATTCCCTTGTTAGCAATTATTGCATTGTATGGAATAGACAAACTCGCAAGACTCTTATCGATTAACGAAAAGAGTAATTATATTTCCATTGCTTTCTTGTTATTTTTATGTTTTACAATGGTTAATTTCACTTTCCGAGGAAAAAAATCTATTATTTTAGAACAACCCTCTGAATTAGAGAAAACAGTATTAAAATCCATAGAATGGTTGGATAAAAATGGATACAGTGATAGAAAAATGTATACTTTTCAGGCTCATTATATTTTATATTATGGTGGAGATCATTTCGATAAATTCAATTCGAATGTGAGAAATGGTGTAGACAATAGAAAGCATCCTCACGATCAACTAGACATTCCAGATTTATTGATTTATGACAGTAAATTTTCACCACTTGAAGGGGGGTTGTTTTTAAAAAATATAGACACAACTTATTTGAAATCACGTAAGATATTTTATCCAGAAAATGAATTCAATGTTTATGGAGGTGGAAAATATTTTATTCAAATATTTGAAAGAGTACATTAAAAATTCTCCAAAGCTTTTCTATTGAAAACTAAGAAATTAAAGTTAAACAAGAAAGACCATTTTTGTTGTCTAAAATCCATGTAATTACTGGTGAAGCTTACAGGCCCAAGGGCACTATTAAATACTAAAATAGCAGAAGCCATATAATGTTTTTTAGTATTTAGAAAATCAGGAGAATACTCTGCTCTTTTGTTATTATTTAAGATGTTAGCATAAGGAACAAAAGCATACCCTTCTAGTCTAAAATCTAAAGCTTTATATATGTTAAAAACATTCTTTATTCCAAAAGCACTGTAAGTATGAGCTGATAAATCTGGGTTAAACTGAGTGTTATTTTCAGGTGTTGGGCTATATTGTGGAGCAATCAAAATACTGGATATATAGTTGTTGAAAAAGTCTTGGGTAGAGTGTACTCCATTTGCTTGTATACCTAAACTATAGTTTTTCGATAATTTGAAATATTTTTCGATTTCAATACTAAAATTATACCACCTGTGAGTAAACCTATCAATGGAATCAATACCAAGTACAGAAGTAGATCCAGGGCTATTAATTTCCACACCATTAACGAAACCTGCTTTAATTTTTATTCTACTTCCTT